>Ga0081606_1000790_pt1 | contig 11390 bp, 4 predicted proteins | sample EareggfetidaYelm_FD_71127 | JGI IMG/M metagenome (GOLD analysis project Ga0081606, IMG submission 71127) | Earthworm egg capsule microbial community from the University of Washington, USA - E. fetida Yelm (SPADES assembly) (version 2) | ecosystem: Host-associated > Annelida > Reproductive system... | reverse complement strand
CCGAGGTCTGCCAATACCAGCCCGCTTCGGGGGAACTGCACGAGAGCGTCAGTTCCTCGCATCCCGCAGAGACCGTTATTGCGGCCGAAGGTTGCGCCGGTATCGGCGAGGAAGGCGTATGGCTGAAAGCCGGGCTCCAACAAGTCCTGTTCTTCGCTCTCAAATAGTAAGTCGTGCCCGCCGCGGCGCCGGAAAGGGAGGAGGAAGCGGGACGTGTTTCGTCTGTGCCGTCTGCCGAGGTCTGCCAATACCAGCCCGCTTCGGGGGAACTGCACGAGAGCGTCAGTTCCTCGCATCCCGCAGAGACCGTTATTGCGGCCGAGGGTTGCGCCGGTATCGGCGAGGAAGGCGTATGGCTGAAAGCCGGACTCCAACAAGTGCCGCTCTTCGCCCTCAAATAGTAAGCCGTGCCTGCCGATGCGCCGGAAAGGGCATCGGAGGCGGGATGAGTTGTGTCTGTGCCGGACTCCGAAGTCTGCCAATACCAGCCCGCTTCGGGAGAACTGCACGAAAGCGTCAGTTCCTCGCATCCCGCAGAGACTGTTATCGCGGCCGAAGGCCGCGTCGGTATCGGCGAGTCGGGCGTATGGCCGAAAGCCGGGCTCCAACAAGCGCCGCTCTTCGCCCTCAAATAGTAAGTCGTGCCCGCCGCGGCGCCGGAAAGGGCATCGGAGGCGGGACGTGTTTCGTCTGTGCCGCCTTCCGAGGTCTGCCAATACCAGCCCGCTTCGGGGGAACTGCACGAGAGCGTCAGTTCCTCGCATCCCGCAGAGACCGTTATTGCGGCCGAAGGTTGCGCCGGTATCGGCGAGGAAGGCGTATGGCCGAAAGCCGGGCTCCAACAAGCACCGCTCTTCGCCCTCAAATAGTAAGCCGTGCCTGCCGACGTGCCGGAAAGGGAGGAGGAAGCGGGATGAGTTGTGTCTGTGCCGTTCTCCGAGGTCTGCCAATACCAGCCCGCTTCGGGGGAACTGCAGGCCAGCGTCAGTTCCTCGCATCCCGCAGAGACCGTTACCGCAGCCGAAGGCCGCGTCGGTATCGGCGAGTCGGGCGTATGGGCGAAAGCCTGGCTCCAACAAGTTCCGCTCTTCGCCCTCAAATAGTAAGTCGTGCCCGCCGCGGCGCCGGAAAGGGAGGAGGAAGCGGGATGAGTTGTGTCTGTGCCGGACTCCGAGGTCTGCCAATACCAGCCCGCTTCGGGGGAACTGCACGAAAGCGTCAGTTCCTCGCAGCCCGCAGAGACCGTTATCGCAGCCGAAGGCCGCGTCGGTATCGGCGAGTCGGGCGTATGTCCGAAAGCCGGGCTCCAACAAGTCCCGCTCTTCGCCCTCAAATAGTAAGTCGTGCCCGCCGATGCGCCGGAAAGGGCATCGGAGGCGGGACGTGTTTCGTCTGTGCCGCTCTCCGAGGTCTGCCAATACCAGCCCGCTTCGGGAGAACTGCACGAAAGCGTCAGTTCCTCGCATCCCGCAGAGACCGTTATCGCGGCCGAAGGTTGCGCCGGTATCGGCGAGTCGGGCGTATGACTGAAAGCCGGACTCCAACAAGTCCCGCTCTTCGCCCTCAAATAGTAAGCCGTGCCCGCCGCGGCGCCAAAGTCCTTGGCGGAGGGATGGCTTGTGCTTGTGCCATTGGCCGAGGTTTGCCAATACCAATTGGGATTAGACGGGTTGCAGGCAAGCAACAGGGACTCGCAACCCGATGCCGTCACCGCAGGAGAAGGCTGTGCCGGTATCGGCGAGGAAGGGCTGTATTCAAAAGCGCTGCTCCAACAAGTCTCGTTCAACGCCCTCAGATAGTAAGTCGTGTTCGCCGCCGCGCCAAAGTCCTTGGCGGAGGGATGGCTTGTGCTTGTGCCATTGGCCGAGGTTTGCCAATACCAATTGGGATTAGACGGGTTGCAGGCAAGCAACAGGGACTCGCAACCCGATGCCGTTACCGCAGTCGAAGGTTGCGCCGGTACGGGCGAGGGGGGCGTATGGCTGAAAGCGCTGCTCCAACTCTCCCCATTATAAGCCCGCAAATAGTAAGCGGTATTCGCATGGGCGCTAAAGGCAACGGTAGAGGGATGACTTGTGTCTGTGCCGCTCTCCGAAGTTTGCCAATACCAACTTGAATTGGAAGGGTTGCATACGAGCAATAAGACCTCGCAACCTGATGTTGTTACTGTTGTCGAAGGCTGTAAGGGGAGCGGATTTCCATCCTGATAAGGCAAAGTGGAAATGCCGTAAAGCGCTTTTGAAGGCTGTGGGAGGGAAGGGTCTCTAACCTCTGCAGGATTAGATTTTGACTGGCACCTAAATTGAATTTCATCGTTGACGATACTCGGCGCTGTATCTGCAGCAGCCGGGGCATGACCCGGACAATAATCAAAGCCAAAGTCGTATCCCGCCACAACCTCATACTGTCCCGGAGGAACACGCCTGTATAATTCATTATTGCTTTTGCGCCCATAAAAATAGAAGCGTTTCGAAAGGTTATTTTTATCTCTTAAAAGGTACCGTACGCCCGGTTGCTTTCCGCGTAAAGTTATCATGCCCGTAACAGCCGGGGAACGTATATCGGAACCGGCAATCGTAAATGGGTTAATCGCTTTTTTTTCTGTCAAAATAACGGGCTTTGAGTACCACGAACAACTGCCTTCATCTATCTTAACTTTATATTGGCCGGGCGCCAAATCAGACCATCTTGCGACATTCGTATTGGATAAAGCGCCTATTACATTGTTTTGGGAATCAATTAAACTATATGAATAGGACACAGAGGCATTCTTGAGCGCTGCAAATCCGTTGGACTGCCCGTAACAAGGGTTGCCATAACACAGTTCTTTTGGTTCGCCGCTGCAGGGCGCTTTGAGCAGGGCTTTGTCATTTTCATCGGCAGGCAGAGATTGCGCGTATGCCGGATAAATAAAAAAGCAAAATAACGCCGCGAATAAATGTTTCATAAGAGGGAATCGTCAATTTTGAGGAACTCTGGGGAGGCGAACCGTTTTTGTTACTGTTTTGGTGGTGAACCGGCGCGGATCCTTTAAGGTAGTCAGCACCTGGGCAGTGGCCGCTATCATATTTCTATAGCCCGAGCGCACTATTTTGGCGGTGTATTCAGCGCTTTCGCATGGCGGCGCTGTGGCTGTTCCCAAGGCTTCAAAGGCGGGAGCGCCATTCGTCTTGCCGGTGCATACCAACAAGCAACGGATGGTTGAATCCTCTTTTTTCGTTACTTCTATTTCATCCCCGGGCGCCAAGAGTTGGACTGCTTCACCGCTCACCCCTCCTCCCGTGTAGATGCGTTTTGTTTCGCCGCCGGAGCATGTGAGACTAACCTCAAACTCCATCCCTATATTTTTTGCCGCGCTCCCCATCTGATTGTACTGCGTATAGGCCGGAGTGGTAAGAGAGTAAATCGGCTTATCGTAATTGTTGTTTATCTGTTGCAATACGGGATTGCCGGTATTTTTATCCCAAGCCAGAATTTTGGTTTTCAGCAAAGAGCCTTCATTATAGACTTCCGTAGTCTCCAGTATCCCCGAGCGGAATATCGCTTTATTGGTTACTGCCGTATGCAGACTGCCGCTTGAGGTAGATACATTCGGGAAAAAGGTAGGAATAGGCAATACAAAAAAGAAAAGGAAAAGAAGTTCCGTATTAAAATTTATCCCTGCCGACCAAGAATCATCTATAAATTCTCGCGTATCCAAAAAGAAATCTGTCTCCTGACCCATGCAGTGAGTAGCCGAAACGTTTGCCGGCGGCGGCGATAAGCGACCGTAGCCATCGTCTTTCATTCCGTTATCCAATACGTAAATGCGCTCTCCGTCCAGCATGCTCTCCTTTACCCGATAGGCATAACGCACCCACGATATGGGTTGCGCTTCCATCGCCCCTTCTTTATCTATTCTGTATTGGCTCACTTTTTTAGGCTTGCCGTGCATATCGTTGGTTATTACCGAATAGCCCTGCGAGCCGGCCAACCTGTTCTCCGAACGAGCGCCTAAAAGAGGAATCGTCAGGTCGTATTTGTGCGTCAACCGTTGCAAATCGCTTTCATAGGCAAGCACCGGAAATTCCCGAGCCGTATAAAATTCATGTACGCTTACGCCGCTTACGCCGATGACCGCATTATTGCCGGAATGTATAATTTCCGAGCCCGCCATATGGTTGAGCGCTATGCCGGCCTTGACCGCCGCCGCCAGACTGCGAACCGTGACTTTAGAGTAGCCTACCTGCGGCCCCGGATAATAACTCTCGTTGATGGGATACTCAAAGAATAAGCTGTTGTCGGCCCGTAAAGGCACGCTGTTGGTATATTTCTTGGCATATCGCAAACTAATCTCATCGCCGCCCGCCATAGGTTCGTATGCGGCCACCCCGCTGCTGATTTTTTCCCCGCCCTGCTCGCAACTATAGTCATAGCAGGAACCGTAGATGCTTCTTTCATCCCACTCATCGGTTTGGGTAAGCTGTTTTACCCGAAGCCCGCCCCCGTATTTTATTTTATCCGGACTGAATAACCGTATCCATGATTTGCCAAGCGCGATTCTCTTTCCAAAACCTTCACGGTCGCAATAGCGGTTAAACCCTTGAAGCATTTTTCTTATATGACTAATAAAATTCGTAGCCACCATGGCAATAATTTTATCTGCGGGGCTGCCGCCTTCTATCACATCTATATTGGAGAGTTCCGGTTGATTGACTCGCAAATGCTGCCAGGCGCGCATAGAAATGGGGTGATGGCCTCTTTCCGCCTGCACATGAAAATAACCTTTGGTATATTCGCCGCCTTCTTTTATTAGTCCCATCCGACGGTTTGGGTCAATGTCTATGTATCCCGAAATGAACTCCTTGTAATTAGATTCAGTCTCTTTCCTGAGATAGACCTGGCATTTAAAATATAACTGTCCGCGCCGCAGGTCTAAATATTTTTTTACTTCGCTTGCTTGTTTGGCTTGATCCCACTCCGCGCCTTCTGCCCTAATGGGTTTTTCTAATTTAAAACATATTTTAAGATTATCCGAAGATAGGAGAGGTAACTCGTTTCCGCTTTCCGGCGCTATTTCCATCATCTGCATGGCCGGCAGATGTTGGACGTAGGCATAATCGTCCGCTTCATAATCTACCTTTATTTTGCCTCCGTTAGGAAGGGTTATCTCCTTTAAACTCCAGGCGCTGATTTCTCTGTCTAGGGTTGCCTTGTGCTCCGGATCTTGATTCACATAAGGAAAATCTATATTTCTCATGAGATCGTCTGCAGGACATGGTTTATAATTTCCCCATCGGTCGAAGGATTGCCCGCTGTAGTCCGGATTATCTGCATTATCATTCCCATAATTAAATTCATAGGGATTCATTTCTCCTTTGGAAGAAACGCCGTATTTGAATATTAAGCTTTTCAACGTAAGTTTTCCGCTGTTTCCGTTTTCGATGCCGTTGCACAAGGTGTAATCGTAATCGAATTTCACCGTTTGAATGGGGTTAGCCGGGTTTCCTATCCTGGGATTAGCCGGGTTTCCTATCCGGCTATACAGTTTTATCTCATCCAATTTGTAAAGGCTTTCTTGGCTTGCTCCCGGCCCTGGCACGTAGGCATCCTGAAGTTCCCTGAAGGCTCCTTTCCCGTCTGCTCGCGCAGAGATGCTAAATTCCGCGATATGCGACTTGGTTTCAGCCTTTGCCAAATACCAAATCTCCTTTATCCCGTAAGTATATTGCCCTTTATCGTCTTTTGAATCTGATTTCCACCCCTCGATGAAATGTGCCTGATAGAAGGGATCCCGCCATTGATAATTTTCAGTTACCCGACGGTAGGTAAACTTTACCCAATAGCCCAAGTCATCGGGCGTAATCCCGTCTTGTGTCACATCTACGTAGTCCGGTCCCACTATAGAAGTGAGCAAATAGGAATGAGCATACTTGGGGGTCGTTGTTATTTTTAAAAACTCATCGGTGCCTCCATGCTTATGCGAAGGATTGCCTGAATCATTGCCCACATTAACGCGGGTTGAGTTTCCTTCTTTACGAGCGGCGAAAGTAGCCTCCCTCTGCGTTATATTACGCGCCGGAATCCCATAATTATACCTCACCCCCTCCGGAGTCAATACTGTATAGGCGCCTATATGATGGGCTGGCAAAACTCTGTTCAAAAAGTCAGTGGCGACATTAGGCATTCCTTCATAATATTCATTCTTAAAAAGAGGAAACAATGAACGTCCTTTTTCCCCCTTCAATTGGCCGACCGAATAGGTTTGTATGACCTGATTACGCGCAAGACGCGGACGATTGACCTCTATTGCCGAAGCTTCAATCCTCGGCTCCTTTTCATCTCTTATGGCCACCGGAAAAGGCTTATCTCCCCCCGGCGCGTCAAAACTGACAGGCGCAGCGGTATGCTCCCCGTGTACTTTAAAACACCAAGCCTCATACGAACTGCCCGCCTTCGTATCCTCAAAAGACCAAGGTGACGCCCAACGCTCCCAACGCCCCGATTTATTGGCGGAGAACGTAATTTCTGCATTTACTCCCCAATGTCCGACCGGATGAATATCTCCGCCCAGTCCTATGCTGGTGCCTTCCGCCGCCTCTACCGAAGCATCCCAAGAAGTGCCGTAGTCGTTTCGTATGGGACGGTACATGCCGCCTACGCCTTGCCCCGTTACGGAATAGATATCATAGGTTAAATTAGGAATGGCTAAATTGGGCGTTTCTTTTGACACAATCCCGTCCTTTTCCCTGTTAATATCCATGAGAGATTTCCGTCCGGCTTTTTGCAAGTTTAAATATCCGTAGGCTCCTTTTATAACCTTTGTTTCGCTCAATTTCTGCTCATTATATGAACCCGATACGCTCAATCCTCCCGACAATCCCCAAAATCCGGCCCCCACTTTGAAGTTGCCGCTGACAGCATAAGTATTCATGGGAAAGTTTATCTGCGGCGTATAGCCCGGAAAAGAAAAGGACAATCCGGCGCCAAAACCTTTCACAGAAGCGCTTGTGCCTTGGTCTTTGCTGCTCTCAGTGTCCTTACTGGGATCTTTATCCATTGAGACTCTCATCTCGGAGTTTAATGCTACCCGTTGAAGACCTGTTGCGGAGTGATAACTTGCCGTTAGACCTATGCTTCCCAATCTTCCCGCCAACCCGATGCTGGGCGATAAACTTATGCCTTCTTCGGGATCTAAAGTGTAGGATAGGTCGGCTCTGAATCCTCCGCCAAGATCTAGTCCTAGGCTTTTATTTATGCTATAACCGAATCCTTTGTAATTATTATAGCGGTATTTTATCCCCAAGCTCCCTTTAAGAAAATCCATGCCAAAAACCTCTGTGCCTATTCCTCCCCCTGCGCTTACCGTCCAATTCTTTTTAATGTTCATTTCTGTGTTTACCGTATCCCCGCTAAAATCATCCGGCAAACCGCGCACTTGTCGGGTAATCGCGCCGGGATTTAAACTCCAACCCAATCCAACCCAAGTAGCCTCCTGCTCCATTGTAATGCCCGATTGATAGGAAAGGTTAAAAGGGTAGCCCCCATTGGGGCCAGGCAATTCAAATAAAGGTATGTTGTACGAAAAATCCCCGCTGAATAAATCTACCATTTCGCTCGTTCCGGCGGGTTGAAAGGAGCGCATCTCCGGTTGAGCCGGACCGCCCGTCAGGGCATAAACCAAGGCGGGTTGCACAATTTGTCCTATAAAAAAGAACAACAATAACAAAGCAATCTTTTGTCTTCTTGCAACTAACAACGAGTTCATATTCTTATCATTTAGTTTTTACTTTTCTATAACTTTAGCTTGGGCGCCGAACGGTTCACCGTAATCTCCGTCGGATTCTTATCGAGCAGCGGCGAGGCGATTATTAACGTTGCCTCTCCTTGGCTTTTTCCTTCGAAGGCCAACTGATATTCCTTTTGCCCGGTTTCAAAATGCGAGAAAATGGGCGAACGCGCCGACTCCTCATCCTTCATTTTTATGTCCTTTCCAAACAGGTACATAAAATAGTAGTCGCGCTTTTGTTTGGACTCGTCGGACGCCTCCTTTAGGCGTTGCGCAAGGGAATCGTTTACGCAGGTAATTTTCAATGAAAATACTTGCGCATTTGACCGGACGGTGTCTTGCTCCCATTGTTCGCGGCTTACCTGATGACCGTGGCGCAACAACTTCAAATACTCCTGCGGCATATACTGTACTTCGTATTGATAATTCCCCGCTATTTTTTTTTGATGCAACCCGTTCTTCTCATCTCGCACCCATTCCACATACTCCTCCTTATTCAAGCCGCAAGAGCAAATCCAGCAAAGCGCCGCGGCGCCAAGGAGTTGTTTTATCATTGCCCGATTCAATTTGCCGGTTGTTTTCATGACCTGTTAATTGCTTCCCGAATTAGAATTAGCCCTCTGCGGCGGGGTTGCAAAATCCTCGCTTATAAACAGCGTATGAATTTGCTTTTCCGAAGCATCGCATTCCACTTGCAAGATTTTCTTGCTCTCTCCCCCGCAAAAATCTTTTACCGTCATAATTACATAATAGGGCGGCGGACAGTCCGCCGTTATAACAGACGTTTTTCCAAATTCTTTTACAACGCTGCCAAAGGGCTTATACAGGAGATCCGTTTTGTTTTGGTTTACAATAAACCAATCTATCTCGAAGGGACTTATCCCCCCGCTTATCTCCCCGTAATAATCAATAATCTTAGGACTGCCTGCGGCGCACGAAAAATTAACCGGCAAACTGACAATGTCAATAAGCGGCCCCGTTCGTTTTTCCGGAGGTTCTATCTTGAAATAAAATTTATGCTCCTTCCGCCCCTCGTCCGTAAAGCGCCCCCTATATACTTCGCCTTCCGAAAGCGACTCCACTTTCACTTGGTAATGATTTACCCCAAATGCCTTATCCAAGCGATACTGCCCCGTGGCCTGTCGGGCGTTGTTGTCAAAGACTTGCAATAAAAGCCCCTTCTGCTCCCCGTAAACATCGTTATACTCAATATTTAACGAGCGATCATACACGCTGTGCACCTGCGCATCGGGTTCGGTAACATCGAAATAATAGACCGGCCTTTTTGGAGAAAACTCTTGCGACCACGCGCTTTTGCCGAACAGAAGACCTAACAGCGCCGCCAGTAATTTTGTTTTCATGGTTTTGTTATTTACCCTTTTTGTTTACTATGCTCAACCCCACGCGGAAGACAAACGGCCGCGACTTGGACCCGCCTATTTGATACAACGCCATCACATTAAGATTCGCCATTCGGCTAATATGCAACACATAGCCTGCCCCTGCATAGAAGCTTTGCGTGAGGCTAAAACCCCTTTCCCTGCCGTAGGGACTCAGCATGTCTTCTGCTTGAATATAACACCGTTGTTTAAAAAATTCTTTCTTTACAAAAACTCTTGCGTCGCAGGACGCGTTCCATTGATTCGCGCGGCGGCCAACGTTGAGCATGGGACCAATGGCAACCGAGTAGGTTCTATATACTTTAAACCCTAGAGCCGGAGAAAACTGAAACGCAGAAAAGTCCTGACTAAAGCCGCCCAATATTCCCTCGAAAAAGAAGCGATGCCTTATGCTCCCTTTTTCTTGTATCTTATTATGCTGTTCCGATTTGGACGGTTTTCGTTCTTTCAGTCGAATGGCATTTTTTCGCAAAGCAACTTTTCTCAAACTATCCAAAACTCCCTTGGGCAGAGCGCCTATCTGACGCGCTTCCAACGTCTTCAAAGTCGCGAAATGTTCCTCCGGCAAGCGAAACGAACCTGCTCCCTTTATGCTTTCTTCTTTGACGTTATCTGTCATGGCCGACTTCGCGCCGCCTTCCGAAGAAGGAAAATTTTTACTCTCGTCCTCCCCTTTCTTATTTGTCAGCAAAGCCGCAAAATCGGACGGAGAGATCTCCTCCTTCTTTTGAGCCAGCAACAAAAATTTGCGAGCCGGAAAATAGCGATCAATGGTATCCTCCAACTGCCGTTTTGTTTTTTCCGAATGAACTTGCGCCGGCGAATTTCCTTGCAACGCCGCCTTGCTCATGTCGGTTTCTTGTTGCTTGATAAGGTCGCTTAGGCGGAGCAACGAGTCCAGGTATTGATCCTTCGTTTTACTTTTTTGCGCGGCGGCTTCCATTTCATTTGGGCGGCTTGCCCCCTCCCCTTTCAAAGGCTTGCCGTAATCGAGGAGGTTCTTCTTGTCCGGTTTTATTGACTCTGCGGACAATGTGCTGCTAAACTTTCCTTGTTCCCAAGATGCTTCCTGCGGCTTTTGTGCTTTTTCGGCCAAGGCCGCCGTGGATTTCTTATAACCGCTTTTAACGGATGAACGCGCTTGTTCTTTTCCTGTTTTTTTCTTGACGTCCGGTTTCTTGCCCTTCCCCTGCCCCAATAAGTCAGCACACGAAAAGCAAATGACAATTCCTAAAAACAATCCCAAAGTAGCGCCGGCTTGCATAGCTTGCTGTTTTGTTTCGAATCAGAGCAATTTTTATAACACAAGTAATTTTACACAAGAGTTATATTATTTATTAATGTTTTGCGTTTCGACCCTGAAATTTAAAATGTAATTATTTAATTTCCAAATAGTCTGGAGGATATTTCAAATTTTCTTTTTAAGCAACCTGAATAAACCCGAAGCCCCCCCCCCTATTGCGCTTTCGATCCGGAATTGACTTCTGCGGCTAACTATCCAAGAGGGATTTAATATTTATAGAAAGCAAAGCGCCGCACCATTAGAAGCGCGCCCCCAAAGAGGTCATATAGGAAAAACATGGCTTCAAAGCTCAGCCGTTAGCCAAAGAAGTCAATGCCGAAGCGGGATAAATCGGGCATTCGGATATAAAATTCCCGTTCCAAATCGTCTTTGCATTTGCCCGCTGTCACAAGGTTATGGCTCCGACTGAGTTCTCCAGCCGGCGGTTGGAGTTTTGCATTGTCCTTGCTATGCTATGCCCGCATGTAAGCCGATAATATTTTTGAATACTCCGATAATATTTGCCCCTAATTCCGACAATAATTTGAGGCAGAAGAAAAACCAAAGGCGGATTCAAGTCACAAATGCAACTTTTTACATTTGTTTATTTATTGGTAAAATGCCCCGCCATTGATTTCTATGGCAAAACCAAGCCTTTTATCGGATATAAAGGAGGGCTTTTAGGCTAGAGGGGATTCCCCGCATTCAGCAGGAGGCAAGGGGGATTTCCCTTCTCTCCTGCGGAAAAAAATATTATATTGGCAAGCGGATCTTTTTGACCCTCTTAAAAGTTGCATTTATTACTTGAATCTAAGGTGATTTATATGAACTTACTTTGAAAAATCAAATACCGCTTTATTGTCCGCTAATTTCAATTTCGCCTCAAAGGGCTTTCCGGTCTTGCTCTTAAACCCTTTCAGCAACTTTGTTTTTCCGTTTG
>Ga0081606_1000789_pt1 | contig 11412 bp, 6 predicted proteins | sample EareggfetidaYelm_FD_71127 | JGI IMG/M metagenome (GOLD analysis project Ga0081606, IMG submission 71127) | Earthworm egg capsule microbial community from the University of Washington, USA - E. fetida Yelm (SPADES assembly) (version 2) | ecosystem: Host-associated > Annelida > Reproductive system... | reverse complement strand
TTTTTTTTTATCACAACGAGGCGACGACCCTGTATACGAAAACATGGCTGGTAGTTTAGCCGGACTTCGTTGGAATTTTTCAGATGTCAACCAATTTTGCAAAGATACATGTACAAAACATGAGGAAAAGGGTTTTAAGTACTATAACGAGAAATACGTACATGATATATCTGGTGAGTTTTTTTATATTATGCTTTTGGACCTTTATTTTTGCTGTCTTGTTACTGCACGCCTCCAGGGCCATTAATTTAAGCTGTGACATTAATTTAAGCCTGGTGAATCTGCGGGGAAACTATTTTTTCTGATGTCTCGAATGACTTAACTATAACCCTGACCCTAAACGACCCTCTCTATGATGCGTAAATGTTAGGGCGGTAAAGTTGACTAATTCGTGCCCGCCCTATAAACAGTATTGCCACCCGCGAATGCGATCAAATAGAGCGACGCTCTTAGCTACCAGTCAACTCCCGTCGTGCAATCCGCTCAGCAAGTAAGCAAATAGATAAATAGATATCATGTTAGATAAAGCAAAAAATGACGACATAAGATATTATGAAATTAAACAACTAAGTCAAACAAATAAACGGTTTAGGGCCGCCATTTCCAGGGACCGCCATTCCCAGCATCCGTTACTTCAGGATAACCAACAACACCAACCACCCACCGCATTACTGTAATGAAATTAAATATCGAAATAAAATGAGAATAACATTGTTAAATATGAGGTTCATGCCTTTGCAGTATCTCGCCTCAACTGCTGTAGGCCTAGCGCCATATACGAAGGACTTTCGACTTAAATGCCTAGACAGGGTCCTGCGAACGGCAGCCCGCCTTGTGGGCCGTGTTCCTAAGTTTGACCGTGTGTCTGGATATATGCAGGATGGCTCCCATACCCACAGCACATTGTCTACCACGTCTCTGCGATGGTTCGGCACTGCATAGAGGGTCTTTCACCACCCTATCTGCGGGGAGATTATTTCCCCACTGTTGCTATTAAGCGTTGTATCCCATTGCACTCTTCTGCGCAATCACAGTTACTGGTCCCCCATACACGGACTGTTAACCGACAAATCCGCGCCTTCTCTGTGGCTGGTCCGACTGCTTACAATAATTGTCTCTCGGTTGCGCTGCATCTGACACCAGTTGGCCACTCTGCTCTATTTCGTTCTGGCCTTAAGACCTAATTGTTTGACCGAGGTTGGGCTGGGAGCACTCCTGAGTAAATTACCTTGAAGGGGCACTATATAAAGCTAATGTAATAATAACACTAAAAATAATAACAATGTTTAAGGAAATCTGATTCTCCCTTCTGCATAAAAGCCAGCAAACCATGTGATATTTGATTGTTATATGGCCAATATTGTGAGTTGTTTGTCACACCATTATGTTATGGATTTTATGTCAAAACTAATTGTTAACTTTTGCTTATATTTCCAGTGGCACCAGTGGATCAGCAAGGAAATGGTGTAACATGTCTGCATGTGGCTGCTAGGTGTCATCATTCTTATAAAAAGAATGAATCACCTCATTCGTTGAGTTGTGATATTGTCATGACAGATGATAGTTCATCAGCATGCAGTTGCTTCTGCACTTGTGCCATTGGCCAAAGTGGATGCTGTGGACACATCATTGGCCTGCTGTTTCAGCTGGCACAATATACAATGCTGAAATTCTCGAACGTGCCTGCTGTGGAATCGTGCACTTCTTTGCTTCAACAATGGCATAAGCCTAGAGGCAGCAAAATCGAAGCCACCCGGATAGATGACATGGAATTGGCATCATCATCATCATCATCACAAGGACAAGAGAAATGTCGACCAATTCGCTCGACATTATATAATCCCATTGACAACTGCCAATTGCCGAATTTCGGCAATTTTTTCAGTGTTTTAGAAGAAATAAATCCGAACTGTCAGTGGCTAACTATGCCTCCCGAGACATCTGATGTTGTTAGCTCAAAGTTTGGACCTGTTCCGAAAGGTTCTGTTTTATCATATCAACAGATGCCAGAACAGTCCTATCTTTTGAACTATCCAGGAGTGGAATTTCCTGAATTGCCGATTCAAAATCTTCTCATTCCGATTCGAGCTGGCTTGACCCCAGAACAAACTGAACGAATCGACGCAGTGAAAATAACACCAGAAGAGTCTGTGATGTTTGAGAAAGATACCCGATCACAAAGTGATAATCAACTTTGGCACAAATTACGTGAAAATCGCCTCACCGCATCCAAAATTGGCCAGATATGCAAAAGACGCAAAGGTATGAAGCATTGAAATAATATTTAATGTCTTCAATATTTACAATATAATTATTACCTTACTTGAAATAAATATTCTCTAAAATCAAATTAATTAATGAAACTGGAAGCACCATTAGTTATGTTTCTTCATACAGTATTGTACATATATTGCGGTAGGGAACCAGCTGTCTAATTAACGCTAGCAGTAATTAATATTCATTCATTCAAAATTAAGAGTTGGCATACCTCATTTCTTCAACACTATATAGATGCAACCATATTTCTGAAATTTGGATATAAAAAGTCAGAATTTTAATGTTTAAGAAATTGTCCCGATACTTGGGTATGTATTTGTCATGGTTCGGACCTAAGCAGGTTGAAAAAACTCTATTTCTTTAATTACAATCATCTCGATCAGGCAATTCGTATTTTTGGGTTCCCGGCCGCAGATCATAGCAATTATCCTAATTTAACCTGGTTTAGTTAAAGTACATTTAAAAGAACTGTAAGTGACATAAAGACTACGAGACATAGAGGAATTCGCACACATTGACACTTCTTGAAATAGATTTTTGTTTAATGAAATTGTTACACAGATTTTTCATAACACCTACTTTTGTTATTTCAGCGTATGAGACACTGGTAGGCCAATTAAAGAAGAAAACACATGCGACAACTGCCATGAAGGAAGGACTGTTGAGAGAACCGATAGCTGCAGAAGCCTATGCAAAAGTAAGTGCCTAATTCAAAACGTTTTTCCTATTTAGTTATTGATTCTGCTGAGGTCTCAGATATGTCTTTAGTCGATGTCATCTCTGACACTGTCATCTCATAATAAACATAAAAGGAAAAAAATATCTGTCATCTCCTGTCCTTAAATGACTTCTCTGGATAAAAATCCCAGAGTTCAAACTTCAAAGTTCTGTCCCTAACCTACAACTTCCTGCAGTCCTCCCAGCCCACATACCTTCGCGAACTGTGTGCTCGGCTTCTGAGTGCCGCTATACAAATTCTGAGATTACGATTACCCATTTTGACAGGTTTTGGTATGTCTCGAGACCTGGTGACGAGGGCCTTAGTCTTGGTCTCGAGTTCAGGTGGTTGAGGTCTTGGCCCAGAGACCTCAGGTAAAGTCTCAATCTCTAAGTTCCACGAGTCCATGACCAAGACTATTCATTTCTTATAAATACAATGCCTCGTGATGGGCTGCAAATCGGTGAAATCTAATGTCATACAATTCCTGAATTAAAAACTGTTCTTATGAGCGGACCCAATACAATATTTAATTAATAATATTATTGTCAATGTGCATGCGCATGCATTGACTAAATCTCAGCTACCTTTTCTCTTTATTTGTCAGGTGTGACTTTTCATTTGCAACTGATTTTTAATCCTTAATTATGATAAACAAAACCTGTCTTGCCAGAGTCATTGAACGAAATGAGGAGCCAGAAGGCATTTAGAAATTAATGGAACCACGTGTGGTTTCGTTTGGGTGTCGGAATTTCAAAATTGTTGAAAAACGACGTGAGGTGGCAAGCTGTGCTACAACATACTTTTCTTACAATATATTTAAAAATGAAATACACGGTTATGTGTTGATACTCAATTGGGCTCTGGGTTTCGAGTCAATGCCTGATAATATCTTTGTACTGGTATCTAGACCTTTTTACGAATGTCTTGGTACCTCGTGACCAAGGTCTTGGTCTCGATTTTATTTCCAAAGGTCTTGATAACAAATCCGCATTTAGATTGTATCAAGTGAATTTAGTCCCCGAGTTGTAATTTCGTAGATTATATAACGTGGTTCCCGTGCAGAATCACGTTATAGTTTAGGAAAAATTTGTATGGTAAATGTTCGTTTAAATTTATCTGCAATATTCTGTTTTTGATTTACATAGGCTATGAACGATGAGGTCAATCTGTACCCATGTGGTATTGTGGTGAGTCCATATGTTCCATGGATCGCTGCAAGTCCAGATCGGAAGGTCTATTGTCCCGGCCGCCAACCTTCTTTTGGTCTTTTGGAAATAAAATGTCCTCAGAACGACGAACTTCATAAAGTGGAGTATCTTGAAATGCATGATGGTTCTTTGAAGCTCAAGAGAGCAAACAATTACTATTACCAGATCCAGTGCCAACTGGCTGTCACTGGTCTCCAATGGTGTGATTTTATTGTTTACTTAAACAACGGACTACTTCATATGGAAACAATTTTTTTTGACGAACATTGTTGGAATACCATTCAATGTAAAGTTGATGACTTTTATTTGACATATTTTAAATGAAAATTCACTATGAAGCAGGGTGGAGATGATTTAAATCATTGATTGAAATCAAGATTTAAATCGCTTATTAAAGCAAGTATAAACTAAATTTAATAAGCAACTGTTTTTTGTTTTGCAAACTTACAACTAACAGTAGTTGTTTAAGCAACATTCGGATTTTTCCATCTGGCAATACTGCCATCTGCAGAATAGGTGAATAAAATGATAAATAAAACTAATATTATAATGTCCTGCATAAAAGGCAACATATGTGAATGTGCATAGAAAAACTAGGCCAAAGTCGGAAATTCTCAAAACAAATTTAAATATGTTTTATGTACTAAGCCTGTCAGCTACTGCTAATTAATGTAGTGAAAATAGTATGTTTGCATCTTTAGAGATGACAGTTATAAATTTTTATAGAATAAAGTCTTAGCAATAAATCGTAATTGAAAAGAAATCGCAAGTTATTTGCCTTCATTTATACTTTACTGCAGATGCAGTCATTGATTATATTTTGGAAATGATCCTTTCAATCACTTATGTAGTTATATGATGAAAACATTGATTAAATATGACTATTAACATGTGGACTATGTAACACTTATTATTTATTATCAGAATTTTAAGTAAAAAATTAGTCGCTTTAATTTTTTTACTATTTTGCAGTATAACATTGTGACTTTGCACATACAATTATTCAAATAGGATTCCAGGTTCATGGCACTTCATTGCTTAAGGTAATACATGATATAGAATCTTTTTGTAACAATTTGGATCAATATTTTAAGAAAATGGAAAAAATCTGATTTAAATTAGAAAAATCCGATTTCAATCAAATATATCTGATTTCTTAAAATTAAAATCATGATTTTCATCCACCCTGCTGTCAAGTAACTCAACTGAATGCATTTCATACTTTGCATTTGTGATCAGAGCAATAACCGAGTGAATCACAATAAATGTCATATTATATTGCTTAAGTAACAAACAGCTGCGTACCTTCACTTCACAGCTGTTTTTATGTTGTTCAAGAACTTGTTCTTATTAGATATTATACTTTCAGGACCCTTCCCAAGTAAATTGACCCGTACAGTATACGGGTACGCATCATTAGGTAACACCGTTTAGGTCCCGCGACAACTGTGTACTGCCAATTAGGAAATGGGTAAGAGGCGCTTAGATCCCTTAAAAGTAAAATAATGCTCGTTTAACCTAAATAAAGCTGGGTTAAGTAATCTAATAGTGCTACTTAAATGGAAGCTGGATAAATGAAAAATTCGTTATTAATTACAAGCCAGACAGCCGAGGGACCCAGATGTCTCGGCACCTAAACGGCGGGACCCAATTGTCCTGCTCCGACAGTATTCGACTAAAGGATTCTGAAGTGTTAAGAAATTACAAACAATGTGTATTCACCTTTTCCATAACACAACGACAACAACATTAAATCTGAAATCTCTGTATCCCGAGAAAACCTAAAAATGTCAGTGGAAACATGAATGAAATATGATTTCCTGATCTGCGATGTCAGGTATTGACTATACAAACAAGGTAATTAACATCAACAGCTTTGTGAACATTTCTGCTAAAGTCTCAGGTCATCGATATTCAACAGATTCCGAGAAGCTGAAAGTTCATGTAGGGTTTAAACATCATGCTTTTCTTGATACAAGTTGGAGAGAGTAACTACATTAATAATTATCCAATGTTAATGAATTACAATTACTAATTAAGCAATATAAGCCATTCGTTGGAAATGGCTTTATATAATGAAATATAATACCAGTATAGTTAATAATAACATTTAACATTTACATATATTTTTAATCTAAATTTGTGCGTTTACGTCATTTCATTTGAATATTTAAATTATTTGTCAGCCTTTTATGGTTCCTGCTACAGGATAGACAACCTAGATACTTTGATAGATGAGTTTTTCTTGGTTTTTTGTCAACTTCATTCAGGATTGCTTGATCATTACTAATAACCAAGCCATTCGCCTTGTGCCTGCCAAGAATATTTTGACGTATCTTAAAAAATGTAACTCACTCTACAATGAAATTTAATACCAGTATATTTAATAATAAAATATTTCACATTTTACGTATATTTTTAATCTACGGTAATTCAGTGTGTTTACGTTGTTTCACTTGAATATAGCAAAGTTATTGGCTGAGCAACATGTTGATCTGTCAATCAATCACGGGAGATGAAATTTCTGTCACTCTTTATCGAGAGGGCAAAATTGTGCGCTCTTGGACGGAGGTTGGGCACAACCTCCATCCTAGAGCGCACAATTTTGCCCTCTTGATAAAGGACTTGTACATAATAAGGCTGCAACACAAATAACTTAGGCAATAGGAAATATCTGCACACAAATTTTCTAAATTTAGACATCACTTCAAAACAGTTTTGAACGAAAATTTGTGAGAAGGCAGCAAACGGCCCAGATCTGATTTATGGACCCTAGCATAGTCAATGGAATTATTCCCTGAAGAATTCTACTTTCCTTTACTCTTCTAATTGCACGTTCCACATGCACACGGCTCGCAGTGATCGCATCATTGTCGGCAACCTCTGTACTGTCAAACTGACCACGAGCCGATAAAAAATGTGGAATGACAAGACCTACATTTTGCTCAGCCAATAGCTTTGCTATTGTAAAGCCTTTGTCGGCCATAACGCTATCAGCAGGCTCAAGCAACTTCAAAATTCCGGATTTTTTTGTTATTTCGACATCACTTATACACCCAGAAAACAAACTCGACACAAATGTGACAGAACCGTGTGGTGAAATGCCAATCAAACCTTTAAATGTGGTGTGGTTTTTATATGCTGAAAATAGTTGGCTATTGCCAACAAGAGAAGAAGGCTTCTGGGTGAATATTTCAGTGCAGTCTATGATGACACGGACACTGGGAAACTTCTCCTTCATTACTGAAGGCATGAACTTATCAATTGCTGCTCGAGATGGCCATATATTTATGGATCCTAGCACAATGTACAACAAGTTCAACCATGCCAAAAATATTCTGCTAACTGTGGCAGGTGAAATATTAAAGCGGTCTGCCAAATCTTCAACAAGCAATCCTGAATGAAGTCGACACAAAACCAAAAAAAACTCGTCAATCAAAGGCAAGGCCCTCTGTGCACCAAGTGTTATACTTGTCACTTTCTTAATGTATGGATAAGCCATCTGTCGTGCAGCAGGTACCAACCACTCAAAAAAGGCAACAAGAAAAGCATGATGTTTAAACCCTACATAAAACTTCAGTTTCTCAGAATCTGTTGAATATCTTTCTAATCCAAATCTTTGGATTTTAAGCTTAGTGTTTAATTGGGAAACTTCTTGTTGTGATTTTCTCAACATCTGCAGCATTTCGAAGGCTGTAGGCAGTTCTGGTCCATATGGAAGAGACGACTCGTTAGGTTCCACGGCAGTTTCAACTTCAGAATTGTATTCGCTACACACAAAAATTAATTCAAGTATTTACTTGCAATACCATCAAAATTAGCAATTAAATAATAAGGTTCTGTTATGAAATGTTATGATGACTGATTGATGTGCCACTTTGTAGTACCTGATGTTTTGATCGTATTGCACAGGAACAAGACTAAAGGAAAATTGTCTGCATGAGTTTAGTCATATTAACCATATATCAATTAGTACTCATAATATTATTAATAAATTTGTATTCATTCTTTACTTTTCCATAGCAATTGGATGCAATAAAGTCGACATAAACACAATATTTTCCTGGCAACAATTTCATTTTTATTCATTCATTACATGCATTTCTAGAGCGCCTCTTCAAGGATGCTACTCAGAGTAAGAGGCACTCCCAACCCCAGCATGACCAAATAGAACCACCCTAAGTTGAAAGAGGAATGTCTCAGAAAGGGTTCTAGGGAATGAGCTGATCGACAAAGGGAGACCATCCCAAATAGAGGGGCCAACCACTGCCAAGGCATGTTTCTGCCTGGTGGGGGTGTGTGCAAAAGGCACACACACAAGACCTAGTTCAGCTGAACGGAGGGCGTGGGCGCTCCGAGCACTTTGTGTGGGGCCACAGAGCTCAACAAGATAGATCGGAGCAAGGCCCAGCAGACAGCGCCATACCAATGCAGCCATCCTGTATTCAATTCGCTGCCTAGCAGGGAGCCAGCGCAAGATGTCGCACATATAGCTAGAGATGTGGTCATATTTAGGTATGCGACCAAGAAGACGGACTGCAGAGTGCGATTAGGGTTGCCAGGTGGCTCTCTCCAAAATATCGGACCCTGTGTTTGTGGCACAGAATTTTGAGCTATTTACACATGCATTGTCCGGTATTACTATCATCTTTATACTGGACGAGGAGCAAAAATACCGGACAGTCTGGTTAAATACTGGACACCTGGCAACCCTAAGCGTGATCCAGGCAGCAGCTTAACCGGAAGGCCAATGTAATGATGTCATCCTACCTGCCAATTGATTGTTCATCACCAGTCAAAGTAGCAGACGTGTCCAATTCAACATCGGGAGTGGATGCACGCACTCGCTTCAGTAATCGTCGTTGCTTTCCTTCAGCAGTCCAGTTAAACAGAGTTGGCACGGCTGCTGGTGTAAGGAATCGGCGTTGTTTTCCAATTAACGGTTTCTTCCAAAAGAAACTATCCACAGTGAAATGGTCTGAACAAATTACTGTCCGTTGATTAACCTGAAAAAATCACAATAGCTTGCCGCTGAAAATCGAAGTACTTTCACCAGTCATTCGTTTTAGCACTAATGCATTTTTAGCAGATTGTTCCAAGTAAACGAATGGCTAAATATTCTAGCACGGAAATTTTTGTGGCAGATATCCACGAAAGTTTGATAAAGCTGCAGAAAAAACTTCCTTGCATTGGCTGGTCATTCCCAGTGCATGACTGGCCCATGCAACTTCAAAACTTAAGATGGCGGTTTTAAAAAGTTGTTTTCTTTCAAATTGGCGTTGTGAGGGTCGGTTAGGGTCATGTTAAGCGTCGTGAGAGTCGTTTAGGGATAGTATTCAGGTTAGCGTTGTCATATTTCTGCGGCAAAAGCATATTTTTTGTCTTTTAAGCTGCATCGCTTTTCACGGCAGAAGCTCCACGCTAAACGAATATACTACTACTAATCTGGAGCATACAGCCTATACAATAACAACATTCAGTACAAGTTGCATTTCATCTTGTGGGAATGTTAGGCAATTGTGTTATAAATCTGTTCTAACAAGTCTTGTGATACACAGCATTAACTGCAAATAAATCACTTACACTGTCCATGCGTTCCTGCACAGCAAGTGCCCATTCCTCCCACCCACGTTCAAGAATAACATCCTTAAACTTTTTTATCAAACTCACCACCAGACAACACTTTTGCACATCACTAAATCCAGCAACCATATCACCACACAAGAAACACATGTCTCTTAAACAGAAAACCCTGTTACACTGCGAGTTAATCGAGGAGTATCAGTTGTAGCATCACCTGCTCCTTTTCCACTTCTCACAACGCCCTTTCACAGATGACAAGAGTCAACAAAACAGTTCTGTACTAACACAAATTCTTGTATTGTCGCCCAACTATAAAACCTAACAAAATTATCAATACAGAGTTTTCAAGTATCAATTCTCACAGCCAAATAAACTCTTACTCTAACATATAACTGAATTATACGCTTGGCATGATATTTTCTGAACCCACAACGCAACATTTTATTTTACTGTCGGACTATCAAGTATGATTTCCAACGTCAGAGGAGACAGAGTAACAACTGTTACGTTGGGTGTATTATAACTATTACCTTGAAATGTTGTCCTTCATCACGTCTTATTTTCACTATCCATTCCTTCTTCAAGTTCTTATCTCTTGGAAATTGATGAAATGTTATCAAATGATCACATTTTTTAGCATTTCTATGACTATTCAGACAAATCGGTACGCAGCAGTGCACCATCTTGGTCGTGCGTTATAGATTAGCAGGGTGGGAGCCTCGTTTTCATTTATCTCATGAATATTCCATGACAGCACATCGATGCTATTAATAGACATCAGTGTCTATGATTATAAATATAAAATAATCTATGCTGATGATCGTTGGCATGCAAGCGTAAGATGCCAGCGGTTTTTTTGTTCATAACTTTCTCATGCACTTTGCTTTACAAACGATCAGTCTTGTCAGCGTGAGGATACCGGTGTTACCGAATAGATTTTATACTTTTGCACATCAGAATTATTCCACTAGAAATGTTTTTCCACGTAAGTTGCAGTTATGCTTGCGTCTATGTGAGCGATATTATGTCAATCTGTAATTCAAGAATATGGGTAGCACAAAGCAAGAATATGAAAGGCAAAACAATAAAACCACTTGATGTTTTTTGAGAAAGGACAAAATCTGCAATACGGACATAGCACTATGAGAGATTTTGAGAATTCTACATATTGCAGGGCGGTAAAGTGTTCCTGGACAATGACTTTTGACTGTTTGTTTGTTTGTTTGTGTGTGTGTGTGTGTGTGTGTGTGGCTATTACATTATGCATACCTGTAATTTGCCAACAATTAGAGCTCGTGTAAAGCGCCCTTTCCTTCGGCCTCGGCTGTGCTATGGCGCTGTAGAAATAGTATTATTATTATTATTATTACTAAATTTTATTATTATTATTTGTTCAGCTCATTGTAAGCAGGGCTGACACCACTGAGGAGAAAGAATGCCGGTTATTGTCCACTGATGTGTTTATATTCGTTTTATTAGAAAAAACATTGGTAGACAAACCGCTACTCGAATACATGAGCAAGAAGCTTAATACAAGATAATAATTATGCAATTCACACGAGTTGATGGGAGCCAGAAGCACTGGATGAAGAGAGATGATAATCCTGATGACGCTCTGCTCCG
>Ga0081606_1000788_pt1 | contig 11418 bp, 10 predicted proteins | sample EareggfetidaYelm_FD_71127 | JGI IMG/M metagenome (GOLD analysis project Ga0081606, IMG submission 71127) | Earthworm egg capsule microbial community from the University of Washington, USA - E. fetida Yelm (SPADES assembly) (version 2) | ecosystem: Host-associated > Annelida > Reproductive system... | reverse complement strand
CCAGTGATTTTGACCCGAATGTGCGAGAGGGTCACTGGCGGAGGGCGTGGGATTCGAACCCACGAGACATTGCTGTCCACTGGTTTTCAAGACCAGCTCCATCGGCCGCTCGGACAGCCCTCCTGACCTGCGAAACACACAGGATTGGGTCGCGCCTTTATGGGGCGAACCACCATTCTATGCCGACTCGCGATCATCATCCACTGCCCGGTTGGGCTGAGGGTGCTCTCGGCGCGTCGGTCGTCGTGGGTGAGGGTCGCACTCAAGGTCCGGCTGCGTTACATCGAAAATGTGGTGCCGGTCGTCGTGGGCGAGGACTGCGCGGTTGTTGTGGGTAGAGGCGTTCTCAGCGCAGCGGTTGCCGTGTGACACCGGATCGGTGCGCAGGGCAGCGCAGGCTACGGCAGTGAATCCAGAACTGCCGCAAGCCCGGCATCGGTGATAGAGCCGCCTATCTCCGTTGCCGCGTTCTTCACCTCGTCCGCCGCCTGCCCCATGGCAACAGCGCGACCGGATGCCCCGGCCCAGCCGAACATCTCCACATCATTGTGGCCGTCGCCCACCGCAATGACACGATCGAGCCGGACACCGAGCCATTCTCGCACCCGTTCCAGTGCCGTCGCCTTGTTGATCCCGTCCGGAGCGATATCGAGCCACGCCGTCCACCCGATGGAGTAGCTCACGTGATGAAGCCCCATCTGGTCAACGAGCACGAGGAAGTCATCGATATCGTGGTCGGGGGAGGTGACAACCACTCTTGTGGCCACGGTTTCGAGCAACTCGTTAAAGCTCACCTCGCGTGCGTTCGTGAGATTCCAGTCGGTCAGACCCGCGGTAAAGAGGCGGAAGCCGTCGGGGAGTTCCACCATAAACCGGCCACCGGGAAGGACGGTGCGGATGCGTTCCAGCACGGCCCGTGGGTCGAAGGTCTCAACGCGGGCGGCGGCATAACCGCCGACGGCGGAGTCATCCTTGCCCATGATGACAGCACCGTTGGCGCACACGACGTAGTCCGGGTTGAGGCCGAGAGCAGTGAGAACCGGGTAGGTCGTTGACCACGACCTACCCGTTGCGAGAGTGACGGTGTGACCGCGCGCACGCGCCGCCATCACGGCCTCTCGCACGCTCGGATCGATTGTTTCGTCCTCGTGCATGATCGTGCCGTCGATATCGAGGGCCACGAACCATCCTGTGCTGTCGGAGGTTGCCTTGTCGGGTGTTGTCATCGAACCGCGGGGGCCAGAATATCGAGCCCGCCCAGGTAAGACCGCAGCGGCTCCGGGACGGTGACGGTGCCGTCAGCGCGCTGGTGGGTTTCGAGTAGTGCGACGATCCAGCGGGTGGTGGCGAGTGTGCCGTTGAGCGTTGCAACCGGGCTGGTCTTCCCCCCCTCTCTGCGCTGGCGAATGTTGAGCCGACGGGCCTGGAAGCTCGTGCAGTTCGAGGTCGAAGTGAGTTCACGGTACGCGTTCTGGGTGGGAATCCACGCCTCAATGTCAAACTTCCGCGCCGCACTTGATCCGAGGTCACCGGCCGCGGTGTCAATCACCCGGTACGCGAGGCCGAGGCTGGCTAGCAGAGCTTCTTGCCACGCGAGCAACCGTGCGTGCTCAGCTTCGGCGTCGGCGGGATCAATGTAGCTGAACATCTCGAGCTTGTTGAACTGGTGTACCCGAATGATTCCGCGGGTGTCTTTGCCGTGACTGCCCGCTTCGCGTCGGTAGCAGGTTGACCATCCGGCGTAGCGCAGCGGTCCATCAGTGAGGTCGAGGATTTCGTTGGCGTGGTATCCGGCGAGCGCTACCTCACTTGTGCCGGTGAGGTAGAGGTCATCGGCCGGAAGGTAGTAGATCTCGTCGGTGTGAGCACCGAGGAATCCCGTGCCGCGCATGATGTCGGGGCGTACGAGTGTCGGCGTGATGAGAGGCACAAATCCGGCGGCGATCGCCCGGTCGAGCGCGAGTGACATGAGCGCGAGCTCGAGGCGCGCCCCGAGTCCCTTCAGGTACGTGAACCGAGCCCCCGCTACTTTCGCGCCGCGCTCCATATCAATGATGTCGAGCAGTTCACCGAGCGCCAGGTGGTCTCGCGCTGAAAAGTCAAAGCTCGGGATGTCTCCCACCTCCCGCAGCACGACATAGTCATCCTCCCCACCCGCGGGTACTCCCTCGATGACGATGTTGCCCAGTCGTTGCACGGCCTCGGTGAACGCCACTTCCGCCTCGCTTGCGCGTTGGCTCGCGACCTTGACCCGGGCCGCGAGCTCTTGCGCCTTTGCAACGAGGGCGGCTCTCTCTTCCCGGGGTGCGGCGGCCACCTGCTTGCCACACACATTCTGCTCAGCACGCAGTGTCTCAAACTCACTGATGGCAGCCCGTCGGTTGGTGTCGGCGGCAATAGCTTCGTCAACGCACTCTTCGCGCTCGCCGCGCATCCGCTGGGAGCGCTTGACCAGATCAGGCTTTTCGCGGAGCACAACGGGATCGATCACACGGGCCATCCTAACGGGAGGGGAGTGCGTTCTGTCTCATGTGCTCGGTTCGCGCAGGCTGTGCAACCACTGCCGTGCCTCGATAAAGATCTCATCGTTGTACCTGGAGTGGTACTTGGTCTCCTGTTGATCGGCACGCGGATAGGAGCCGAGAAAGATGACGTGTGGGCTCGAGCGGCGAAGGCCAAGCAGCGCGTCTGCGACCCGCTCTTCAGCAATGTGTCCGTCGAGGTCTACGACGAACCGGTAGCGACCGAGGGCATCGCCGATTGGTCGAGACTCCAGCAGCGAGAGGTTAACCCCGCGGGTTGAGAACTGTTCGAGCATGGCAAGCAACGCACCGGGTTCGTCGGTGGGCAGCTCCACGATGAGGCTTGTTTTGTCGGCACGGGTCGGTGGTGGCAGCGTGCGGGTGCGGCTGACGAGCACAAACCGCGTCACCGCGGTGGGGTTGTCCCCGATATTGCGCGCGAGCACCGCGATATCCAACCGATCAACAATTCCCGGTGGGGCGACCGCAGCATCAGCGTTGCTGTTGACTTCAAACAGGGATGTCGCGGCGCTGATATTGCTCGCAGCGGGAATGTGTCCGTGGTTGGGGAGGTTGTGTTCGAGCCATCCACGTGATTGTGCGTATGCGACCGGATGGGCGTTAATGATGTTCACCCCGGCCAGGGTGGTACCGGGGCGGGCGACCAGAACGAAGTTGACGGGGACAAGGTATTCTCCGATGATCCGCAGTCCGGGCATCGTCGCGAGCGCATCCTGTGCGGCGGACACTCCACCCTCGACCGAGTTTTCGATCGCGATCATCGCCGCGATCGAACGACCGTTTGTCACGTCGGCGAGCGCCTCACCGACATTGTTGACCGAGCGCCACGGCTTGCCGACAGCCTCTGGCACCTGGCGGAGGGCCGCTTCGGTGAAGGTGCCCGCTGGGCCGAGGTACGAGTAGGTATTCTCGTCGGGAGTGGATGCGACATCCGGCATGCTGCCAGCCTAGTGACCGACGCCGATGGAGCCACTACGGGGTATCGGGCCGTCGACAGGTCAATCCACGCTAGCGTCAAAGAGCCTGAGAACCGGCAGCGACCGCTCAGAAGGTAACCAGCACGGAAGGAATCCCATGTCCACGCGTGAGGCGCAGCAGTCTGAACCCGCTCATCCGAGCAACGAGCCTTCCCCGAGAGAGCCTCGGTGCCCGAGGGATGATCCTCCCGGCAGACCTCGTGCACGCCCGCGAATCACCGACGCAGACCGCGCGAGCGCTCTTCGGAGAATGAAGCGCCTCGCGACTGCGCTGTTTGTCTTCGCGACGATCGTCTTCGCCGTGTCGTTTGCGCTGCAGGAACAGATCCCGTGGGTGGGGTACATTCGTGCCTCCGCGGAAGGGGCTATGGTGGGTGCGATCGCCGACTGGTTTGCGGTGACGGCTTTGTTTCGGCACCCCTGTGGGGTTCCGATCCCACACACCGCGATTATCCCGACACGCAAGAACCAGATCGGTGACACGCTCGGGGCGTTTGTCGAACACGAGTTCCTCTCTGACGAGGTTGTGCTCGGCAAACTTGCGTCGCTGGATGTCGCGCATCGCCTCGGCGACTGGTTGAGCGAACCCGCGAACGCGGAGCGGGTGACCGCTGAGGTGGCACACGCGGCGCGGGGCATCCTGACGATGCTCGGTGACAATGACATTGAAGAGCTCATTGAGCAGCTTGCCCGGCGGTACCTGTTTGAGCCGGAGTGGGCACCGCCGCTCGGTCGCCTCGGTGCCCGCCTGGTGGCGGCCCATCAACAGCGCGCCGTGATCGATATGCTTCTCGACCGGGCTGAGTCATGGCTTGTCGCTCACCCGGCAGCGTTCGGTGCAATGGTCTCCGATCGGTTGCCGCGCTGGATGCCGCGGATCGTCGACCGGTTTGTTGACAACACCGCTCACCGTGAGATTCTTGCGTTTGTGCGAACCGTGCAGGCGCAACCCGAACACCCGCTGCGGCTCGCTGTTGACCGATACCTGGCTGAGCTCTCAGACGACCTGCAACGCGATCCCACGACGGTGAGGCGGGTGGAGGCGTTCAAGTACGAGCTGCTCGAGAGTCCGCGGTTGCGTGAGTTTGTCGGTGACGTGTGGGCGAGCGTCAAGGCCAACCTCGAACAGTCGCTGGGCGAGAGTGAGAGTGAGCTGCGACGGGGCATCCGATCAGCCCTCAGTGACGTTGGTGCGCGCCTGAGTGCCGATGATGTGCTCGCTGGCAAGGTCAACGCGTGGGTGATGGATGCCGCGACCTACGCCGTGCGTCGGTATCGGCGAGAGATTGCGAACATCATCAGCGAAACCGTGGAGCGGTGGGACCCGCGCGAGACAACCGACAAGCTGGAGTTGCAGGTGGGTCGCGATCTGCAGTTCATTCGCATCAATGGCACCGTGGTGGGGGCGCTCGCCGGGGTCACAATTTTCGCCCTCGCGACGGGGTTGCACGGGCTCTTTGGGTAGAACGCTGATCGGGTGCGTGCCCGGGGCGCTGTCGGTGATTTTTTGGTACCTCGCCCTGCCCGGTCTGGTTGAGCTGATCTAACCTGTGCGGCCGCGGCGAACCGACCCGTGCGCGTTACCTGTAGTCAGGTGCCGCAGGTAGCTCGAAAAACTCCTCGAGTGTTTCTGTTGCCGTGTTGTGCATCTGAGTCGACAGCGCGACGCCAACATAGCGGAAATGCCACGGTTCATAGGAGTACCCGGTAATCAGGGTTTTATCGGCCGGGTATCGCAGGATGAATCCGTATTTCCACGCGTTATCGCGCAGCCAGATTCCCTCTTTTGTCTGTGCAAAGCAGACGCTGAGTGAGCAGATTCCCGACTTCGCACCGATGTCGATGGCGAGGCCGGTCTGGTGCTCGCTGAAGCCGGGGCGGGCGGTTGTCGTGTCATCGCCCGTGTATACCGACTGCTGTGCGGAGTATGAGCGGTAGGCGCTGTTTGAGGCGAGGGTAAGCTGAGCTTCGCTGGTGGCTGCGCTAAACATCGTGACGACCGCATCGGATGCCTCTTTCCGCAGTTGCGGTGCCCACGTGTGTGGCACGGGGACATCCACTAGGTCGCTTGGCACAAACATCAACGGGTTCAGGGGACGGGTTTTGTTGACCACAACCCAGATACTTGTCGTATCGTCGAGCGAGTGTGTCGAGCGGTCAAACGCCACCTCCGGCGGGGCAGTTGGGGTGGTCGGGGCCGGGGGTGTTGATGCGACGGGGAGTGTTGATGCGACGGGGGGTGTGGGTGTCGTTCCGGGTTTTGCGCTCGCCTGCCGGTGGGGTGTTGCGGTGGCGACGACGATGCCTGTCAGCACGGTGATAAAAACGCCGACCAGGCCGCCGACCACGATAAGTCGGCGTCGGCGGATGCGCGCCTTCCGCAGCTCGCGTTCTCGGGCTCTGGGGGCTTGCTCAGACATCTCTTGAGCGTAGTAGTGGCTTCAGTGATATCGCCGAATTGTCGTCGTCAAATCGGATGTTGCCACACTGCGCAAACCGTGTTCGCATCGTGGCCAGTGCCTCCGGGTTGTTGTCGATGAGCACGAATCGGCGCCCCAGTGCCCGCGCGACGGCCCCGGTTGTTCCCGATCCCGCGAAGAAATCGAGCACCCAGTCACCCTCTCGACTTGACGCGTGCACAATTCGTCGGAGAATCCCCTCCGGTTTCTGGGTGGGATACCCCGTTTTTTCGCGACCCACGGTCGGCACAATCGTGTGCCACCAGACATCCGTGGGCAATTTTCCGCGCGCAGCTTTCTCGGCGGTGACCAGACCCGGTGCCATATACGGCTCCCGGTCAACGGCGGCAGAGTCATACCAGTACTGGGTGGGGTCTTTCACATACACGAGGATCGTGTCGTGCTTGGTCGGCCATCGGCGCTTCGTTTTTGCACCGTAGTCGTAGGCCCAGATGATCTCGTTGAGAAAACAGTCGCGCCCGAACAGGCCATCGAGCAGCACCTTCGCGTAGTGTGCCTCCCGGTAATCAAGGTGGAGGTACAGCGTGCCATCCTCGGCGAGCAGTCGCCAGGCCTCAAGGAGGCGCGGCTCGAGGAATGCCCAGTAGTCATCGAACTGGTCGTCGTATCGACGAAGCTCACCGCGAGTGCGGTGGTAGGCCGTGCCACCGTAGCCGGTGACGAGCGAGGAGGCGGGCGGAGCATCCTGTTCGCCCACTCGAACGTGACTGAGCTCACTGCGACTCTGTACCCGCCCGGTATTAAAGGGCGGATCAAGGTACACGAGGGTGAAGTGTTCGTTGGGCAACTGCGGCAAGATCGCGAGATTATCACCCAGGATGACTCGGTCAGTTTCGGTCACGGACACACCCCCAGTCTGGCAGCCAGAGTCACGCACAGGATTCCGACCCGTGAAAACTCAGCATGGGGAGAGGCCCACCCATCTCAGATGCACACAGTGCTGCCGGGAGGGTATGTGGCCGTGATATTCGTGCTGGGATTTGCCTTGGCACACACAGTGCTGCCGGGAGGATGTGCACGTGTCGGATGTCTGCCTGGCATCACGGCCACCGAGTCTGTAACCAGGTCGTGAGATCGTGAAAAACCTCGTCGCGGTTGATTTCGTTGAAGACTTCGTGTCGGGCATCAAGGTAGACAATTACCTCCACGTCTGTGAGGCCGGAGCGGCGCAGGTAGGACTCGGCGAGCTTGCGCGCGCTTGGTTCGCCACCGAGCGGGTCGTCTGATCCCACCATGATGAGCATCGGCACATCGCGTGCGAGATGGCGGGACGGTCGCCCCAGCAATCGGATGCTGTCGGGCAGCCCGAATAGCACGGGTAGCGGTGTTGCCGTTGCGAGCGGGTCGGCCATGAACCTCGGTGCCACTGTGGGATCACGACTGAGCCACTCGACCGGAGAGGTGCCAAGGGCGCGATGGCGTCGGTTGAGGTTGCCGCTGTTCATGCTGTGCAGCATCCGGTACGCGGTTCCCGTGAGTACAACGCCGTCGTACTCATCGGCGTGATCGTTGATGATCAGTTGGGCGATGAAAGATCCCCACGAGTGTCCGATGAAGACGAGTGGAACGTCGGTTCCTTCAGTCTCACGGATGACTCCCGTGAACTGGTGGACCGCGGCGACCGCCGCGCGCAAACCACCCGGTCCGAGTTTGCCGAGCTTCGAGGCATCCCCACCGTGTTGTGCGAGCCCGGTCTGGCCGTGTCCGCGGTGGTCATCGGCCCACACCGAGTAGCCGCTGGCGTTGAGGACAGCGATCAGCTCACGGTAGCGACCGATGTGCTCGCCGACTCCGTGTGCGAGTTGCACAACCGCTCGGGGTTGGGTGACTCGCCACATTTCGTAGTGAATGGCGATGCCGTACGAGTCTGAAAAAACTGGCATAGTTCGACTCTATTGGGCTGGGTCCTGTGTTCAAGGTGGAGGCGCAGCACGTAGTGATGTCAATGTCGTTGAGCCAAGGGTCGCGCTTCTACCTTGAATACGAGCCACAGTGTTGCACGTCAGACGTGGATTCGGGATTCCCCCATCAACGACAATAGGTAACTCAGACGCTCACGGATGTGCGGTAGTTGGGGCCAGTGTGGGGCTTGGTTACTCGAGCCACACTTTGGGGCAAAATGCATGTATAGCACTGTCCCACAGGACGACGAGGTCTGATTTGCCGTCACTTCTTGGTTCAGTTGAGGCGCCAGTTGCGGTGGCGATTTGCGCTTTAGCGACACTGATCGCGCTGGCCTTGTCTGCTTTTTGTGCGTCGGCCATGATGCCGCACACCTGTGTTGCAAGCATGGCCGAGTCTTTGTCCGCGACCTGCGGGATCGTCTTCTGAGCGGTTACAAAGAGTTGCTCTTGTTCCGGTGACACCCACCCGAAGGCGGTCGTGCTCTTTGCGGCGTTCTGCCCGCCGCACCCGGTCAGGGCAACTGTGATGGCTACGATACCCAGGATTCGCGCTCTCGCTGGAGGTTTCACTCCCTCATTGTAGCTGTGATGTCCCGGAAGGTTGTTTCAAGATTCGTGTGTGTTCTATTGGAGGGGAAGGCTTCGACCTTGAACACGGGCCGGATAAGCGTGTCTACGGTTGAGAGCAGACACCTCGCCCGGCAACAATCAGCACCAGAGCGAACACGAAGGCCATGCGGAAGGTGCTCGGCCTCGCCTTCGCAACCATGGTTTTCAGCACCTGACTACTCGGCTCACACCAGCAAAGCCCCAAACTCGCTGCTATAGCAGTGAAGTAGCGAGGGCGGGAGTCGAACCCGCGACACCACGATTATGAGCCGTGTGCTCTAACCACCTGAGCTACCCCGCCGGGTACGGACGGTTCGGACGCACCGAACCAACCGGAGCCCCGAGTCAGGATTGAACTGACGACCCCTTCCTTACCATGGAAGTGCTCTACCACTGAGCTATCGGGGCACGCGTCGCTGTCGGCGACCGTTCGAGAATATCATCCCAGCCATGGTATTCCGCACGTCGAGCGCACTGACCTGCTGACATCCTGTTCTCGGTGCGGCTCTGTCTTCGGTTGGGTATAGGACGGCCCATCGAGCGAAGAATCGCACCCAGGTTCCGCGGTTGTCGTCGGCTGTGTATAGGGTGGCCACTATGAACGCGTCGGAATGGTGGCGAACAGCCGTAATTTACCAGATATACCCTCGTTCGTTTGCGGATTCGACGGGAGACGGAATCGGTGATCTCAACGGAATCACCTCCCGACTGGATGCCCTCCACGAGCTTGGCGTTGACGCGGTTTGGCTGTCACCGTTCTACACCTCACCACAGCATGATGCCGGATACGATGTTGCGAACTATTGCGACGTGGATCCGCTCTTTGGCACCCTGGCGGATTTCGATCGACTGCTGGCAGCGGCGCACGCGCGGGACATCCGGGTCATTGTTGATCTTGTGCCCAACCATTCGAGCAATGAGCATGAATGGTTCAAGGCCGCACTCGCCTCAGCACCGGGCAGCCCCGAGCGAGCGCGATACATCTTCCGCGACGGTAAAGGCAAGGATGGCTCTGAGCCACCAAATAACTGGCAATCCGTTTTCGGCGGACCAATGTGGACCAGGATCACCGAGGCCGATGGCGCTCCCGGGCAGTGGTATCTCCACATTTTCGATGTGTCGCAGCCGGATTTTGATTGGTGTAACGATGAAGTGCGTGCCGAGTTTCGGCGTATTCTCCGCTTCTGGTTGGATCGCGGTGTTGACGGATTTCGGGTGGATGTTGCCCACGGGCTCATCAAGGCGCCGGGCCTGCCCGACTATACCCCGCCGCCCGTCGCCGCCGGAAGCATGGGCGACGGTGTCGCCGCCTGCCCGCCCTATTGGGGGCAGGATGGCGTTCACGAGATCTACCGAGACTGGCGAGTGCTGGCCGATGAATACCCGGGTGCGCGAATCTTCTGCGCCGAAGCGTGGGTTGACCCACTGAGTTTTGCGGCGAAGTGGGTGCGCCCCGATGAGATGCATCAGGCGTTCAATTTCGCGTACCTCAGCACACCGTGGGAGGCAGGTGCGCTTCGTGTCGTGATTGACGAGTCGATCGCGGCGTTTTCCGGGGTCAGCGCGCCTGCCACGTGGGTGTTGTCCAATCATGATGTTGTGCGGCATGCAACGCGGCTGTCGCTCACCGGCAAAAATCTGCAGGGTGACGGGATTGGGCCGAGATCACCGGGCATCCCGCGATACGAAGACGGGCTGCGACGCGCACGTGCCGCAACGTTGCTCATGCTTGCTCTTCCCGGTTCGGTCTATCTCTTTCAGGGTGAGGAACTGGGACTGCCGGAAGATGTTGAGCTGCCGGATGCTGCCCGGCAGGACCCGACGTGGTTTCGTACCCACGGTGAGCGATACGGTCGAGACGGATGCCGCGTGCCGCTGCCGTGGGAGTCAGAGGGGCCGTCGTACGGTTTCGGGCCTACGGCCGCGTCGTGGCTTCCGCAACCAAGGCTGTGGGCGCAACTGGCTCGCGACCAACAGACGGGCCGAGACGACTCGACCCTCACCCTCTACCAACGCGCTCTGCGTATCCGCAGGGCGCGAAATCTGGGCGGTGGTGAATTGACCTGGGTGAGAGGGTGTGGGCGGAGTGCGGTTGCGTTCACAAATGGCACGCTGACGGTTCTCGCGAATACTGGGGGTGCACCGATTTCGCTACTTCCGCTACTCTCTGGCTCACACGTGCTCATCACGAGCTCTCCGACGGTCGGGTCAACAGTTCCTCCGGACACCACGGTGTGGCTCGCCAAAAGATGATCAGTAGCAGCTAGTTTGTGTTCTCTTGCAGCCACACGAGCGGGTCGACCTTGGTGCCATCGACACCACCGGTCCGGATTTCAAAGTGGAGGTGCGGCCCGGTTGACATCCCGGTGTTGCCCACCTGGCCAATGGCCTGCCCCGGTGTGACGGTGTCTCCCACCTGGACGCGTCTCGAACCAGCCAGCTGGTGAGCGTACACGCTCGTTATTTTTTTCCCGTTGATCACATGGTCAATCATGGTGACGGTTCCGAGCGATCCGCCATCCTCGGTTGATACGGATACTGTTCCGGCTGCAATGGCCTGAATTTTTGCACCGAGTCCCGGGTTGAAGTCCTGTCCGCCATGGTCGGTTGAGCAGCCCGCACAGTTGCGGTAACCAAACCGGTCACCGATCTTGACCCCCACGGCGAACGGCCACTGGATTGTGCCGTTCGGGTTATTTGTGAATGTTGGTGCAGTCTGAATACCAGCCGCCGCAGCAAGCTCTCGCCGCGATTCCACCTGATAGTCCTCGCGCGTCACCCCGATCGCAAGATTGGTTCCCGTGATCTCAATGTGCTGGCCGGGTTGGGTATTGTCGGTTGCCTCGACCGCGAGGACGTGCGCGGAGAGCTGTGCGGGGCTCACCAGTGAGCGCGCGGGGACTGA
>Ga0081606_1000787_pt1 | contig 11440 bp, 12 predicted proteins | sample EareggfetidaYelm_FD_71127 | JGI IMG/M metagenome (GOLD analysis project Ga0081606, IMG submission 71127) | Earthworm egg capsule microbial community from the University of Washington, USA - E. fetida Yelm (SPADES assembly) (version 2) | ecosystem: Host-associated > Annelida > Reproductive system... | reverse complement strand
AATACATGTAGTATCAGTATTAGTATAAAGAAGATATGCTATGTTTTTACTTTTAGGAATTGTGCCTTAACATATCTGCTGTGAGAAGTCATGGCAGGACACAAGGAAGATGAGCGATTTGCTCATATTCTATCAGATCCAAAGCTGCAACAGATTAAGTTGAAGGAACAAAAGTCCAAAGTTGACAAGCGTTTTCATTCTCTGATTGCGAATTCTAAATCAAAGCAAAAGTGTCTGATTGACAAAAGGGGACGGCCTGTGACTGCTTTGTCGAAGGGTGGTTTGAGTCGGTATGCAAAATAAATTTTTTTGTCAGTTGGTTTACCTTGTATTTTCTTGTTTTTATATGACCAGTTGATACAATTGCGTGCAAGCCATGAATATTATGGGAAAAGCTTGCAAAACAGAGGTTTTATTCAGCATAATTTCAACAACGCTTATTTGAATAAAATTATTTGGATGATTCTTAAATTTCATGGTACTTCATATATGTGTTAATGCCATACCAAGTAAGCTATGACTTTTAAAATAATACTGCTACATCATCTCTAAAATAAGTAATGATAGGTTTGTGTTCTGTGTGATTATGGTTTAAGTGATGACAGATTTGTGTTTAAGGTTTTATGATCTGTCCGATTCTGAAGAAGAGGAAGATGGGACTAAGAAAGCCATCCACTGTAAAGGCAAGAAAGAAAAGGGCATTCTTGAAGGAAAAAACAAAGAGGAGAAACATGAAAAGGCCAATAAAATAAAGAATGAACAAAAAGAAAGAAACATTATCACAAAAAAATCAGGTGAAGAATCTTGTACAGCAAATCCAACTTATTTTAAAAATAACGTATGTTATTGTTCTAAGCTTGATTAAAGTAAGGTATGACTTTTAAAATAATACTGTTACATCATCTCTAAAATAATGTAAAATAATACTTATGTGTCCTATGTGTTCTGTAACAATATGAGATAATGGTTACACTTTGCACAATTACTGCACAGAGTTTTGGAGAGATGCTGTTGCTGTTAGAACTTTCCTTTCTTTTCATTTGTCTGATGTATACTATATTTATTACATGATGTGCTTTATGCGTATATTTTAGTTTTTGAAAATAACCTAATAACTGTTTGAATGTTTGGTGCAGGTGGTAAAGAGGATGACGATGAACAGATAGATGAAGAACAAAAAATGGAATTAGATGTATCAGAGGAGGAAGAGGAGGAAGATGAAACTGAGGAGGATGAAGATGAAGGTGAAGAAGAGGATGAAGAGGAGGAGGCTGACGATGATGATGATGATGATGAAACAGACAGTGATGATGATGATGAGGATGAAGAACAAGATAAGAGTAGTTCAGTGAGACGCAAAAATAAAAAGAGTGATATAGAACCAGACTACAGTCGTGGCATTGGTAACATCAGTTCATCTGATGATGATGATGATGACGACGAAGAAGGCGATGACAGTGGAGAAGAGAGTCCTGCAAAGGGTAAAGAAACGCATTTCTCTTTGTTCTATTTCTGACGTGGTTCTTGTGTATTTTTATGGCTTCACTGTTGATTATGATCTGTAAATGAATGATGCTAAACTTTTAGTTTATAAAAATCAACTTCAAATGTGCAGAACACTATGTAAATGCACACTCAGAATATATCTATTTATGGAATTTATATAGCACCACTTCTCAGAGGCGCTCCCAGCCCAGGCCTGGGCGAAAATAAAAGTTTTAAGGAGCTTGTAAAATGAGCTGGACAAATCCCATGGAAGAGAGAGGAGGAGGAAGAGCATGAACAGGAGAAGCAACAACAGAAGGATACAACAATAGTTGTAAATGTTTAATCTGTTTTTATATTTCATTCTGTGGAAAAGGATTTCTGCACGCATTTCTGAATTTTAATAGCATCATGGTTTTATGTTAGGTTATCATACATGATCTGCAATTAGAAGATTTTTTGCACTTACTGAGCCTTGAACGGACTCTGGGCACATTGCTCGAACACATGTTCCTCTGTAGCCAGGTACTTTAATTTGGTACCAGCGGGGAAGTAAACATCAAGGCGTGGGATGCACTTTCTTGATGTTCAAGACCACCTCCGAGTCAAGGGTCGAAGAAGAGGAGAGGAGTGATTCCCCTATATTTCATGAAAAACATGGGCGCTTTTCTTTACTTTTACGTATGAATCAATTCTGCAACATTACCAACCTCTCGGTACTAAAAACTTAATTTGATTGACATGCATTGATACCTAAGCTGGAGAATTTCTAAATGCACTGTCGAATTTCTTTTGCCTTTGTTGGGACTACAAAAACTGACCTCTCTAACTTCTAAGGAAGTATCTGAATTAATCGTCTAAAAATATCTTTATTTGATATATCAACATGTAATGCCAACAAATGTAATAGATTGGCTGTAAAACTGTAATTGTTCAACTTCCAGGTCCAGTTGCAGCCATTCATCCGTGGGCAGAAATGATCGAGAAGGAGGTTCCGGTTGTGGAGCAGAGTACTCGACGTCTGGCAATCTGTAACATGAATTGGGATTACGTTACTGCACAGGATCTTATGATGTTGTGCAATTCCTTTAAGCCTCAACACGGCACAGTCATCTCAGTAACGGTATGATGAAAACAAGTATTTTTGCCATCTTTATAATATCAATAAGTCACTGTTTTTCCTAATGTTGCTATGACATAGAAGCAACATTACCAACCTATCAGGACTAAAAATCTGACTAAGGATCAATCCTATTAACGTGTGATGTCCAACCTTTAGACACACAGTAAACTTGATTTGTTTCAACATGGCATTTCTGTTTAAATGCAATGATGCTTATCTATGTAACCTAAGAACCTGATGGAAGTGTCAGTGACTGCTTCAGCTGCTGTAATTAGTTGCTGGTTTTAACAGATATATCCGACTGAATTTGGTATCGAAAGGATGAAGGAAGAGCATCAGAAAGGGCCAAAGGAAATCATTCAGGTGAAGCCAAACACAGCCAAGAGTACAACTCAAACTACAACAGAGGTGGAAACTGAGGAAATAGCAAATGCAGGTCCAAGTAAAAAGAGAGCCAATAAAGTCATCAAGGAAAAACAGAGTACCGAAAAGAAAGAAGGTTGGTTTTATATTAAGTCTTTGTTTGAGTTTCTCAACATCTTTACACCAAAGGGTCTTAGAAAACAAGTCAGTGAAGAGTTTTATAGATTTAATTGTTAAATTTTTGGGCTTACTTTAAAGATGTATTCGGTTTGGTTATTTCTGTTTTGTTCATAGATGATAAAAAGCGGATAGGAATATTGGATTGGTAAAACATGAGCTGCTTTTATTTTTTTGTTTGAGTTTCTCAACGTATTGTACACCGCATGGTCTGAGAAAAGAAGTCCAGAGGTGAAAGTTTGTCCAGAAAGCTAAATATTTGTCAGATTATGGAGAATGAAAAGTATTGTAGCAGGCAATAAAATGTTTCAGCATTGGGTGAAATTGTGAGATGGATAACCAGATGATTATTTATATTTGTTTTTAATATGACAATTTGTAGTTAGTTTAACACAGCGACATAGTGTTGATGGAAAGGCTCTTTCAGTTGTTGAGGTGCTGTTACTTCTCTGGTAACAATACTTTTGTTTACATATCTCTATAGGAATTCCTTGAAGGCATGGTACTATAATCAAAGGATCATTCACTTGAGGTACAAGCATGACAGAGAAAATAAAACAGCTGGAAGCTTTTGTAGCATTAAGTATGTTTTGTCAAACAAAGTGAAAAATATGATAAAATAACTTGTACTGTGATTATCTTTTGTGAACATTTGAAACTGTTTTTAGAAAAGAATTCTGAAATTGTGCGGATGTATGAGCTGAACCGTCTTCGGTATTTCTTTGCGGTTGTCGAATGCGATTCGGTTGAGACAGCCGATCAGATCTACACAAATTGTGACGGAATGGAATTTGAGAAATCGGGTACGAAGTTGGACTTTCGGTAAGCATGAACATATATTATGCCAGCTAGAGTTAAAATCTTGCAACAGATGGCTAGAGGGAGATCGTTCCATAACAAAGGACCAACCACTGGAAAGGCATGATATTGGGCCAAGGCATTCCAAGTTTGGACAAGGTGCAGTCTGTCGACCATCCTTATTTTCCATTAATTGAATATAGTAATAGTTCAAAGGACTGAGCGTAGTAGTCCCTGGAAGACCTAATTAAATCTGAGTTGATTAGCCCTGTTTTAGATTAGTCATCATACAATACATCATACATGATTACCCATCATGTAATAGGTCTCAGTTGCGGCTGTGTCAGCTGAGACCTCCCTGTCTTTATTCTTATCATCTTCAATAAACGAAATTGTATTGTATTGTATTGTATGTTGTTTATGTATAGGTCCTTGTGCTATGTACTGGGAAAAATACAAAGGCTTGTGCTATTGCAGGTACATTCCGGATGATGAAACATTTGATTACGAACTTAAGAGTGTTGCCACTTCCCTGCCTGCTTCTGGAACCTACAAACCACCTCACTTTGTTAATGCAGCTGTTTCAAGAACTGATGTAAGTCTTTTCCTATAATGAGAGACCACATTTTAGATAAGTGTTGTGTGTTGTTAGCTGAGTTGTTAAATTACTGGATTTCTTGTTATGTTGTCTGTTTATATTTGAGCTGCTCTGATTGCTGTTTTGTAGTTGCTTTTTGTTGGATGTTCTTCCAGTGAAAGTTCAAAATGATTCTTGCTGAAATTAAAGAGGCAATTTTTTAGAGTCTCTCTCTGTTCCTCTGCTTTAGACCTGGTAAATCTCAAAATTAGTTGAACATTTGTCAGTGCTCAAGATTGAAAGGTTCTTAAAGGGCATTATGCGAGTAGCCAGATGTTTGAGTTTCCCTCCAGTTCAATTTACCACTAACACCAGACACATAGGCGTAGACTCTGGGGGGCATGCCGGGCACGCGCCCCCCAATAATTAAGATGGGGGAACCCCTTTCTTGTCCCCCCAATAATCAGACGAGACTTTTTAATTTTTTAAAAGAAAAACATGAAAGAAAGCAGAAAGAGAGACAAAGAAAGAAAAATACAAAGAAAAGGGAGTAAATTTTGAATGAAGGGTGGAAATTTTTGAAAAAAAGGTCATCAGAAATTTTTGAGAATAGAATGATTTTAAAAAAAAGTTTTGAGAATGTTGTCTGAAAATATATTTTCCCTAAACTTTTGCACCCCCAATATTTGGGACCCAAATTTTTGCCCCCCAATATTTATGACAAGTCTATGCCGCTGACCAGACACACTTATTTCATTGTAATTATTATTATTATTATTGTTAATGTTATTATTATAAAAGTATATTTTTATGTTGCAATTGTTGAGTAGGTTAAGCTAAGCTGGGACAGGACATCTCACCAGCGTCTAGCTGTGACGCAGATGGACTTCCGGAAAGTGAAGAACATCGATGAGCTGGAGGACCAGTTTCAGGAATACATTGCACCATATACAAGTGAAGAAGATGATGACGAGGAGGGTGAAGGTAAAATTAGCCTCTCTTTCCCTAATCTACATACAAATTATATGCTCATTTTGTTTCTAAGGCCCTATACCATGTACAGAAGCTGAATTACATGAAAATTATTTTTAAAAATTTGCATGCTGTGAAACACGATTAACATGGAGCCCATGGAACCACGCATTAAGTGTGCATGACTTAACGAGTCCACCAATAGACGTAGCAGTAATGTACATGACTACATGTATTGCCTATTTTTGTACAGGTGTGTAGTCGGAAAATCTCAAAACATGACTAATATCTTAGAAAGTAACTTAGCTCCGCTAAGAACAAATCTACATGCATTTTGCAAATGCAGATAAAAAACGAAAGGATGTAATTATTTTAGAAAAGGCTGTGTATCAAAGGCTTCCATGAGACTCAAGTTTTAGTTACCACGGACAAGGGAGAGAGAAGGGAGCCGACACACCTACATAAGTGTTGCATCAAAGGCTTTCACGGGCCTCGAAAGCGAGAAGATCTGTGATGTTTACTGAGTCGTGAGTAACAGTTGCCATAGACAACAAGAGGGGAGAGCAGAAACGTGTTTTGAGGTGGTGCATCAAAGGCATCCATGGGTCATGCACAGGAATAGTGCAGCAATGTTACTGAGTAATCGGTAATGGTTGCCCTGGATGACAAGAGAAAGAAGCGAGCGCACTTGTCTGTTGAGGTGGTGCATCAAAGACTTTAACATACCTCGGAAGGGAGATGGGCAGCGATGCATTTGAGCATGGTGGCTCAGTGGTAATTTTGGTGACTTGCATCCGACACAGTATCAATGCTGTAGTTGGGAGCGCCTCTGATTGGTAGTGGACTTGAAGAGGTGCTATAGAAATATCCAGAATGAATGAATGAGCAGCCAGTGAAGTTTTCCACAGACAACAGAGAGATAGAGTGAAGAGAGCAGCCATGTTTGAAAGAGCTCAGTATAATTTAATAGAGTCAATTCGTTGTGTTGTGATTAAGTTAAATTATAATTCAGTCATATGATGCACTCCTTTAGATGTAAAAATAACTTATGATTATTGCACATGGAATTTCTGGGATATGGACTGTATGTTGTTTTTGTAGAGCCCTATCCAGATTTGGACTGGTCGTACATTCCTGGTGAATTGCCAGCCAAGAAGGATGTGCAGGATATGAAGAATGTCTTACTGGAACTGAAGGAAGGAGAGAAAGAAGAGGATATAGAGGAAGCAGAGGAGGAGGAGGATCAAAAAAGTGATGAAGATGAAGTCCACATGGAATTTTCCTGGGATATAGGTACACCGTTAATAAAACTGTTCCCAATCATATTCATAGTATAGTTCACAAAATAAAATGTTAATAAAATTTCATCAGTTCATGTTCATTATGCATTGGCCAATTTCTACATTTCAGCGAGTGTAGCTCACAACCTCATAGCCTAAAATTACAACTGTGCATAAATGTTCCAGCAGCTTAAAAAAAGGGGTGATGGTTGTAGATAAGGTAATAATTATTACTGTTCAATTACATCAAGACTTCAGGCATCATTCGTTAACGTAGCATGGTTTGGCAACAAATTAGCATGAAGCATGACACTGTGAGTTTTAAACGAAGCATGACTCTGTAAGTTTTAAATGAAGCATGACACTGTAGCATGAAACATGACACTGTAAGTTTAAAATCCAGCAATAGCCTCGCAGAAGTGCTCTATACCTGTCCTTCTAACTGGCCACACAGGTATGCCTGAAATTGAGCTTCCTAAGATAAATGCTTGTATGATGTCTAAGTTTGTTATGGTAGATGCACGCACTCTTTTGTTTTCTACTGTGCTTAGGTGTGCAGTAGGTTTGTGAGTAATACATACTTAGTTAATAGTTATGCTATTATAGAGAGCAACTGTTTTAATTTTTGCTTACAAGTTGTCAAGAGTTCAGGAGAATATGGGACTGATCTTGAAGGGGCGCTATATAAATTTTGATTGATTGATCTTGCAGGGTTAAAGGATTCACTTGAAGGTGCAGCAAAACAGAAGAAGAAGGAAACTGAGAATGAAAAACTGACACCATGGGAACAGTATCAGAAGAGTAAAAAAGATAAAAAGAGACAGAAGGAGAGAGAAAAGAAGAGAAAAGTAAGTTCAGTCTTTGAGACTTTGTTTTCAATCATGATTTTTAGAGCCAAAGGTAAACTATGTAACATAAGAATAGGAATTTTCTGAGTTATTTCATTAAGCCATTGTGTTGTACAAAGTATCGGGTAAGTGTACTTAAGTGAAAGTACTCTTACAAATTTTACTTAAATAAAAGTAAGAACATGTTCTTCTAAATAATACTTTTAAAGTTAAATTTACTGAATCTTGCTTCTGTGGTTCAATCCATTTGTTTACTTTTAAGAAAACTAAATTCTCAAAATGACTGTCGCTCAAACAAGTGTGTTCATGGTTCATTGTTGAACTGGCACAGCAGAAAAGGCGTTCGACTGCTGCACTGGCAGGAAGTGGTGTGTTCAGCTTAATAAACAGTTCCTTCCAACCAGGCCATGCCACATATGTCATCAGTTAGTGTCTGAAGGTATTGTTCAGGAACATCTTGATTAGAAGACCTGCGTCGTTGTCAGCATCATTGTTATGCTTGAAGACTTGAAAAAGCAACATTTATGAGTTTTAAGTCTTGGTACAAACATTGAATAAATCTATATCATTTTTTCAGGCAAAAGCTGATCAGAAAAAGGAGTCCGACAAAGTAAAAGAAACATCTGTTGAGCTAGATGTGAGTATTTTAGAATGGTTTGAAATCAATAAAGTTTCACTCAAAAGTGGTTTAGTATTTGTCTTTGCACCTGTGTACCACTTGTTATCCATTGCATTTGAGTTGCATTCTTTCATATTATTGGACATTTGAGGTGCACTTTCTTCATATTATTGAACATTTGAGATGCATTGCTTCATATTTTTGTCCATTTGAGGCACTTTGCTTCATATTTTTGTCCTTTAATTTGAGGTGCATTCCTTCATATTATTGTCCATTTGAGGTGCATTTCTTCATATTATTGAACATTTCAGATGCATTCCTTCATTTTTTGCATTTGAAGTGCATTTTGCTGTATTATTTTCTTTTGTCTGTTGGTCACAGTTGAAGTTTATTGTATTACTGAAAGAGTGGATAGAGGTACGAAGATCGAAGAGATATGTAGAATAATATTGTATATGCAGAGAAGGAAAGAGGGAGAGAATAGGTGATCAACGTGACATGTAAACGTGATCAGCGTGACATGTAAATGCTATATCATTGCCATTTCTTTGACTTTATAAGATTCTTAAAATGTGCTTGCTATATTATAAGTGTTCAGCTAGAGTGTATAATGGTTAACTATATATCAAAGTGATTGCTAGGAAGGGTGTGTTACAGAACCTGGATCATTAGTCTTATTTAATGTTGTTGAGTGATCTAAATTGTTACGTTAAATGTTTTCTTCAGAACTTCTTCCTACCAGACGGTTCAAGTGATGAGGAAAAAGAGAAACCAAAACGACAGAAGGAATCACTGAAAAAACGCGCCAAGAAGAGAAAACGTGAAGCAGAAGAGCAGCGCCTGGAAGTCGATCAGGTAAAATTCATTTGCATATGGTGGGTTGTTCATAAAGGACGTCCACTAGGATGGGGATTGATTCAAATGCGGAAAACTGCGGAATGAGGGAACGGGTGTAAAGGACCTTGTGTGTGTCTGCAAGCTAGTATTTTTTATTTATTATTCCAGTATGTTTTACAGACATCCTTTATGAATGATCTCTAAGTATAATTATTTGTTATTTTTCAATTTGTGCTGCAGAATATATATGTATATATATATATATTGTCATGGGTTGGCGAATGCGAACGATTGCATAAGGTGCTTAGCCTACGCTATGTTGCAATAGGCCTAACGATAACACCGTTGTCCTACAAAGTGGTACAGAATTTAAGTAATTTTATTATGAAATATGAAATAGTTTTAAGTAAATTGGCCATAAAAAGTCAATAAGGGGAAATGGTTAAACAGAGTAGAATGTAAACGATAGTTACGTGTCCGCAACAAAACCAGTCGTTAGACTTAAACGCTGGTAACATAAGTCAGCCAAACATAGGCAAATCGAATATCAACACATCGACCGATGTCACTGAAGATTAACGTAAGACTCCCGGCGCGTGACGTTAAACAGAAACAAGCCCTATACAAAGGATTGTCAACGCTCGTGCCCTTTAACGGTCGCCAGCTGCCCTTAAACAGTTTGATGGGAAACAACAGTTAGGAATAGGCCACAGTTCGGCCTAAAGTTAGACTATACCGCGTGTCGGCATAGGCCTTGTAATGTAGCTTGAAAGTCGGCGAAGGCTGTCCACGTTACAGAATATATATATATATATTTATATATAATATGAATGGGTTTAATACATAGGTCTAGCCCCATGTGCCTGGGGTTGAAAAACATGAGTTATATGTAGACACCCTTTATGGGCAACCTGTATGTATCTCTGTGCTATTCAAAATGCACTAGATGAAACCTAGAATATTGATTTCTTGCTATGCACTAGATAAAGTCAGAGATATGCTAGTTCGATTACTCATTGCCTGACGAGAAAGGAAGCTTAATTAATACTACCTCTCGTCATGGCGGGGTGTATGGATTCAAGCCTTTCCCAAAGTTGACTGAGTTTTATAGAAGTTAATCAATCAATCCAACGCTTGATAGAATTATCTTCATGATGATCAATAATTAGGAAAGAGATTATAATCTCAGTTTTGTTAAAATTCTTCTCAAGTGTGGTTGCTTTATATGCTGGACAGCAGTTAATAAGGTGATGAGTTAATTTCACATTTTTTGTGATATATATCTTGAAATTAATTCTATTTGTTGTTTTTATTTTCAGTCTGTTTTAGCTGATCCAAGGTTTGCTGATTTAGCAAAGAAAGACTTTGCCTTGGATCCATCTGCTCCTGAATTTCGCAAGAGGCGAAGGAAGTTTTAACTTGCCATATGCACTTCTATCATTGAAAGAGAATTGTTTTGAAGAATAAATTATGACAATGTTAATTTATGGTGTTTGTGCAATCAGTACAGAAAATCGGCCATGTTCAAACATGTACATTTGCATGCAAATTTGTTATAGTATATTCATTTAATTGAGAGAAACAATCTCACAAAAACACAGAAGTGCTAACATGAGTGATTGATGAAAGTCCTTGGAATAATAAGGTGGGGTCTTAAATATAAGAATCCACCCTATGCTCGATCTCAAAGCTGCATCTACCATCGCTACTTCTATAGTCCACGCTAAATTATGCTACTGCAATAATACTCTTTTCCTGAACATAGACGTCACCCAAAACAACTGCCTCGAAGCTATTCAGAATGCTCTCACCCTTGCTGTTACTAAAAAAAACCTAAACGCCACCACATCACTCCTTTACTCAAAACACTCCACTGGCTCAAGATACCCGAACGAATCGAATACAATGTAATATCACTCACATACAACCAGGCCTTCTCATTTGAAAATAGGCCTACCAGGTGGGCCAAAAATGGCCTGCGCCGCAATATGTAGGCAGGCTATAGAGGGCCATGCACGGTCGACTTCAGGAGGTTTTGTGTAGCGCATATCTTAGTCGTATAACAGCTAATATAGACTGTCCGGCGTCTATCCTCTCGGCCCTCCTACCTTCGTCATCTGCTTCCAATCCAACCCGTTCCTCTTCCACTCTAACACTGCTCTGCCCTTCTGTCACCTCGTCATTAAAATTTGCCAATCGCTCTGTAGCCATAATTATCTGCCCTCCTCTTTGGAACAAGCTCCTAGGGGCCATCCATCTATGACATCCACAAAAAATCAGGTTTTTAACCCCCCTGTCCACATGGGCCGGACACACCCCTCCACCCCCCTTGTGTACGTCCACAAGCGGTCGACATGAAAT
>Ga0081606_1000786_pt1 | contig 11463 bp, 10 predicted proteins | sample EareggfetidaYelm_FD_71127 | JGI IMG/M metagenome (GOLD analysis project Ga0081606, IMG submission 71127) | Earthworm egg capsule microbial community from the University of Washington, USA - E. fetida Yelm (SPADES assembly) (version 2) | ecosystem: Host-associated > Annelida > Reproductive system... | reverse complement strand
ACTCGCTTTTGTATTGATTGCGATTGCCAAAACAGCCTTTGAAAGCAGGTTTAGCGATTACCTCAAATTGATTGTTTCTGACAAATACATCAAAGTCTACCGCGACAGTTCAAACCTGATGAGCGGATTTACAATTGCTTTATTCATCGTACAACTCATTTCGATTTCTTTTTTTATTCAACTGCTGCTGAATCATTTTGGCTATGCCGCAAAAACTGACTGGATTGTTTTTATACAGATTTTCACCTTTGTAAGCGTTTTTGTACTTGCAAAATTCCTGATAGAAAAAATCATTGCCACTGCATTTAATATTGAAGAATTTACCGAACAGTTCAATTTACAAAAAGTAACGTATCGAACGTATATCGGTTTATTGGTTTTACCTATTGACATCATTTTGTTTTATAACAATAATTCATCGAAAATCGTAATTTTTGGCGCAATAATTATTGTTTTACTAATAAACTTACTAACTTATCTTTTTTCATTGAAGAATTATCAAAATATAATATTCAGCAAGTTGTTTTATTTTATTTTGTATCTTTGCGCACTTGAAATAGCGCCCTATTATTTCATGTTTCATTGGTTTACTAAAAGTTAGCATATTACAAAATGTCAAATATGAAAGTGAAAACGATTTTGGTGTCACAGCCTGAGCCTAAAGTAGAGAATTCGCCCTACTTTGAACTGCAACAAAAGCACAAGGTAAAAATTGATTTCAGGCCATTCATACATGTTGAAGGCGTTAATGCCAAAGATGTCAGATCCCAAAAAATCGATCTTAACAATTATACCGCAATCATTTTAACGAGCAAAAACTCTGTAGATCATTTTTTCCGAGTAGCTGATGAAATGCGTTACAAAGTGCCGGAGGGGTTGAAATATTTCTGCCAATCTGAAGCGATTGCATTTTATTTGCAGAAATACGTGGTGTATAGAAAACGCAAGATTTATGTAGGTTTGAAAGATTTCGCCGACATGTCTCCGCTGATCAAAAAATACAAAGACGAAAAATTTTTATTGCCCGCTTCGGATCAGCTGAATGCAGATGCGCCGCAAACGTTAAACAACCTGAAAGTCGATTGGACGCAGGCTACTTTTTACAAAACTGTCATGAGCGATTTGTCTGATTTGGCAGATGTTTATTATGATGTTTTGGCTTTCTTTAGCCCAACCGGAATCAAATCGTTGTTTAAAAACTTCCCGGATTTTGAACAAAATAATACCCGCATTGCCGTTTTTGGAAGCACAACACAAAAAGAAGCTTTGGAGCACGGACTCAGAATTGACATTCTTGCGCCAACTCCGGAAACACCATCAATGACGATGGCATTGGAAAAATACATTGCTGAAGCCAATAAAGGAAAATAAAAAAATTACTTTTATACAAAAGCCCCGAATTACATCGGGGCTTTTTTTATAAACCATTAAGAGCATTAAGCTCATTAAGACCTCGCGTTTAATGAACTTAAGGGTAAATTTTTAATTTTTCAAACAAAAAAAAGCTGCCCAAAGGACAGCTTTTTTAATCATTCAAAAGTTTATTACAACTGTGGTCCGGCTTTCACCAAATTTTCACCTTCTGCGTTGTCTGTGTATTGTGCAAAGTTTTTAATGAATAAACCTGCGAGATCTTTCGCTTTGGTTTCCCATTCAGAAGCATCTGCATACGTTTTCCTCGGATCTAATATTCCTGAATCCACACCATCAAGCGATGTTGGAATCTGGAAGTTGAAAACCGGTAAATTCTGCATGTCTGAATGCTCGATCGAACCATCTAAAATCCTGTCGATGATCGCTCTTGTATCTTTAATCGAAATGCGTTTTCCGGTACCGTTCCAACCTGTGTTCACCATATACGCTTCTGCTTTGTGCTCGTTCATTTTCTTAACGAGTTCGGTGCCGTATTGCGTTGGATGCAACGATAAAAATGCTTTTCCGAAACAAGCAGAGAATGTAGGCTCCGGTTTTGTAACACCGCGCTCTGTTCCCGCTAATTTCGCTGTAAAACCTGAAAGGAAGAAATATTTCGTTTGTTCCGGAGTCAGTTTCGCCACGGGCGGCATCACGCCAAAAGCATCGGCCGTAAGGAAAATCACTTTATTGGCATGCCCGGCTTTAGAAACCGGTTTTACAATATTATCAATATGGTAAATCGGATAAGAAACACGTGTGTTTTGCGTCACTGAACCGTCTTTGAAATCTATTTTTCCGTTCGCATCAAGCGTCACATTTTCTAGCAATGCGTCTTTGCGGATCGCGCCATAAATATCAGGTTCGTTTTCTTTGCTCAAATCAATGGTTTTGGCATAACAACCGCCTTCAAAATTGAAAACGCCATCGTTGTCCCAACCGTGTTCATCGTCACCGATCAATTGTCTTTTCGGATCGGTGGACAGAGTCGTTTTTCCTGTTCCCGACAATCCGAAAAACACAGCAACATCGCCATTTTCGCCTTTATTCGCCGAACAGTGCATCGAAGCAATTCCCTGCAATGGCAAATAATAATTCATCATAGAAAACAAACCTTTTTTCATTTCGCCACCATACCAGGTACCGCCGATCAATTGGATTTTCTCAGTTAAGTTAAATGCAATGTAGACCTCAGAATTCAATCCGTGTGCAGCAAAATCCTTAAATCCTTTTTTAGAAGCGTTCATTACAACGAAATCTGGTTCGCCATAATTCTCGAGTTCTTCTTCCGTCGGGCGAATGAACATATTTTTTACAAAATGCGCCTGCCAGGCGACTTCCACGATAAAACGCACTTTCAATCTCGTGTTTTCATTGGCACCGCAAAAAGTATCCACAACGAATAATCTTTTGCCTGAAAGCTGGCTTACGGTATTTTCTTTTAAAGCATTCCAGGTGTCCTGAGAAATCGCTTTGTTATCGTTAACCGCTTTTTCAGACGGCCACCAGATCGTATCTTTTGTAATATCGTCTTTAACGATGTATTTGTCTTTTGGGGAACGGCCTGTAAAATCGCCGGTCATTACATTGACAGCACCCAATTCGGAAAGCTGCCCTTTTTCAAAACCTTCGAGGTTCGGATTTAATTCTTCTTCAAATAAAAATTCATACGAAGGATTGTAGATAATTTCGGCTGCATTTTTAATTCCATACTTTTCTAACGAAATCGATTTCGTAATTTGAGCGTAGTTGTCCATAGAATTTAGTTTGTGTTGCATAATATTTAAAGTGCAAAAGTAAAAATTATATTTTACCCAAATAAAAATTATTGAAATATTATGATTTTTTCCTGATAAAAGTAAGAAAAAGCCAAAACCAACCAATAATTAATAACAATCCTCCAATTGGAGTAACAATTCCGAAAGCTTTGATGTCAATCCCTGAAATATTTTTAGTAGCCAAAATATAGATCGATCCTGAAAATAAAACCACTCCGGCAAGGATTAAAGCCGTGATTCCTTTTTTTGCTTTTTCCGTCAATGGTGCCAAGCCTACAAATAACAAAAACAACGCATGGTACATTTGGTACTTAACTCCGGTTTCAAAAGTCGAAAGTTCGTCTAGCGTTAATACTTTTTTAAGCGCGTGGGCGCCAAAAGCCCCTAAAATAATCGCGATCATTCCTAATATTGCCGCTGTTGAAATCACTTTTCTGTCCATGTTTGCTTTATATTTTGTGTTGCGTAAAGTTAGCCCTAAATGCCGAATCTGAAAAATTATACATTTGTTTTTTAGAAGCTGTTCCGGCTGTCAGCTCACTCGAGCGAAGCGAATTGGTCGAACACAGACTTAAATTATTCTTTTGTGAGACAATCTTTTTTGCTCCGCTGCGCTCTGCAAAAGGATGCCGCTGCCATCCGGGCTAAAAACCACCCCGGAAAAACGACATCGTTTTCGTATTGCAATTTCCAAAACCAAATTCATACATTTGTGGACTTTTACAAAAATGACCATGAGAAATATCCTGATTATTGGCGCCGGACGTTCTGCATCTTCCCTGATTCAGTACCTTTTGAATAAATCGGAGGCCGAAAACCTGCACTTGACCATTGGCGATTTATCGCTCGAACTCGCACAACGCAAAACCAACAATCATAAAAATGCGACGGCAATCGCGCTTGATATATTCGATCAAGATCAACGATCTGCAGAAGTTCAAAAAGCCGATATCGTCATTTCGATGCTTCCGGCGCATCTGCACATTGAAGTCGCAAAAGATTGCATCGTTTATAAAAAACATATGGTCACAGCGTCTTACGTTAGCGATGCGATGCAAAGCCTCGACGCTGCCGCGAAAGAAAATGGCTTGGTGTTCATGAACGAAATCGGGCTTGATCCGGGAATCGACCACATGAGCGCGATGAAAGTCATTGATGAAATTCGTGACAAAGGTGGCAAAATGATTTTGTTTGAATCGTTTTGTGGCGGATTGGTCGCACCTGAATCTGACAACAACTTGTGGAATTACAAATTCACCTGGGCACCAAGAAATGTGGTTTTGGCCGGACAAGGCGGCGCAGCAAAATTCATCCAGGAAGGCACCTATAAATACATTCCGTACCCTAAATTATTCAGACGTACAGAATTTTTAGAAGTCGAAGGCTATGGCAAATTCGAAGGCTATGCCAATCGAGATTCTCTAAAATACCGCAGCGTGTACGGTCTCGATGACATCCTGACTTTATACCGCGGTACCATTCGCCGGGTGGGTTATTCAAAAGCGTGGAATATGTTTGTCCAACTCGGAATGACTGACGATACTTATATCATCGACGATTCGGAACACATTACTTACAGGGAATTCACGAATTTATTTTTGCCGTACCATCCAACGGATTCTGTAGAAATCAAATTGCGTTTGCAACTCGGTATTGATCAGGATGATATTATGTGGGACAAATTATTGGAACTCGACATCTTCAACCCGGCGAAAATCGTTGGATTAAAACATGCCACTCCGGCACAAATCCTTGAAAAAATCCTGACCGACAGCTGGGCATTACAGCCAGATGACAAAGACATGATCGTAATGTACCACAAATTTGGTTACGAAATTGACGGCAAACAAAAACAAATCGACTCTAAAATGGTTTGTATTGGCGACGACCAAACGTACACCGCAATGGCTAAAACGGTCGGACTTCCTGTTGCCATGGCCACTTTGCAGATTTTGAACGGAAACATCAAAACCCCTGGCGTACAATTGCCAATCAATAAAGAAGTTTATTTGCCGATCTTAAAAGAACTCGAAGACTACGGCGTGGTCTTTAATGAAAGGGAAACGCATTATTTTGGATACAATCCGGATAAATTATAATTATTCACAAAATTGCTATGAAAAAAATTTTGGCCTTTTGCACTGTGGCTCTGGCTTTCAGTTGCGCTTCAACGGTTTCTAAAAAGTTAGTCAGTAAAAACCACCAGGCGTTGCCAAACGGCATTCCGGTTATGGTTCTGAATGAAAATGACCCTGAGCCAACCGCCGCTGAATTGATTGGAGTTATTAAAATTGGAGATTCAGGCTTTACCACCAATTGCGGTTACGATCAGGTAATTGAAAAAGCCAAAACTGCTGCAAGAAGTGCCGGCGCGAATTTGATTAAAATCACCGACCTTAAAAAACCAACCACGCTTGGAAGTACTTGTTACCGTATTAAAGCAAACATCTATGCCAACAATGATGAGCAATCTGCAGCTAAAATACAAGCGCGTATCGATGCACAAAATAAATCAAGACTTCCCGAAGATGCTGATTATGCAGTTATTTATTTTTACAGGCCTGCTACCGGACCGGGTGCTTTGCTGGGTTACAAAATTAAAACTGAAAACGATTCCGTAATTGGCAGGCTCAGATATGGAGAAAAATTCGAATACAAAACGAAAACCTTTGGCTTACAGCATTTTCACGGCGATCTCGAAACCAAAGAAACCATAACTATAGACGTGCAAAAAGGCCAGGAATATTTCGTGAGAGCGGGTGTTACTATGGGTGTTATGATTGGACGTCCCGAACTCAATAACGTAGAAAACCGGGTTGGCATGAAAGAATACCGTGAAATAAATTAATTGTCACACGAAAACACTATTTGTAATACTTAGTTTCCTGTCTTTTTTACAGGCAACATTGCAAAATCAAATTACCGACAAAACCGAATCGGTTGCAACGAGCGATACGCTTTTTAAACCCAACTACCCCGAAGGCGTTTATATGACAAAAGAAGCGTTCCTGAATAAAAAACCTGTAATCAGAAAGGTTTGGCCAATTAATATCATAGGAATAAAAAATACGGTACAAGAAACCGGCATCCAAAGTTGTTATTTTTACGGTAGCGACCGTCAAAAAATTACTGATGTATTTGCTGTCCCATACAAGGGCCACCTGTATTTTCAACTTAACGGGATCTTTGAAAATTGCAATAAAAACGATCGAAACGAAAGTTCAAGCATTCACAATTCATTTGCAAGGGTGATTTTAGGCGGTGGCAATTATTTTTATACTGAAGCGCCTTTGGCCAATGCCTGGGCGCAAGGATTTGCTCGTGGCGGTATTGGCGCCGCCGTTGGGGGCGCGTTGGCTCAAAGCCAAATTCACGGTAAAGGGATTGTTTGGGATTTTAAAAACCAAGAATTCAATATTTTTAAAAACTGTAAGATTTACAACGAATTTATGTTGGAAATCCATCCCGAAGGTGTGCTCGATTGCAAGAACAAACATCAGAATCCTTACCTGGTCAGAAAATAATAGAAAATATTAAATAATTCGTTAGTATAGACAGTATTCAGTTGCAATTTAAAACCTAAATTGTATTTTTGATTTAAATTCAGAATAAATGAAGATCAATTCCCTACAAATAGAAATTGACGGCATTGATAAGGAAATCCTGCGTGATTTGATGGATGATGCCCGAAAACCCATTTTGCAAATTGCGAATAAAATCGGGATTTCCGGTGCTGCAATTCACCAACGTTTGCGTAAACTGGAACAGGCTGGCGTAATTTCAGGGTCTAAATTTACGGTAAGCAATAAGGTTTTGGGTTACAGCACGATGGCTTTTGTAGGCATTTATCTGGACAAAGCCGCGCGGAATCCTGAAGCCGTACGCGAACTCAAAAAAATTCCCGAAGTCCTGGAATGCCATTATACCACAGGAAACTGGTCGATCCTGATTAAAATGATCTGCCGCGACAACGAACATCTGATGCATTTGCTCAATACGCGGATCCAGGCTATTGAAGGCGTTTCAAGAACGGAAACTTTTATTTCATTGGACCAGCAAATTGAACGACAAATTCAATTGTAACGCAATGCCCTAGCCCCGATGGAGCCGATATCCTTTGTGAGGGACGAACAAAGATAAAGGCGAGAGCGGGAAAAAGCTTCAAAAAAAATCCACAACTTTCGCCATGGATTTTCAACTGCTCAAAAATTATCTCGGGCGGATCGTACCGGTATAACTGCCTTGGGCGGTGCCTTCTTCAGTAGTAACGGTAAAAGTAACCTCATTTCCGCCGTCTTTGTTTAGCACGGTAACGGTGCCACCATTGAGACTGTAACCCAACGGATTTAAATCGGTCGTTACACCACCCGACCAGAAATTGCTGTCGGGATCATAATCCGGATCGTAACGATCGTTATTGAATGTAAAAGTACCGGTTGGAATGTTGCCTGCATTATCTGCAAAAACAATTTGGACATAATTGGCGGTACCTGCGCCGCGAAAGAACAAATAGGTATCGCCATCGGCATACAGATATTCGGCATCGATGATTTCGAAAGTACTTCCTGAATACGTATATTTATTTGGGCCTGTAACTACATTTTCCGGTGCGTCGTCTTTGCTGCAGCCAATACTTATAACAACTGCTATCAATATTGTAAAAATGGATGTTTTCATAAGAATCTGTTTTAAATTATACCTTGATTTCTGATTCAAAACTACAACCCTAAGCTTTTACATTTTTATGGCCTTAAACCAACTGCGCTTTTGAATACACCAACGGCAAAAAAAATCCGCCTGATTAATACCAAGCGGATTTTTATATAAAGGAAGATTTTGATTAGTCTCTTCTTCCCATGTAAATCATCACGTAATACAGCAAAGTTCCAAGCGAACCGATTGCAGCGACAACATAGGTTCTTGCCGCCCATTTTAAAGCGTCGGCGGCTCCGGCCTGCTCTTCACGTGTCAACATTCTTTTGTTTTCAAGCCAGGCCAATGCGCGGTTGCTCGCGTCATATTCGACAGGTAGCGTGATGAAAGCAAACAAAGTTGTCATCGCAAAAATGATGATCCCGATTAAAAGCAATTGCGGAAAAGTGTTGACCAATAAAATTCCGGCAAGCAAAATCCACTGTACAAAATTGGAAGCTACTGATACAATCGGAACGAGTTTCGAACGCATGGTGAGCCAACTGTAAGCTGTTGCATGTTGCACCGCGTGTCCGCATTCGTGCGCGGCAACCGCGGCGGCGGCGGCGTTTCTTTGGTTGTAAACCGCTTCACTGAGATTGACCGTTTTATCGGCCGGATTGTAGTGATCGGTTAAACGTCCCGGCGTTGAAATCACGCGTACATCACGGATTCCGTTGTCGGCCAGCATTTTTTCGGCAATTTCGGCACCGCTCATGCCGTTTTGAAGGTGTAGTTTTGAATATTTATCAAATTTACTCTGCAGGCGGTTGCTTACCAGCCAGCTCGCCAGCATGATCACACCCATAATAATCCATCCTAAATACATAGTTTATTTTTTTAAGTTTGGTTTTCCCCGAAGCATCAAATTGCAAGCCAAAGGAGATTTGTCACCAGATTATGAAAAAATGTCAGTTAATTTTTCTTAAAGTTTCAGCAAAGTGTTCCGGTTCGTCAGGCGACAATACAATTTTGGACTTAACCGTCGTGACCAAAACCGGTTTGTCACTACGCGTCAAATACCAGGTCATCGAACCGAAAGTGTTGTTGTAATATTTGCCGTAATAACCAAACAATCCACCAACTCCAAACGTACGGATTGTTCCGCCAATGTTAAACTCCTGTAATACATCGACCCTTTTAATGTCTTGTTTTTTGATTGTTACTGTACCTATTGCCCTTTGGATCTGCAATTCGGTATCGGTCACCGTGTAACTGATTGGCCGCAGCAACCAGCAAATGCCATAAACGACCGTTAAAAAGCAAGCCGTATATAAGATACTTTTTGTACTGCTGGATTCGGCAAATCCATATATAATGATTGCTATAAATAAAATTGTGACAATAATCGTCGTTATTTTAGCCGTTTTGTCTAAGGAAGCTGTAAAATTCATAATTCTGATATTATAACTGACAAGTTACTCTTTTTCTGTCAAATAACTAAATGATAAGTTTCCTAAAGTAAATTTTAAGCAAAAAAAAGACCTGAAAAACAGGCCTTTAAAATATTATTGTGAAATTTATCCCACGAGATTGATAATTTTCCCGGGAACGATAATCACTTTATTTGGCGTTTTTCCATCTAGTTGTTTGATCGTACGTTCGTCTTTCATGACGATTTCCTCGATTTGTGCTGCGGATAAATCCAATGGCAATTCTAAGGTGAAACGCATTTTTCCGTTGAATGATACCGGATATTCTTTGCTGCTTTCGACCAAATGTTCGGCGTTGAATTTTGGGAACGGAGCGGTCGAAATACTCGTTTGATGGCCTAATTTCTCCCACAATTCTTCAGCGATGTGTGGCGCGTAGGGTGAAATCAGAACCGCCAAAGGTTCTAAGATCGAACGTTCGTGGCAATTCATCGCAGTCAGTTCATTCACGGCAATCATAAATTGGCTGACCGAAGTATTGAATGAAAATCCTTCGATATCGTCCTGCACTTTTTTGATCGTTTTGTGTAAGGTTTTTAATGCTTCTTTGCTCGCCGGATTGGAATTGACTATAAAGCCGTTTTCATCAAAATACAATTTCCATAGTTTTTTCAAAAATCCGAAAACACCGGTAATTCCAGCGGTATTCCAGGGCTTGGCTTGTTCGAGCGGCCCGAGGAACATTTCGTATAAGCGTAAAGTATCGGCGCCGTATTCTTCACAAATATCATCTGGCGTAACGACATTGTATTTGGATTTGGACATTTTTTCGACTTCGCGGGAAACGATGAATTTTCCGTTGTCGTTAGTAAAATATTTAGCATTCTCAAAATCTTCACGCCATAATTTTACTGTTTCAATATCCAATTCATTAGAAGAATTTACATATTCAACTAACACCGGCAGTAATTGAAAAGTTTCAAAAGCAATTCTATCACTTAATAAGGTTATAAGTTCGCCTTTTGTTGAAATACCTTTTCTCCATAAGAAAGATTGTACATCGGGCAATAAATAATTATCAATTGATTCTTGCCACTCTGATGGTAATTCTTTCTCCAACCATTTTAAGAAATCCTTTTGCGCAGAAAGATTTCCATGTGTAATATCAGACGAGAAAAAAATTTGTGGAAATTTTTTAAATCTTGACAACAATTTATACCCATTTTCCAAATCGATTGAGACTATTGGAATCATTTTTAATACAAATGCACTGGTACCCAAAATCATCCCTTGATTGATCAACTTTTTAAACGGTTCGTCCTGTGAAATAAACCCGCGGTCTTTCAAAAATTTATTCCAGAAACGCGAATACAACAAATGCCCGGTCGCGTGTTCGCTTCCGCCGATGTACAAATCGACATTTTGCCAGTATTGTTCGTCTTCCTTTGATACAAATTGATCATTATTGTGCGGATCCATGTAACGCAACCAGTACCACGAGCTTCCCGCCCAGCCCGGCATTGTATTCAATTCTAAAGGAAAAATCGAAACATTGTCAACTAAATCTGTATCGACAACTTTATTTTGTTTTGTATCCCAAGCCCAAATTGCTGCGTTTCCTAATGGAGGTAAACCGTCTTCTGTTGGCAAATATTTCTCTACTTCTGGCAAAATAATCGGCAAGTGCTGCGTTTCGATCATTTTAGGCAATCCATTCACATAGTAAACTGGGAATGGCTCGCCCCAATAACGCTGACGAGAGAAAACAGCATCACGCAAACGGTAATTTGTTTTACCTTTTCCTTGTCCAATTTCTTCTAATTTATAAATCGCTTTTGCTGTTGCGTCTTTGTAATTTAATCCGTTTAAGAAATCAGAACCAGCAATTTCAACGTTATCTTTTGATCCGTAAGCTGCTTCAGAAATATCAACATTTGCGAAGATATTTTTGATTTCCTGCATTCCGTTTTGACCTTTAAAGAAATTAGCAAAAGCGTAATCTCTTTCATCGCCGCAAGGAACCGCCATTACAGCTCCCGTTCCGTAACCTGCCAAAACATAATCTCCAATCCAAACCGGAATAGCTTCTTTTGTAAATGGATGCTCAGCATAAGCTCCTGTAAATACTCCTGAAATGGTTTTTACATCGGCCATACGCTCACGCTCAGAACGTTTTGCTGTTTTTTCGATATACGCTTCAACAGCTT
>Ga0081606_1000785_pt1 | contig 11465 bp, 6 predicted proteins | sample EareggfetidaYelm_FD_71127 | JGI IMG/M metagenome (GOLD analysis project Ga0081606, IMG submission 71127) | Earthworm egg capsule microbial community from the University of Washington, USA - E. fetida Yelm (SPADES assembly) (version 2) | ecosystem: Host-associated > Annelida > Reproductive system... | reverse complement strand
ATTCCAGATGAAATTTCGTCTTTGTTGAGTTTCTTTTTATATAGGTCCCAAGTGTTGGAGCACTTCGATTTCATGTGGATTTTGCTAATACTTGTTTCCAGTAACCTTGGAAAATATCCTTGATGCGTGCTTAGAGGTGCTATGGTCAATGATTTAGAACCACTGTGGCCCAAACTAGATCTTTTGTCACCATTGGGCCCTCTATATGGAATGCCCTTCCTTCCTTTGTATGGGTTATTGGGTCACTTCCTCTCCCTCCTCAACACCCTTTACTACTCATGGGTTACTTGCACTGGGAACACTAGTGAATGGCCACTGCTGTGAGTAGTGCTATATAATTAAGACTTGCTGTACAAAGTAAAGGTAGTGCTGTGTTCAGCAGAGGATTTAATTGAAATTGGGACTTATGGTTTATGAACACTTGACTCTGGTGAACCACAGTAAACTTTTAATGAGGTCTTATTGTCGAGAATTTTCATTATTCAAGCTAGGTCATCTCTGGACCTCATTATCTTCAACAAGAACTGTTCTTGATGATTTCCTTTTCAATTCCTGGACCTAGATTTTGGAACTCTCTTCCTGTAGCTGTATCTTCTGCTCGGTCATTTATATCTCTTCATTCTCATCTGAAGTCTTTTCCCGTCCACCATCACAGGCTGCCTTTATGTCTTCAGAGCACTGATCTTCTGAATTTGACCTGAGTACAGCTTTGGCTTGATGTGCATTAGACAATGATTAAGTTAACAATTATCCAAAAGGTAGCTGAAATCTCTTTGCAGAATTATTTCTTATATATTTGCACGATTATTTTCTATTTGAAATTTGCATACTCTGCTAGTGCTTTCATTTGTGGATTGCACTGTGGTTCAATCATACTTGACCAGACAGCAGAAATTTAGTTAGCAAGTTAGTGATTTATTTTTTGGAAAATTCTGCTGTATTGCATGATTATTTTTCTATGTGAATGTACACGTTTGTGTTTTGATGCAAGATGGTTCAGTGGTTCAATCGTACTCGACCACTGTTACGAACGGGCGTCCATGAATGGGTGGGTTTTGCCAGGGGCGTCAATCCTGGCGGGTAGGTGTCGCAACCCCCAGATTTTAGGCAGGAGAGGTCGTGGATTGGTCGTGAAATATTATAGCTTATCATATATAGGAAGTATGTTCGAAAGTGGTGACTTTTGAAGAGAAATAGAATAATTTGCCCAAAAGTAGCTGTAAATGACCAATTTTTGCCTAAAAAATCAAAATTTTTGTGTGAAAGGGCCTGAAAAAATCGAAATAAATTTGCCTGGAAAATCAAATTTTTTTACCCGGATCCACGACCCCCAGATTTCAAACCAGATTGACGCCACTGGGCATCCTTAGTACGGTACTAATGCGGTCCAAGCCTTAATTTGCTAGGCCCGTTATCTGTGTTTAATTGTTTATGTATATAGTTTTAGCGAATTTAGGGCCGTTTCGGACATTTTCCCGGGTCGCTTTGGACACTCCAGTCCACCCATGTTTATCTCTACCAAATTGATTAGTCTATGCAAAGAACTATGCAAGAGAGTTGTGTCGGCGGCGATAGAGCGAAAATTTGGGTGCCAGTGTCATCGATTGAAAAATGAGCAACCCCAAAATTTCGTCGTTTTCACTGTGCAATTATGGCTATTAATACTTAATTTCTCGAACTGCAAAAATTCATACTCTCTCGGAAAATCAAATAAAATCCAATAATGATTGAAATGTCTTCAATATACAACAAACAGCCAGCATTCAATGTTTCGGTTTCCTCTTTCTCACAACATTCGTTTATGAAAACTCTCGAAGAAAGGTCAACAGCAACATGATAATCCGACGTGGCAAAATGAAAAGCCGCTAGGTAGGCCAAAGGCACTCTGGCGATGGAGTTTCGTGTGTATTCGTCACATTCCAAGGCCTTTATGAGAAGTCCCTTTGACATTTCAGACAAAACTTGAAATTCTAGATACTCACTGGGTTCAATTAGGTTTTCCATCAGAATTTGGGCCTCTATGAGGCACAATAGGCCTTCAGTAACGCCTGTGTTTAATGATCTTCGGTAGATATGGTGCTTGGATCTAAAGCGTACTGGTTTAGTCAAGGTACGTGATATTATTTCAAGAAAATCTTTGGAGCAATAGTCCACTTTTCTGCAGCCTAATAAATAGGAATAAATAGGATTCAGAAATCCAAGAGGATGGTTCGTACTCCGCAGCGTACAGAGTAATATACGATTCATCTTCCCAGCGAGAAACAAGCCTTAAGTTGAACATATATGTGAAAATATCTGGATATCCAATAACAAATTTTTCTGGATTTGATTCATTAGCTGAAGCTGCAACAAACACAAATCTAGCCGACAAATACAGGTCGAAAGATTTTGGGTAACTTGCCTTCTTGCTTTCAAGGGCCTTCGACATATGATCAAGGCTTAAGACGTCATGACTGCATTTTGCATCAATTGCATCAAGAAAACTTGGCTGCATATAATTCTCTACAAACCAAAGGCTTAGATTCTCGGAATTGCTGTAATACATTAATTGTTTACTAGTTTCATCAAAGTTCTTCCGGATAAAGTGCCTATGAAACAAATTTGTCTGAGGGATAAAATAATTTCGACACCTTTTCACTTTAAGGCAGTGTTCAAGTATTTTCAACAATTTACAGCATATTTTAATAACAGATGAGGAATTCCACCAATCTGTTGACTTCTCCTCACACGACCACAACATCAGAGTTTTAATGTGATATGTACATATAACCTCGTCTTTCTTTGGACAATCTGTTACGATTAGTTCTCTCTTGGAAAAGAATCTGAGCATATGGTAGACAATCTGTTGAACATTGGTCCAGCTCTGAAGTAAAATAACTTCTGCAACTGAAAATGACAGCCTCCACTGGCGTGTATCATTTCTGCACTCAGGATGTGTGGCCCGTACAACATAACAGCCATTCTGTACTACCTCTTGGATGATGGTAGTTGTGGGCCATCCATACTTTCTTTGTCGATTTGGCCACTTTTTGGCTACGTTTAGCCACTGCGGACACCACAAGGATCCAACAAGATCGTATGACACTGAACCCATTTCAATGATAAAACCCCTAATAGCAGGACCAACTCTGACAAAGTTTTTGTCATTGGAATTCTTTTCATCCAGATCACCGATGTCGAAAAATTCACGGGTGTTATCTTGATCAAATTCAAGAGTTTTTCGATCCCAATAATAACTCATTTTTCCCAAAATCCGAAATCGTACAAAAGCTGGATAATCATGGTATGGATCCACTAAGAGACATCCTATTGGATGGTCAATATGACGGAACTCGTATGGCAATACTGGCTTTTCATCTGCAAACACGAGATAATCAGGTATCACCATAAGATAGTCAATGTCACCGAAGCAAGGTTGAAGCGGTTGAATGAAAATCTCACCACAGCTGCCACACACAATGCAGTAACATTCCGATTCTTCAGAATATCTCAAATGCGCTGACTTGTAGACATTAGTATTGGGCTTTGGAAGCGTTCGACACGTACCGACGATGAAAGCTGATACACTGTCGTCCATTGCTGCACCAAAAACAGAAAACAGTTCAATGTCGTTTTGATCAATCAGCAGTATTGATCGCCTCTGTAATATTAAGTGATAAGGCATCTGATAATGAATGGCAATTCTGATCTGTTTCAATAACAGACGAACAGCTGTGAACAACGCATTTTAGGTAAATTAGTAAGTAAGTCTTTGTCTTTATTTTATCAGTAACTGATCGCACCTCGGTGTTCTTACATCAAAAGGCAAAAATTACTTTTGCCAAAGTCCTTACACGGCATCTAGTTCAATGAAGGCTCATATTTGAATTTTACGCATCGCCAGTCGAAAACTCAAATCACACGCACAGCGCCAGGCGCTCAAGGCAAGGGCTCAAGCCAGGCGAGCGAGCACTCAAGTAGAAAATAGATAAATGTCACTTTAATCGATCAGCAATATTAATCGGCTGAACTATATATGTGATACGGCATGCAATGATGAGAGTGAAATAATACTAGATAGCACCTATGATTTGACTCGCATTAAACATTCCTTTCGGAACCATTTTGCTTTTTTCCATGGTTTGTTTAACGACACTTTATGGTTGGAGGAGCAGTTGACGTCTTCCGCTTTCTTTATTCCGACTTAGGACTAGTATAAAATACGCGGGGGCCGTAGAGTAGTGGTAACATCTTGGAGCGCGGTGTTCGAGCCCCGAATGATCCAATCAAATTGACTAGTTCTTCACTCGGCTTTTGCTAAATTAGATGTTGGTGGTGCCCTACATTGCTGTCTTGTGGTTAAATTCGACTCCTGTAATAGCATGCTATCATCCGTTCAAACTTTAAGCCTACTTGTAAACATTCTGCGTTATGTCAGATTGTATATTAAACGAAATTATTATATTATTACTACCAGAGTGCAGGCAGTGACGTTTTCGGTGTGAAAGGTCACGATAAAGATCGCGCAGAATTTTAAAAGTGCAGTTGGTTTCTACTATGTGTTGAATGAAACCGTGCACGAAACTGAAGCTTCGTGTGTCGTTGGAAGCTTCTGAGAAACGTCAATCTGCTATTTCTAACAGATAAGCTTCAGGATTTAGGCGTCGCTTCTTTATTTACAATTCGTTTTGCTCCTAAATTAATACACCAAAACATCGAGGAGAGCGTAATATCGTACAGGCTTTTGATGTTCATTCAGAGAGTCTTTATTACATACTTCAAAGTTCAAATACTAACTCCAGGACATTCTTGCAGCTAAACCTAAGCGCCCTACTTGACTAGTTCGGTTCATAGGTGGCGCCATCATAGACCACACTGAGCTGCTGACAGAACAGAAGTCTGCATGATACTAATAAATTGATGATCATTGCAGTTGCAGGAACCAGCCTCTGGCAAAACCCAGCAGGAAGTATTGTGTGCCGGAAAAAACGAAAGTCGTATTTCGATTTAGGTAGGCATTTTACGCATAGAGTGATATTTTTATTGTGTGAGCCTGTCATTTTGTACGTCGCTTCATTATAACCATTTGTTATTCATGGCGGTATGAAGGTTATTTCCAGTGGCGTCGCCATGGAGTAGTTTGGGGTAGCTGTAACTACCCCACTTTACAAAAAACACCAACACAATTTGTTTAAATCCGACGAGTTCTTTCTCGGGGTACAGGGTGGGATCATGGTATGGACACCTAAGCACCACACTCTAAACATCTGGCGACGTCCCTGGTTACTTCTAAACCCTTATCATCATAGTGACAACAACCCTGATTATGATCGCCATAACCATCATCATCATCACCACGTTTATCATCACCATTACCATCGTCATCAATATCAATTCAATCAGCATCATAGTCGTCGTATCAACTTTATTTTCTTCGCCATAACCCTTATCATCCATATGTAACAGACATTCATTGGAGCGCAGTTTGAATTTTGCCCATAATTTCAATTTGAATGGCCGATAATGATAGAGTAAACCGTCCAAAACGCACACGGCTGTCAAATACAAAACTGTTGATGTAAATCACATAGATCTATCGTTAATGCGTTCATTTCATAAAGACAATTTATATTGGGCTAGTGTATAAACATACTTCCCTGCGAAAATCAGTGATTCAATTAAATACAATTAGATACTTATCTTCATCAACTTCCATCATGTTTAGCACCGTAAGCTTAATCAACCACTACTCATCATTATCTGCGTCAGTATCACCAATACCATCCTGCTGCAATCTTGCACTGTAAAAGAACCCCCAAAATACCGAATAATTACTAAAACTTATTGCTCTTTCTCAAAATACTGTAGCACTGTTCTATAACATTTGAAAATGACGGCAGACTACAACCACTGAAGGAAATACACGCAAATTTTGTCCCGTTGAATCACACCTTTGGCCGATAATGAACAACTTTCTGAAGTTGCCGTAGTTTAGTTTCAATGAAGCAACGAATGAGTTGCTCAAAAGGAAGACAAGCTTTGAGCATCATAAATTCTAATTCAACTTCTGAAACGGAATGATCGCAGTCAATCAGGCATCTTACTCTCAAATACCTTGCCAGGAAATATCTTCCAAGAAAATAATAGCATTTCTTGGAGTAAGGTCTCACGAGTACTTTTGAAACTGAGCTATTCTCTGAGTAAATATCTTCTAGGAATTTATTTTCGGAAATCAACGTTTCACATTCTTCGAATTTCAACAAATCTGCATTTGAAGGCGATCGATTGGAAACAAGAGTGTGAAGTCCAAGCAAGCATTGGATATCTCGGTCGAAATAGGAGTCAAGCGGTGGTAAAATCATAACATTTGCAAACGCAGATTCCTTCAAATCGCTCCTCAAATTCCGTTCATTGAGAATTTTTTCACACAATTGGTAAACCTCAGAATATTTATGACACTGGTATAGAAACGCAGCACGGTAACAATCAACTGTACTGCAGTCAATGTCAAAGTCATTTCTGATCGCATTGTAAAATAAAGTCATATTGCCTAAGGAATATTCCACGAGCAATTGGATAATGTCGTCTTCATTTGGCAAATATCTCTCATTGGTCGTTCCTAAATTATGAATCGGATTGGTTCTCTGATAAACACACATGACATTCTTTCTTCTCTTTAATTTTCGTAAAGATTTTCGACTTGTGATGGCAATTAAAATTGCATCCAACGGAGACGCTGCAGTTTGAGTAATATTATTATTAGGCCTACTATCTCCAAATACAGTATGAATTCTTTCAAACGATGCAATTGTTAAATAATGAGCAAACACTTCTGGGGTAAGTCGGAGGTCTAGGAAAAACGGTCTCTTAGTATAATGCAATGAAGCGTCTTTAATCTTTCTGAAAATCAAATAAAATCCAATAATGATTGAAATGTCTTCGATATACAACAAACAGCCAGCGTTCAATGTGTCGGTTTTCTCTTTCTCACAATATTCATTTATGACCACTCTCGAAGAAAGGTCAATAGCAACATGATAACCCGACGTAGCAAAATGAAGAGCCGCCAGGTAGGCCAAAGGCACCTTGACGATGGAATTTCGTGTGTATTCGTCACATTCCAAGGCCTTTATGAGAAGTGCCTTTGATATTTCAGACAAAACTTGAGATTCTAGATACTCACTGGTTTCAGTTAGATTTTCCATCAGAATTTGTGCCTCAATGAGGCATAATAGGCCTTCCGTGACGTCTGTGTTTAATGGTCTTGTTAAGATGTGGTGCATGGATCTAACACGTATTCGTATTGATTTAGTCAAGAGATCTGCTATCATTTCAAAAACATCTTCAAATGAATAGCCCACTTTTCTGCAGCCTAATAAATAGGCAGCGTGTAATATAAGAAGCATCGATTCATAACACCCATAGCATGATTCGTATTCCGCGGCGTGCAGAACATATGATTCATCTGGCAAGCCTGAAACAAGCCTGAAGCTGTATTTAAAAACATCTCGATATACATTAGAAGAAACATATCGAATTTCCTCTTCTTGTGTTGCTTCATCAATTAAATGAGCAGCAGTCCAAAATCTATTCGAAAAATACAGGTCCAAAGATTTTGGCCGACTTGCCTTCATGGTTTCAAGGATTTTCGACCTATAATCAAGGCTTGAGACGTCATGATTGCATCTTGCATCCAATACATCAAGAAAATTTGGCTGCATATAATTCTCCACAAACCAAAGGCTCAGATTGCCAGAATTGCAGTAATGCATCAATTTGTTAATAGTTTCTTCAACGTTCTTCCGGATAAAGTGCCCATGAAACAAATTTGCGCGAGGAATAAAATAATTTGGACACCTTGTCACTTTAAGCCAGTGTTCAAGTATTTTCAATAAATTGCAGCATATTGTAATAACAGATGAGGAATTCCACCATTCTGTTGACTTCTTCTCACACGACCACAACATCAGAGTTTTAATATGATACGTACAAAGAACCTCGTCTTTCTTTAGACACTCTTTTGCAATTAGTTCTCTCTTGGCAAAGAATCTGAGCATATGGTAGACAATCTGTTGAATCTTGGTCCAGCTTTGAAGTAAAATAACTTCTGCAACTGAAAATGACAGCCTATACTGCTGTATGTCATTTCTGCAATCAGGATGTTTCGCTAATACAACATGACAACCATTCTGTACCACCTCGTGGATGATGGCGTTCGTCGGCCATTCATACTTTCTCGGTCGATTTGGCCACTCTTTGGCTACGTTTGGCCACTGCGGACACCACACGGTAAAAACAATATCGAATGACTGTGAACCTTTTTGAGAGAAAATCCACCTAGCTGCAGGACCAACCACAGAAAATTGTTCTTCGTCATCAGAACAATTTTCATGCAGAAAAGCAGTGTCTACAAATTCGCGGGTGTTGGCGTTAACAAATTGAATGGTTTTTCGATCCCAGTCGTAAATCATTTCTCCAAAAATCCGAAGTCGTACAAAAGTCGGATAATCATGGTATGGTTCCATTAAAAGACAGTTCATTGGATGGGCAATATGAGGAAATACATATGGCAAAAATGGCTTTTCGTCTGTGAACACCAGACACTCAGATATCACCGCAAGATAATCAAAGTCTCCGAAGCATGGTTGAAGCGGTTGAATAAAAAGCTCAGCACAGCTGCCACACAGAATGCAATGAAAGGCCGATTCTTCGGAATCTCTAAAATGTATTGGCTTGTTGTAGATGCTAGTGTTGGCTTTTGGAAGCGTTCGACATGTACCGACGATGAAATCTGATACACTGATGTTCATTGCTGCATCAACAAACAGAAAATATGTCAATGTCGTTTGATCGACCAGCAAAATTAATGATTTGAAATTAAAGTTCTGTATTTTCAATATAACTCGAACTGATTTTTACAACAGTCAGAAGTTGTATATTATGCATATAATCCGAAATGTTTTGAAATTATCATTGAGCTGCTTATTATGCTATTGTGAACTGACTGCTTATTAGCATTTTTATGAGAAAGGGTAATGCAGTTGTAACGGAACTTTTGACAATTTTGGATTGCCCTTTTGATGCCAGCACTTGAAATGCTATTGGTGGATATTGCCATCGTTTGATTTGTTTGCTGTGTTATGTCTTTGAAATGACATACTTACTTATTTACCTCTCTGCTGATGACGTGCAGTTCGTGGTTCTTCTTCAGCGCAACTCATCCCCTCTGGCCGTATAATCAGCGCTCTCCAATGACTTACACAAATGGATGACTTCGTATCGACTCTCTGTTTCTGTCTCTGTCTCTGTCTATGTCTCTCTCTCTGTCTCTCTCTCTCTGTCTCTGTCTCTCTCTCTCTCTCTGTCTCTCTCTTTCTCGATTCCTCCAGACCACAACTCATCTGGTTCGGCATTCCAAACAACTCGAGAAACTTGACATTTTGCTTCTTGCTGAAAACTTCATCAAATTTACATTCTCAACTATAGTTTACGTGATCAATGTTTCACCATGGAAAGTTGTCCTACTTTCACTGGACTTACATGCATCACTAACCTCACACGCTCCCCCTACATTCAACTACTGCGTCTCACGGCCATTCATAGATCTGTATTCGAATCCACAATGGCTGCACTAGTTCATGTATTTGTCTGTTCTAGAATTGAGTACTCCAATTCTCTTCATATAGGCTCCACTAAAGACCCCACTCTCCCCCACCCAGTCAGTTCTCGATTATGCTGAAATATTTATTGCTCGCCTTCTTGAATTCTCTTACATCTCCTCGTTTATGGTCAATCAATTTCTTTGGCTTCTACTCTCAGCTCGCATTCAGTTTAAAATGTATGTCCTGAACCTTAAGTCGAAACTGGGTGTTGCTCCAGATATCTCGGGGATCATTTTCGAGCCCCCCTTTCTGCAGCTTCTCGACTACCTGTCCATTTTTGTCCAAGGGTAGTGAATAAATGGGAGCGAAACCACTGATCTGCATTGTATATATCGGCTTCCAAAATAGGACGACGTGAAAAAATCAGACCTGGGAAAACCAGGTAAGAGCTTTTGGTTGAATGGTTGTATTGATTTGTATTTTATCCACTTATATAGCGTTTCCCTATGTAAGAGCCTTTCAGAAGCGTTCCCAACTATACAGTATTGATTCTTTGTCGGAGTTGACACTCTTCGAAGCGTGTTAACTCCGACACAGGCAATTGCGATTGAAGGAGTTTCGCAAGGTCCCCGCGTGACTAATAGAGTGGGATTCGAACCGGTGAGACACCAGACAAAAGGCACCGAACCCTACTACTGAGCCACCTTGTCCCACGTGTATTGTAGCTACTGACGAAGGTGAGCTGGTTGATATGATGTTTTAATATTAAACCAGGTTGACAAACCGCATCACAAGTTACAAGTTGAAAACAATAGCAATACAAATCAGGGCAAGTGCATGAAAATTTTGGGAATTATCGGCCATGTAAGCTTCAGAATGAGATGCCCCTCCAAATCTTCGGATTCTCCAAACTGCACTGACTTATAAACATTAGAGTCGGACTTCGGAAGCATTCGACATGTACCGATTATGAAAGCTGATATGCTGTCATCGATTGCTGAATCAAAAACAGAAAACAGGTCAATTTCGTTTTGATCGATCAGCAGTGTTGATCGCCTCAATAATATTAAGTGATAAAGCTTTTAACTGTTTCAATAACAGATGAACAGCTGTGAACAATGCATTCAAGTTCAAGTTCATTTATTTGAATCGTAGCAGTAATATGGATTAATGCAACTCAAGGTTATACGGTAAATTCCATCCATCCATCCATCCATCCATCCATCCATCCATTGATCCATGGGTTCAGTGCCCGTTGGTGTCCAATGTCCTCTCGCTTCCCCAATAGGTAAGTTTCTAGGCTATTGGGCTGGCTCTGGTATCCTGGGCCACCGCACGTATTGGTGTCAATCGCCTTTCCCTTCGCCTTCCATATCTCGATGTTTTCCATTCACTCTTCATCTGCCATTGGATTTCATTCGTGTTTTTTCTTTACGGCCGACGTATCTGAACCCATTCGGTCGACCCTTCGTTTACTCACTTTCTAGGTTAGTTTCCAGGCTAGGGTCTGGCTCTGGAACTCGATGTTGTGGTCCACGAGGCGGAAAAGGGGTGTGCATGGAGCAGAAATCTCGATTTAAATTTCTGCCTCGGACCTTGGCATCTAGCGGCCGCGAACGTTACAACTAGACTACCGCGCACCCCCTCCTTTTAGTCGCCTCTTACGACATACAGCAGGATACAGCAGGTCAATTCTAACCCCAAACCTGCAGGGGGCTGCAGTAAATTCAGTAAATTCAAATCGACTCTCTCTCGCAATTCCTCCAAACCTCACCTCAATTCATCTGGTTTGGCACTTCAAACAACTCAAGAAACAAAACTTTTCTTGCTGAAAACTTCACCCAATATGCTTTCTCAACTAGTGTACATGATCTAGGTGTCACC
>Ga0081606_1000784_pt1 | contig 11465 bp, 8 predicted proteins | sample EareggfetidaYelm_FD_71127 | JGI IMG/M metagenome (GOLD analysis project Ga0081606, IMG submission 71127) | Earthworm egg capsule microbial community from the University of Washington, USA - E. fetida Yelm (SPADES assembly) (version 2) | ecosystem: Host-associated > Annelida > Reproductive system... | reverse complement strand
CTTCGTAATCGTAAACTTGACATTTCTAGAGCGCCTACAAAAGTGAAGTCGCGGGAACCAACTTATTCACAGACTCTTAACCAAAACAAAATCGACAAGCAGAGGTCAAGATCCATGATCATGCTGCCTGCCTGACTCTCTGGATCTTGACCCTCTGCTTATCAGTCAAATGGCTATGGTGGATGGTGTTTGCAGTTGACGCGGCGAGCGAGGTTGTGCATAGGATTTGCTAAAGAGCAGTGTTTTCAGTTTTGAAGTGAAAGAGCTGTGGAGAGATAGCAAGCGGTGAGGTTTTAGCGAGTTAAATTTGTCCTAATACTGGCTTATTTTTCAAACCGTGAAAGTGCAGGAAACCTTCTGTACACTTAACTAGTTACAACGTTGTGTCTTATAGCACCGAGTAAAACAGATTTATTTAGAACATTTCTAATTCAGTGTTCATTTGCATGAAATTGGACCGACCTTTTTGCCCCCCAAAATTTTCCCAGCTAACAAACATTAGCCCAACTAACAAGTACCATACATGCTTGAAAATGTTGAACAACGTTGGGACAACATTGCTCAAATCGTTAATGGTGATGAGCTGAGTGCTTGAAATTGTCACTATCTTCGATCTATATCCTCATGCCCATCATCTATAGTATGTCCGGTCTATCATTCTTGTATACCGTTAATGTTAGTTTCTCCAGCATGGTAGGCTCTTGCTCGCGATCGTGCTAGAATGGAACAGCAAGTTGAAATGGGTGGATACCTCCCAACCTCTGTTCCTACAGCTGCGGCCTTGGCTGGAGGAAACTGATGAGCGTCTGTCTAGAGTTATCATCACTGACCCCAGCCACGTCTTAAGACAGAATCTTCCTGAGACCATCAGATGCAGCAAATACAATTGACGCTCTAGGGCTCATGGATTTATTCCCCTCTTTAAGGATGACCGGACGACCAGCGTTCTTGTTAGAGATGTGCATTGATAAGCCAGTCGAGTTGACTTTCTGAAATTGTACATAACTGTAGAGTCTTAGACCCCTATTGATTCATTAGTAGGTCATTCTAGTTAGAATCTCTTTGAATTAAACGAATCTTGATTGATTGGCTAATCTTACGGCACGCTTCAAAACAGTTGGTTTGAAGTGAACGACCTATGTGCGAAACGAAGACAACGAAAGTTATAGAGAGTAAGCATATTAGCCAATGTTTGCCTATATTTCTTGTTGTTATCATTATATTTAAGCAAATTTGAACAGTCCACTAGCGATTAGGCTTATTTAGCTTATTTTAGCGTGATATAAGAGTATTTCTTATTTTCACCACTATAGGGCGTAAACTAAAAGCAATGCAAATAATAATAAACCGTTAACGTAATTTTGAAAGAAAAATTAGCAATAGAATGCATGGTAATGTATTCTGGGAAATAAGTTCGGGTGCTGGGTAAGCGTCCGTTCCCCTAAAATAGCAGATTTAGCTAGCTTACTCTCGCTGAAACTTCATAGTTAGTGATGTGTGCACTGCTACCGTTGCCACTTTCCGAATCTCTATCTGCGACACCTGCGTTTCTGAACCTGTTTCCTTGATTCTCTCGTTTGAGCCTGTAATAACCACACATACGTATGATACGGCTATAGGGCCTACAATAACGGTACACGAGAAACGAGCAAAGCAAACACATGGGCACAAATATTAAGGCACACGCAATCGATAACGTTAGCTAAAACCTTGTAAGTACTTAGTCATTCGCTGGCTAGATGACCTATAGTACGAGGAGGTCATAGGAATTTGCGAACATTTGAGTCAATCAGCTATAAGCAAGGAATGGACATAAAACACAGACCATGTTCAGTTCATGTCTAAGCATAAACAGACGTAGGGCCTACATGTATATTAGATAAAGAGTATTATGGCAAACCGTTTTCTGATTGGTCCTCTGTGCAAGAATGTACACGGCTGCGATAGCTGTACGTCGGCTTGTAGACACTGTATGTGCGTCTGTATATAATATATTACGTTTGCGGACTTCCCTAGAGTTGTCTGCATGCAATTCTGTTATAACATAACTTTATCTTAAGCCAGTCTTAAATCGGGATAGAGTCCAAAATATACACAAGCTCTTTATTCTTTCGAAACCTGTGTAGCTTAGTTTCACTTAACCCACTCATCACCCAATTGGAGGATAGTCGAAGTTTTACTATGCTGCACTTTGTCGTCCTTTGTTCTTGCATGACTCAGAATCTGCTTCTTTCACGTGCTCATGAGAAATATACCAAGTCGCTGCAGGCATTTTTCTTAGATGCACAATAGACCTACGGGTCACGTAATCTCAACAGCTGCTTAGCGATTCTCAATCTTAACAGAGGAAATATATTTATAAACATTGCCCGAGATAAGTTGCTAATTTGCTAACTGTATGTATCATGTAACTAAATTAAAAAGAACATGACAAGGTTTTCGTATAGCGCTGCAAAGCAGCATTTATTTGTCAGTGCACCTTTCTGATAATAAGGAGTCTTCCGATGCAAGCTTGCTTTAGAGATCATAAAAGTCTCAGGTAGCACAGCCCTTGCTTGGGGACCTTATATGACGTGGCGATCAGTCAAATAGGCTTCGGTGTTCTAGGTCTCATCCGATCACTTCATTTAAAAATTAACGAGATCGAGTCCGTATACGGTTGATAGGCCTACATAAAGACTGCACTTTGTTTTACATAATTATTAACTGTTGTGTCGTGTGGCATTGGAATAGAGCTTATGTAGGCCTAGGCCTATGGACTTGGATAGGCTACAGAAGCTGGACTGTGACATAGCTTCGAACTCTTCCTAAACTTTACAGTTGTCTCTGTATTCCACTCATGTAACTTCAACAAACGGTCTCCATTAGCATTATATTCTGCCAGAAACTAGTGAAACAAAGTTATACATGGAGTTTCCAGTCCTGTGCATATAGGTTCTTGCTGGCGGGGTGGATCTCCATTATTACACAAGAAAATAAGCACAATACGATGCAATTATGCATCGTGATCGTTTGCTTTTGAATGTATACCACAAAAGGACAACCGCAATCTGCAAATTGGACAAAAATACGTTTATTTAACGACGCATGCATATCGAAGATGATATGCGTTGGACAAAAATATATGGACAAAAATATATGTATATATACTTTATATACTATATAGTGGCATGGCTGCACGTATTTTTATAGTCTGTGGAGTCCCTGATATAGTCCCTAGAGATGGCGCCTCGATAGTAAGCGTCAATCTCAAACGATCGCAGGAGCTGATAAGAGGCGGTGAAAAACGATCGTTTCACACCAGGCGAGGGTCGATCAGCCTCCTTCACTGTTAAAACAACTCGCCAGGTGCAATCCATCATGCGGTCCATAAATGATCTGTGTCCTCTTTCAGGTCCTCTTTCAGTGCAGGTAAACTCAGCATAGAAAGAATGGTGATATTTGAGAAAAGGCCTACACGTTGTGTTGGAGTTCATTCACTAAATTAAAATGCTTATAAAATCCTGAATAGGGCTCATGTATTCTGTTAGTTTACGCTTTACATAAAACTATCTATGCATGTGACCTGTATATTTATGTAACAGGCTGTGTGTATGAATGTGTATAGACTATAGAGAGATAAAGAATGTTATGCTAAATAACTAAGTATGGTGGCTGTTTTTACAGAGACCAACAGCAGAGGCGGAGCTAGTGGTAACTCATCTATGGCTGGATTTATCACGACACAAGCAAGTTAGTCATCGTTTCTTATCTCTTATGTCTAATGGGAATTTGTGGAAGGGCGACGAATGCTGATGGGGAAGGAAATGGAAACTGCCGTTAACAAGTATAGATTTCAAATTCTAAGAGAAATTCTATCTTGGTCAGCCACCTTCCCGACAGAACATGCGCGTAGCTGCTCGTAAATGTTCGTATAGGCTACTCTGGTATTTTACCAACGCCTGATCCATCATTTTGGCTCTTATCGAAGTTTGACGTCTTGGTAATCGTCGTAATCTCTTATCTTAATCTGCTCCTATTTCTTTTTCGCATTCTTCGTATTCTTTGCATTCTCCTTCAAATCCTTCTCCAAATTTTTCGTCATATTCTTCGAATTCCTCTTCTTTGTATTTCCCTTCAAATTCTTCTCCATATTTTTCGTCATATTCTTCTAATTCCTCTTTTTGTATTCTCCTTCAAATTCTTCTCTATACATTCTTCTTCATAGTCTTCGTATTCCTCTTATTTGAATTCTTCTTCAAATTCTTTTCCATATTCTTCGTCGTATTCTTCGTCATATTCTTGGTACTTTGCACTTTGGAATGATACTCCTCCTGCACTCCGGAGTGTGACGCTACAGGGAATATCATCTGCGTCCCTACGTAGTTTGAAGACTTTTATTTTCACCTGCCTTTCACGCTGAGAGCGCCTCTGAATAGCCTTCTGCGAGAGGCGCTATACAATTATCCATATCCCCCATTATTTGTATTCTTCTTCTTTGCATTCTTCTTCAAATTCTTCTCTACATTCTTAGTCATATTCTTCGTATTTCTCTTCTTATTCTCCTTCAAATTCTTCTCTACATTCTTAGTCATAGATCTATTCTTTGTATTCCTCTTCTTGTCATTCTTCTTCAAATTATTCTCGGCATCCTTCGTCGCAGTCATCTCCTTTGCACTCTTTTACATCACTGCAGTTGGCTTCGTATTCTTAGCCGTCAACGTCCTGTCTCTATATCTATATTTTTATACTTGTTTTTACTCATAATTAGCTCCGTCTGTTTATCTAGGGCTTCTAGGCTTTCTTCATCTGCGTCTGCAGTGTTTCTCTGTTTCTGTCGATGCTTCTGGTCATTTTCGTATTCCCTTTTCTCATGAATTGGCTTTGAGTGTTACGACCAGACTGACCATAGATGTTGACTCAATTGCAAAAACTCAAAGACTTAATTTTAATGCCTCCATCGTTACAGTCGTTAGAGATTTTGTCAGATGATGTTAAGTGGTACCATCTCTGGTATCCTAATCCTGAGTCCCTATTCTGTGTGTGTATGTGTGTGTGCGCGCGCGTGTGTGTGCGTGTGCGCGCGAATGTGCAGGTATCGGCTAACTTCAAAATCATCGAATTTGTAAGTCTGCATGGTATACTGATACACTCCCTAAGCCCTACCTGCACCTCATCGTTATGGGAGGGTGAACAATCCATTAAAGGAAAGCCTGGTGAGGCTATGCCATCAGTGGCGTAGGCTTCGGCCGAAGGACCACCTTGGGCGCTACGCGAGATGGACAGGCTCGTCAGGAACCCCGAAAAGTTGGCCAACACAGGAGGCAGGTGCTGGAAGGATACCTCAGGGCGAAGGAGGCCCCAATGGGCCGACCGGCTTCCTTACCCTACCAGGAAAGGAGTGGTCACTACCTGGCATAGGACCAAGAAACTTCAACATAGTGGACAAAGTGGAGGGAACAAGAAGCAGAGGAAGACAACCAAAGAAGTGGATGGATAATGTGAAAGAGGACATAGCGGCACAAGGCATGAACATAAGAGAAGCGATGGACAACAGCAGGAACAGAAGGATCTGGAGAAGTCTTGTTGAGGCCTCATCGTCGGCGACCGCCTGACGGAAGAGAAATTGGAAATTTGACATGGTACACTGATTAAATTGGTTTGCTAATGGTTATCTTTAGAATGGCAGTTGGCAGTATGTCCGTTAGTCCATAAAGAGGACGTATAGTTACCTCCTGACCTAGAATTTTCGACGTAGCCCATTGCTTGCGGCTATGATGTCGAAAATTTAGACGTTTTGAGCATCTTTTACGGACTAAAAACGTCCGTTTGGAAGCTGAGGGAAACGCTGGCAGTTGATTTCATGTCTGAGGCTAAGACATAAGCCCGTAGCCAGCTCTTGAGCACGTGCTCCAGGACCAGAAGTTTGTGCCTCATCACCAAGACTTGCGCCCCAACGCCATGTTGTGTCCCACCCAGGCTCCCAGGTCGACTGCAAGGTCTTTCTAAATTTATGATGTAGGCATACGGTGTTTTTCACAACATGCATATTCCAGACAGCAAACGTTCATACACTCACAGCTAATAATCCAAGGGTTATCGTATGTTGGCATACAGATTCTGCGTATAAAGAAGCGTTTTCTCTCTTATTTTGTCACTATTCAGCTGCGATTGGTGTTTTCACTAAAACCTGCGAAAACCCTTTTCTTGTGACGTCTGCGACAAAGGCTTGTACAAGAGGTAAGAGATGAGCCGGGAGAGGAATTGACGACTATTATGAAGAAATCGATTCTAATAGGGAAAATAACACATCTATGCTAACACTGTGCCAATCTACAAGAAGGGAAATTACAAACCGGTTCGAATGACATACATAATTATATAGTTTGCAAGGTAATGGAGATGATTTTCAAGAATGACATGGCCGAACACCTGGCGGAATGCAGCGTGATAAACATCAAACAATAGTCAGCATGGAATCACCAACGGGAGCCTCAATCGTGCCTCACGAATTTGTTAGATTTTCTTGAAGAGGTTATAAAACGCTGGATGAAGGCAGGGCGGTGTAGGCTGTATGTGGTAGGCCTATTCCTGGATCTTGCAAAAGCAGTGCTAGGGCGAAAGTTTGTGCCCACCACTTAACTAGCAAAATCCTGGTTACTGGCCTGATAAGACAATAAATTATTTCTGTCGTCTTGCAGGTGCGTGCACCGAATGCCAAAACCCAGATGCCTTAAACAGAAAAACATTCTGCACAACAGAATACGGTATGTTGTATCATTGGCACCTACTATATATAGAGGTGCGTCCTTCTGTGCACATACAAAGCTCATAAGTTTGTTTATCATAACTTTATAATTTTATAGTTTGTATATAAAAATACCAGCGCATTTGCTACATAAGAGCAATGTGAGATTCATTCATTCATTCATTACGTGGATTTATATAGCGCCTCTTCCGAAGCGCTCCCGACTCTAACAAGCCTAAAAAGAGCAGTTTGAGGCTAGAGTAGAATGTGTCGTCGGAGTGAACCCTGCAGGATTGTAGTGGAGGAGAGAACCGATTCTTTCACGGTTTCAGACTATTCACCAACGAATTCTCCGCTTCAGATTAAATGCGTTCTCTCCACTAGTTCCGACCGCAGAGTGTAACCATGACAACGCAACACAGGCAGAGACGATCACTTGCACGGAACAGATAGATTCTTTATACATTTCGTGTCTTGTTGCGTAGTAAAATAAGTAGTGACTTTTTTCCATTAATGAAAATCTTGTCTTGTCTTGTCTTGAATCATCCTCCTTTCGAGGCTTAGTCGCTTCATGGGCAAGTCTACGCCATCTCCATCTGTTCTCCGTCTCCATCAGTAGTTTTAAAGCGATATGAAAATAAATAATAAACTACTAAAAATAGATAGGCCTATCGCTAAACTGAAATAGCCTACTCTAACGGTTAGAAAAGCCTGACCGTCATTTTATGCCTGCCTCCGATCACTTGTGTTTAATTTACGTATTATAATTGGATGTCAAAAGTCTCATCTATCTTATGCCTTTTCATGGTATGGGGTGTGGCTCATGGGTTGTGACAATCTATTCCGAGAAAGACTGTTAATTAGAAAAGGCTACATAAAAGGGGCATAGACAGTTAGAAACCTACATTGTAAATGTTTCCTCATCAGCTTGCCTTATCTAATCTGGGATGTTGTTCGTTGATTGTGAGCAGCAATTCAGGGCAAGATCTTGTCGCGAGAGCCCTTCGGAGAGTGGATTCGGTTCACAGTCCACATCGCCAACAGCTACAAGCATCCGGCCGGGAAGCTGCGCAGGCAGAACGATTTCATCTGGGCTCCGGTGGCCGACGCCGCCTGCAGCTGCCCGAAGGTCGCCCTCAACAAGACCTACCTGATCGCCGGTCAGACGGGGCGGCAGTCGACGGCCGTGCAGGGTAACCTCGTCATCGACAGGACGACGTTCGTCCTGCCCTGGGACGCCGAACTGGCCAAGCGGGTCAAGAAGTTCGTTCGGGATCAACAGCGTGGGAAATGCTAGCCGCGACCCTCAGCGGCGGACACTTGCCGCCGTTGACTCTGACTGCAGTGTGAGGGTGACTGGACGTGCTGGCCTTTCGACTCAGACTGTGGATAATAGCCTTGACCGCTGCCGCTGCTGGAAGTGGCCACCATGGGCTCTGAGCTTTTCTGGAGGCGATAGTGGCCATTAGCACTTGCATGTAGGACCTGCGTACAGAAGCTCCTTGCTCATCTGTAGATGCTTCGACACACAAGAAGAATCTATCTACAGGCGGAGACAACGCTTAAAGACCAATTGGCTTATTGGCTTAACGGCCAATGCTTTGAAACGACTATGACAGTAGGACTCAAGAGAACGACTCCTAGGCCTATTTTTAGCTGTTACTTATTCGAAGCAGAGGGCGGCCATTCCGTTTACTAGGAACATCTCGAATGCTCGTCAATTCTAGTTGATCGCTGCTGCCTCTTCCTTGCGGTGTGTGAGCCTATCTTGAGCCATCACAAACACCTCTGATGTGTAGCCTACTCGTAGAAGACTCCAGAGATTGAATCGTGCAACACTTGAGACAACCGGTATAGCTCTCTGTCGCTGAAGTACCAGGTTCCGACAACAGGTGGAGTTCAAGGCATTAGCCTTGTCTAATTGTACAGTATAACTGAAGAGCCAGTTAGTGATCGGAACCATAAATCTCAGTAGCTGCAGACTGAATTCGGGATGACGTCCCAGTCAGAGAAGGAAACGGCACTAGTGGCCGTCTACGATTTATGAACGCGGTATACATATCTGTTGGGAAAGAAGAGACAAGCGGAAAGAGGGTAACAGGACATGCGATCGGATGATCTGCATCCTCCATCGGCTGGCAGGCGATCGGGGGAGCAGGCAGGCGGGCAGGCAGGCGTCGTCTACCTGAAGCGACTCAATCAATGGCTTCTAATCTACGGCTTCGGCGGCGCTGGCGGTGGCAGTCAGGTGTAGAGAGGTCGACGCCCGTGAAATGTGTTGGCAGGTGCTCGAAGTGAAATGCATCCAGAGTGCCATTGGACGTTTTAAGTGCTCAACTGGGCGCCATTGAAAGGACAGGACTCTGGGTCCCAAGCGCCATCCATCTCGGAGAGCACCAGCTTTCGCTTCGGACGTTCACAGTCGCGTCTCGATCCAAATAAATAGTTGGTTGGCCTTTTAACACCCGGGTGCTGCGCGTGTATTGACGAAACTCAGGCCAGCCTTTCGCACTGAACTGTATATTATTATTATTATGGCCAATTCACGGGCGGATTCAGACGACATACGCCCACCACCACCACCATTAAACTCCGTAGACGGACTTCGTTTATCTTATTTTTCGCATTACGCTCTAGACTGCGTTGTTACGTGTAGTTTGCTCTGCGTGTATAGTGTCTTCTGGACCAGCATCTCTTTCATGTGTTCAAAGTCTCTATTAATCTGTCCAGGTACATGTACACGAAGAAATTCTAGTGCTCTTTGATTGTTAGTAGCCTATCGCTGTTATCACAGTCAGTTTCCTGTCCACATAAGTCAGTTATCTTTGCCATTTGAGGAAACATTGTTTGCACGCCATCTATCCAATTCCGATGAGTAGTCAGAGAACTGTTAATCGATAGCCTTTCTCCTTTCAAGTTCTCTGCCCTCGCTCCAAGTTCAAACTCCAGATGGCGCTACTCGTATTGATCCCGCGGGCGTACTCCTTCAGTTTATCCATCCACCATCATCCCATCAGTATCCATCTATAGGTCAGCCTCTCCTCGTTCCTTTTCCATCCATTCTTTCCTCTTACCCTAAAACAGAAACAAAGCTAACTTGCCGACCAAAATCAGTTCTGGATTTGAAATTGAACAATCAGCGATTTAGAGTTGTTTCTCACTTAGACCATATAATTATAGCATTAGGCCTATATGTATATAGGCCTACTTCAAACTGTCGTTTGTGTTTGAGTAAGAAAAACAACTTGTAGCCTAGCTGTTGTGGAGTATAATTAAAGATGACAGAGAGACGCAACCATCCTGTTATGTTTCTGCCTGTAACGTAGCCCTACTTTACTTCGTTAAAATTCAAGACTGCGGGTGTCACTAAATAGACTATCCCCCGAACTAGCGTTGCCTATCCGAGGGCGAGGGGGTACTCTATTCCTATCCCCATCTATCCCCCACCTCGTAAAATCACAACCGATGGATAAAAAGTTACAGGCATAAGGCTATTATTTAGAAACGTGTATAATTGATATTGGATGCCGTGATCAAAATTCAAAATCGTAAAATACACATTTAAAGCGATTGTTCTAAGTTTTCTGAGCCAGTTTTTTTCAAACTGTGGTCCGCTGAAAAAGAGATATATATCAAAGATATACAGCGAAGGTCCGCAGGAGCATCCTGAAACGATACATAGACATAAAACGCAAAATGTTAATGCTAAACATTTGCAGTGTCAATGTATCGTTTCAGGATGCAGTTAGACATAAAACGCAAAATGTTAATGCTAAACATTTGCAGTGTCAAACTTTAGTTTTAAGGGGGTACTCTATACCGGTCGATTCCATCCGAGGGGATAGACTTATTCATCCCCCGGATAGTCTTATGGGGGGTACAATGTCACGGGACACGGGTATACGGGACCACAAGAGTCAGAACCTTGATTTAAAATCTCACGAGGAAGAGGCGCTTTTATCTGTGCCTTTGACTTGAATAGTCTAACTTCGGTAGGCCTACTATGCAACTGTAAAAAAGTTCCCACTGAGGTCGTCGGTTGTACAAAAGTAGGCCTTCAGATTACTATGATTGACTGATCAAGAAACCTGGTCAAACATTCTGACGAAGGCGAGTGCGTCATATTATACATTGGTTCAGAGGCGTCCAGTACGTTAGGCCTAATATTAACTTACCCTTCGATATTTATATTTAAACTAGTATCTGTGTGGCTTTCTTTGGCGCTCCCCCTGCCCATACGCGCCTCAAGGTCGCCTCTAGAGAGTGAGTGAATGGTCGATCTTGTCACGATTTCCAAACGCTACTTCAGAACTTGTTTTCGGAGGGTGGGTCGACCAATTGCCAAGTCAACATCCGCTTCCGGTATTTCTGTGGCCTCTTCAGTGTTCAGCGGTATCAACACTCAGTTCCTTATTCCTATAGCGCCAAATTCATCATCCGTGTCAGTTTCAGAGAGTGGCAGTGTTAGATTCCTCTTTATCCCTCTAATGATTGTCTTCTCCCTGATCACAGTCGGTCGGTCGGTCGTACCAATTATCAGACCTGTTAAAAACTCTACCTGTATAGCCAATCCTATATGCTTTGATTGTAGCCTTAGGCCTACACCTCTACGGAGGGTGGGGTTGGCTGGATTCAAAGAGTCGGAAGGGGTAATAAAGTTTGATCGGTTCAAAAGGCAGGGATGTTAATCCTTGTCCTTGTCCTTAAGGACTCCTTAAGGACCTTTTTAAAGTCCTTG
>Ga0081606_1000783_pt1 | contig 11474 bp, 8 predicted proteins | sample EareggfetidaYelm_FD_71127 | JGI IMG/M metagenome (GOLD analysis project Ga0081606, IMG submission 71127) | Earthworm egg capsule microbial community from the University of Washington, USA - E. fetida Yelm (SPADES assembly) (version 2) | ecosystem: Host-associated > Annelida > Reproductive system... | reverse complement strand
CGAAGAGAGCAGAGAAAATTTTCACAAAGACAGATTGGTGTTGCATACTAAATTGGTTTATATGTTAATTTTATTGAGTTCGTCTCTAAAGGCAGGCAAGATACTTAAAAATTTTTGAAGTGTTTCATCGAGCGAAGCGTGCGACAATCCGCCGGCCGCGTTGGCATGACCGCCGCCGTCAAAATATTTCCGCGCCAAGTCGTTCACCGAGAAGCTTCCAAGCGAGCGGAAAGACAATTTAATTTCGTCTTTTCGGTCAAAAAACAAAGCCGAAAGCACAATGCCTTTCACCGAAAGTCCGTAGTTTACCAGTCCTTCGGAGTCGCCCGTCGCGGCTTTATATTGCTTCGCTTCATCGGCCGACAAGGCAATATAGGCGGTGCGAAATTCGGGAAGTACCGTGAGCTTGTCTTTCAACACAAAGCCCGTGAAGCGAATTCGCTCCAAGGAATTGTTTTCCAGAATTTGCTTGGAAATAAAGTGAGGATTTGCCCCCCGATTGACCAACTCCGCAGCCATTTCAAATTCTCGGCTTCGCGTATTGCTGTGCCGAAAGCCTCCCGTGTCGGCCATCAATCCCGCATAGAGGCAAGCGGCAATGTCGGCGTCCAAAAGATCTTTCCCGCCGCATTTTCCTATCAAATCATAAATAAGTCCTGCGGTGGAGGCCGACTTCACATCCGACAATAAATAGTCCCCGAAATTTTCAGGTTCCAAATGGTGGTCAATCACCGCCTTAATTCCCTTTGCTTCGGCCACGTATTTCCCCAATTCATGAATGCGTTGAAGCGCGGAAAAGTCAAGGCAGAAAATAATATCCGCGGCCTTAATTAATCGAATGGCTTTTTCTTTCGTCTCCTCGTTTTTGACGGCTGTTGTTTTTTCGTTCCCCGGCAACCACGCCAAAAAATCGGGATATTCCGACGGAGTGATTACGGCGACTTCATGACCCCGTTTCTCCAAAAAAAGCGCCCATCCAAGGGAAGAACCCATCGCATCGGCATCGGGCTTGAAATGCGTGATTATCGCACATTTCTTTGGCGCGGAAAGCAGGCGATAAAAGGCTTCTTCGTTTTGCATTAAGTCGCAAAAATGGCGAAATATTTTGAACTTTCAGCAAGACGCGCGGCGCATCGGGCGATAAATTCAATATTTTTTTACGATCGCCGTCGGGAAAGACGGCTTTCTTGTTAAAAATCGGGAAAAATTTGCTTGTCATATCAATAATCCGCCAAATCTTTTACTTTTGCACCGCAAAAAAAAGAATCTACACTTCGCTAAATTTAACGCCATGACAGGAAAATTCACCTTCACAATGATTAAGCCCGACGCCACAAGCGCAGGGCATTCGGGTTCCATTATTAAAATGATTGAAGCGGCAGGCTTCCGCATAGTCGCCATGAAAAAGACAAGACTTTCGGCAGAGTTGGCGGGAAAGTTTTACGCGGTTCACTCGGCGCGTCCGTTCTATAAAGATCTTTGCGCCTATATGTCGTCGGGGACTATCATCCCGATGATTTTGGAAAAAGACAATGCCGTAGAGGATTTCCGAAAACTGATTGGCGCCACCGATCCCGCAAAAGCAGAAGCAGGCACCATAAGAAAACTCTTTGCCGCCTCCATCGAAGCCAACGCCATCCACGGCTCCGACTCCGACGCCAACGCGGAAATTGAGGGGAATTTTTTCTTCTCGCAGTTTGAAAGATTATAAACACAAGTTCGCCAAAGCCTGTTTTTTCAACGGGCTTTTTTGATTTTACCTAATTCGCTTTTTATGTTTGAAAAGTTTGAAGAACGCCACAACGCCTCCGACCCCGATGAGATAAAGGAGATGTTGCATGCGGTGAAAGCCGATTCCCTCGACGCCTTAATTGCTCAAACCGTTCCGCCCGATATTCGCCTGAAAAAAGAGCTGAACCTGACGGCCATGAGCGAACCTGCTCTTCTCTCGCACATGAAGGCTTTGATGTCGAAAAATAAAGCGTTCAAAACCTATATCGGCATGGGCTATTATAATTGCTTCACGCCCGGCGTCATTCAGCGAAATATTTTGGAGAACCCGGGCTGGTACACGGCTTACACGCCTTATCAAGCAGAAATTGCGCAAGGGCGACTGGAAGCCCTGATGAACTTTCAAACCATGATTTCCGACTTATGCGGCTTGCCCATTGCCAACGCCTCTCTGCTCGACGAAGCAACCGCCGCCGCCGAAGCCATGAGCATGCTCTATGCCGTGCGAAAAAATTTGAAAGCCAAACGATTTTTAATTGATGAAAATGTGTTTCCTCAAGTAATTGACGTGTTGCGCACCCGTGCCGAACCCCTTGGCATTTCAGCGGAAACCACGGACATTTCAGCCGCCCATTTTGCCGATGAAAACATATTTGGCATCTATCTGCAAAACCCGGGCAACAACGGCGCGGTGACGGATTATGAAGAGTTGATTTCTCAAGCACACGAAAAAGATATTTTAGTCGCCGTGGGCGCCGACTTGATGAGTTTGCTGTTGGTGAAATCCCCCGGCGAGATGGGCGCCGATGCCGTCGTCGGGAATTCGCAGCGCTTCGGAGTGCCGATAGGATACGGCGGCCCTCACGCGGGATTTTTTGCCGCCCGCGAAGAATTTAAAAGATATATGCCCGGCCGCATTATCGGACTCTCCGTCGATGCGCAAGGCAAGCCCGCTTTTCGCATGGCTTTGCAGACGCGCGAGCAACACATTCGCCGCGAAAAAGCCACTTCCAATATTTGTACGGCGCAAGTGCTTTTGGCCGTATTGGCTTCGATGTACGCCGTCTATCACGGCCCCGTCGGGTTGAAGAAAACGGCGATGCGCATTCATCGTTTAGCCTCGTCTTTAGCCACGGCCCTCGGGAACCTTGGCTTTGAAAACAGCGTCTCTTCTTTTTTCGGAACGCTCCATATTAAAGTGCCTAACACCGAAACCCTGCATTGGGCAGCCGAAGAACAGAAAATCAATTTCCGATATTTTGAAACGCACGTGGGAATTTCCATCGATGAAACCACCGCCCCCGAAGACATTGAAAAAATAGTCTGGGTGTTTGAAAAAGCATTTGGCAAACACGACATCGACGTCGATTTTGAAACACAGGATTATTTGCCTGAACCATTGCGGCGCGTTTCGCCTTATCTTACGCATCCCGTTTTTCACGTCCACCATTCGGAGCACGACATGCTTCGCTACATAAAAAAACTGGAGAATAAAGATCTGAGCATGGTACATTCCATGATTCCTCTCGGCTCTTGCACCATGAAGCTGAACGCGACTTCCGAGATGCAAGCCCTCTCGTGGAGCGAAGTCAATCTTCATCCTTTCGTTCCCGTGGATCAAGCCCTCGGCTATCAGCAAATGATTGTCGCCTTGGAAAATATGCTGAAAGAAATCACAGGCTTCACCGGGGTGAGTTTGCAACCCAACAGCGGGGCGCAAGGAGAATACGCCGGCCTATTGACCATTCGCGCCTATCACAAAAGCAGGAACGAAGACAGAAAAATTACCCTGATCCCGGCTTCGGCACACGGCACTAATCCCGCCAGCGCCGTATTGGCCGGCATGACGGTGATTGTGGTGAAATCGGACGCGGAAGGAAAAATCGACACGGAAGATTTGAAACAGAAAGCCGCAGCGCATGAGAAAAATCTGGCCGCCCTCATGGTAACTTATCCCTCCACGCACGGCGTATTTGAGGAAAGCATTGCGGAAATTTGCGAAGTCATTCATCGGCACGGGGGCTTGGTCTATATGGACGGCGCGAATATGAATGCGCAAGTGGGGCTTACTTCGCCGGCGGTCATCGGCGCGGATGTTTGTCATCTCAATTTGCATAAAACATTTGCCATCCCTCACGGCGGCGGCGGACCAGGGGCAGGCCCTATCTGTGTCAATGAAAAATTAGAGCCTTTTCTCCCCGGACACTCGGTGGTGAAAATGGGCGGCAACGTTACGGCCGTTTCAGGCGCGCCGTGGGGAAGCGCGAGCATCCTCACTATTTCCTATGCCTACATTGCCCTGATGGGCGCCGGGTTGCGCCGCGCCACAGAGTTAGCCATACTAAAAGCCAATTATTTAAAAGAAAAATTATCCGCTCATTATAAAATCCTTTACACGGGAACGTCGGGACGTTGCGCTCATGAATTGATTGTGGATTGCCGCGAGTTCAAAGCAAGCCGCATTGAAGTGGAGGACATCGCCAAGCGTCTGATGGACTACGGTTTTCACGCCCCCACCGTCTCGTTCCCCGTGGTCGGCACATTGATGATTGAACCCACGGAAAGCGAACCTTTGTCGGAGTTGAATAGGTTTGTGGAAGCGATGGTTTCTATTCGCAATGAAATTCGCGAAGTGGAAAATGGAATTGCCGATACGGAAAATAATGTGCTAAAAAACGCGCCCCACACGGCAACAGTCGTCTGCGCCGACGAATGGGCTTACCCCTACTCCCGTCGGCAAGCGGCTTATCCCTTGCCTTATTTGGAGGATAAGAAATTTTGGCCTTCGGTAAGCCGCGTGGACAATGCTTACGGCGACAGAAATTTAATTTGCAGTTGCCAAGCGTAAGCCACACGAATTAATGGTTAATGTCGCGGCTTGGCTTTACGGCGCGAGGAGGAGTTGGAACGGAAAAGCCCGACCCGAATGGCAAAATGCGCCCGCTTTAGCCGCAAAGAGAAGAGAATGCCCGCCAAGACGTTAGCGTTGATTTCATTTGTATTATCAATTATCTTTGTCTCATGAGATTTGTAGATATAACTAATGACGTCGCTTTCCGAAAAATCTTCGGAAACGAAAGCAGGAAAGAAATTTTGATTTCCTTTTTGAACGCCGTTTTGTGTATTATCAATTATCTTTGTCTCATGAGATTTGTAGATATAACTAATGACGTCGCTTTCCGAAAAATCTTCGGAAACGAAAGCAGGAAAGAAATTTTGATTTCCTTTTTGAACGCCGTTTTGCTGTTGGAGGACAAGCAGAAAATTGTTTCCGTCGATATTTTAACGCCCTATCAATTTCCTTCTTCGCAGGGCGGAAGGGTGAGCATCTTAGACCTGAAAGCCACCGACCAACGGAAACGAACTTACCTGATAGAAATGCAGATCTCTCCGATGGACGGATTGCATAAGCGGGTTTTATATTATACGACTCGAAACTATTCTTCCCAAATCGAACGAGGGGATCTGTATAAGAAACTAAACCCTGTATTCTTCATCGGAATCTTAGATTTTAAAACCACTCAAAGCGATGAGTACCTGCATTGGCACAAAGTGTCAAACATAATAACGGGCGAGCAGTTTATAAAAGACATTGGATTTACTTTTATTGAATTGCCCAAGTTTAAAAAGAGCGCATCGGAATTGACAGACATTATTGACCAATGGATTTACTTCCTTAAGAATGCCAAGGACTTGGAAGTAATCCCCGAAAATGTGACCGACAAGGGGCTGAAAAGCGCCTACTGGGACGCCGAAAAACATAACTGGAAGAAGAAAGAACTTGCGGCTTATGATTATGCCTTGATGAGAGAACAGGATGAGAGAGGGAAAGCAACCTATTCCGTGAGGAAAGCTGTAAGAAAAGCCGTAAGAAAAGCTATAAAGAAAACGGCGGCGCAAAAAGAAGAAGAGATGAGGAAGGCCGTGAGGAAAAAAGAGAGAGAGAAAGAGAAAGAAAAAATCATGGCTGTGAGGGAAAAAGAGAAGGAGATGGCGAAGATCATGAGACAAGAAAAAGAAGAGATGACCCTTAAGTTCTTAGAGTTGGGAGTTCCGATGGAAGACATTTCAAAAGCCACGGGCTTGACGGCAGCAGAAATAAAGAAATTGAAAAGTACTCGCAAAAACAAACGTTCAAATAAGTGATAAATAATGAGCGATGAATACCGCGTCATTGATATTTATCGAAAAGGTTGAAGTCGGCTTCAAGCCGCCTGAAAACGGCAAGGTTATTTCCAACACTCTGAATAGAATAGCATGAGAAATATTTACCTCCTTGTTTTTCTCTTTGCCTCGGTCCATGCTTACGGCCAACTGGCAGAAAATTTTACGGACGGAGATTTCACGGCAAATCCCGCATGGAACGGAAACACCGCACACTTCACGGTCAATGCCGCGCAAGAACTGCAGCTAAATAATACGGTTGCCGGCGACTCGTATTTGGCTGTGCCGCTTTCCTATTCATCGCTTGATAATTTGGAGTGGCAAATTTTGGCGAGGCAAAGCGTTGCCGGTTCGGCGGCCAATTTCGGGCGCGTATATCTCGCGAGTTCGCGGGAAAATTTAAAAGGCGCGACAGACGGATATTATCTGCAATTGGGCGAAAACGGAAATAATGACGCGATTGAACTTTTTCGACAAACGGAAACCGCTTCTGTTTCGGTTTGTCGCGGAACGGCCGCCGCTATTGCCGTCGGTTTTACGGCGCGGATAAAAGTTACGCGCAATGCTTCGGGATTGTGGGAAGTGTGGGCAGACCTAACGGGCGGAAATAATTTTTTGCGGCAAGCTTCGGGAACCGACGCCACGCACGCCGCGTCCGACTATTTTGGCATACGGTGCAAATATACTGCGACTAACGCAACCAAATTTTATTACGATGATATATCCGTCGGGGCAATGCAAACCCGCAACGACGACGCGACGCCTCCCGCGGTTGACCAAGTTATTTTCACAAATGCGACGAGGGCAAATGTTATTTTCAATGAAGAGGTGGACGAGGGCGCAAATGTTGCCTCAAATTATTCTGTCGACGCAAAAACAGCAACGACGGCAGTTTTGCAAAGCGACCGTAAAACAATAACGCTGACCTTGACTTCGCCGCTCGCGAACGGGAGTGTCTATCCTGTTTCCGTCGCGAATGTGAAAGACTTGGCGGGAAATGCGATGGCGAATTATTCGGCAGAGGTTTTATATTTTCAAGAAGCGGCGGCGGCTTTCAACGACCTTGTCATTAATGAAATTTTTCCCGACCCCGCGCCGCCGGAGAGACTTCCTGAATATGAATTTTTGGAATTGTATAATCGAAGCGAGAAGGCATTTAATTTGAAAGACTGGAAAATTTCGGACGGCAGCACAATCGGGATTTTCCCTTCTTTCATTATTCGGCCAAAAGAATATTTGATTGTGACCGGCGCGTCTTTTGTCTCGGCTTATTCTTCTTACGGAAAAACAGTCGGCGTTGCTTTTCCTTCGCTGAATAATTCAAGCGATAAAATTATCTTGACCGATAAAAATGAGAGGAAAATAGACACGTTGAATTACTCCTCTTCCTTTTATCAAAACGCCGACAAAGCCCACGGAGGCTGGACGTTGGAACGATTGAATCCTGATTTGAATACCAATGAAACGAGCAATTGGAGAGCCTCGACCGACGCCCGCGGAGGAACGCCGGGGAGCGTAAATTCTGTTTTTGGAATAAACCCCGACAACCAACCGCCGACGCTTGAAACATTGGTCGTGAAAAACCGAAATCAGCTAACCGTTCAGTTTTCCGAAAAAATAACGAAGTGGCAATTTGAGGCTGACCATGGATTGGGAAAACCTGCCGTCGTTGTTTTAGAGGACGGAAAAACAGCGGAGCTTACTTTCCCCGATTTTGAAAATGGAGTCACCTGCCAACTCGCCGTTTCAGCAGAGGACTTGGCGGGAAATGTTTTTTCGGGAAGGAAAGACTTTCGTTATTTTCAACCTGTGCCCGTTCATTATAAAGATATTATTTTCACGGAAGTGGCATGCGACCCGTCCCCTCCCGTGAATCTTCCCGAAGCAGAGTATATTGAAGTGTATAACCGCAGCGCCGCGCCGATTGATTTAGGCGGCTGGACGTTGAGCGACGCCGCCGCCACAATCGCCCTATCCTCCCTCCTCATTTTTCCAAAAGAATATGCCGTGCTCACTTCCGCGGCCAATGCTTCTAAATTTTCCGCAAAAACGCTTGGCGTGAGTCATTTTCCGTCATTGAGCAACAGCGGCGAACCTTTGGCATTGCGAAAGGAAGGAAGGCTGATCGACTCTGTAAACTACTCTATCCATTGGCACAAAGAAGCGGATAAAAAAGAAGGAGGGTGGTCGTTGGAAATTATCGATACGGAAAATAGTTGCGGAGAAGAAGATAATTGGGAATCGAGCGAAGACCCCAACGGAGGAACGCCCGGAAAAAGCAACTCGGTGAAAGGAAGCAATCCTGACCTTACGCCGCCAAAATTATTAAGCGCTTTTCCGCAAAACGACGGGGTGATTTTAACATTCAATGAAAAGCTAAATTCAACCGTTGCCGTCGGTCATTTTACGCTTGAGCCAAATACGGAAATTACAAAAGCATTTTTCACGGATAAAACCTTGCGCAAGGTTTCGTTGCAAACTTTATTGCAAAAAAATACGCTTTACAAAGCGACGGCGCAAGTGAGGGATTGCGCGGGCAATGAAATTCAAAACGATAAGACGCTGACATTTGCTTTGCCTGATGCGGCGGCGAAGGGAGAAGCCGTGATAAACGAAATTCTGTTTAACCCCAAAACGGGAGGCGTCGATTTTGTGGAACTCTATAATAACTCTTCAAAATTTTTCAACATGAAGGATTGGAAAATCGGAAACCGCTCTGCCGCGGTCAAAAATTTTTCGGAGGAATTGTTTTCTCCCCGCTCGTATAAAATTTTGACAAGCGACGCCGCAGTACTGGCCAATCATTATCCAAACACAAAAAGCGAATTGATTGTCAGTTGCCGCCTTCCGCCGTTGCCCGACGACGTCGGTTCGTTCCTCATCACCGACGGTCAAACGGTGATTGACTCCATTTATTACAGCGACAAACAGCATCATGCGCTGTTGCGCGATACGCAGGGGGTTTCCCTTGAGCGAAATTCTTTTACGGATTCTTCAACTGATGCGGGGAATTGGTGTTCTTCAAGCGAGGGCGCCACGCCCGGCTATGTAAATTCCTGTTCGCGGACAAGCGCCGTTTCCGATGCGTCGGTTTGGGTGGAGCCGGAGGTGTTTGCGCCCGAACTGCCGGGGCAAGATTTTGCGCGACTCCATTATAAGTTTGAGCGCGGCGGAAAAGCCGCCACCGTGACGGTGATAGACGCCTCGGGACACGAGGTCAATCATCTGGCGACCAATGAAATTCTGGGCAACGCGGGATCCTTTCGCTGGGACGGCGAGACCAACAGGGGATGGAAAGCTGACCACGGCTGTTATTTTTTTTGGATGGAAGTAGTTGATTTAGAGGGAACTGTACAGGTTTTTAGAAAACGAGTCGTAGTGAGCAGCCGCTGACGGAGAAATATTTTGCGATTCCATTTTTTTATTTTTACTTCGCCCCTTATTTTTGCGAGTTCTTACCCGAACTAAATTGAAAAGTTATGGCTAAAAAGATAAAGAAAGCGAGCAAGCCGATAAAGAAAAAAACGGCCTTGAAAGAAGCAAAGCCGGTTGCCAAAAAAGCAAAAAAAAACAAACCGGTCGCCAAGTCAAAAGCAGCCGCGAAACCCAACGTCAAGCCCAAGGCGAAAGCGACAAAGGTGAAACCGAAACCGAAAGCCAAGCCAAGTCCAAAACCCAAAGTTCAAGCCAAGCCCAAAGCGAAAACCCAACCCAAAGCAAAAACTCAAGTTAAGCCCAAAGCAAAGGCATATCCCGTAAAAATAGTTAAGTCTCCAATCATTAATAAACCAATCGTGAAAGAAACACCTGAACAAAACGAGCAACCTAAAACGTCTAAACCCGAAAAACAAAACGTGCCCTTTCCTCAATCGGGAAACCAGCGTCCCATCGCCCATCCGGCAAAGGACGCGACGCCGAGCGACAAGACACGATATAACGACGATGAATTGAAAGAATTTGAAAATCTCATTATCGGAAAACTGGAGGCGGCAAAAGAAGAATTTCAAATTTTGAAAGACACCCTAAGCCGCAACAACGACCAAGGAACAGACGCCACCTCGGGAGGAAATACAAAAGTATTGGAAGACGGGGCCGAAACCGCAGAGAAAGAAAACAACAGCCAACTGGCCGCAAGACAACTAAAATACATCACCAACTTGGAGAGCGCCTTGATAAGAATTAAAAATAAAACGTACGGACTTTGCTCTGTGACGGGCAAACTTATTCCCAAAGAACGCCTCTTGGCAGTGCCCCACACCACGCAGTCCATCGAGGCTAAAATGATGCAACAGGAGTAATGGATTTTTTACAGAATCATATTGAGGCGCTGGTGTTTTGCTCGCCTTCGCCGCTGAAGGAAGAGGATATAATGGGCTGTTTGTCAGAGATGTTCGACAGCGAAGTTCCTGCGGAAGACGTCCTCAATGCCCTGCGGCGCATAGAAGAAAAATTTGCGGGCGAGGAGTATTCTTTCCAACTCTATAAAGCCGGCGGAGGCTGGCAGTTTCTCACGAAGCCCGCCTACCAAGCGGGCATTGGCATCTTGCTCAAACAGCAGAGCAAGAAACGTCTCTCCGCCTCAGCCATAGAGACGCTTTCCATCATCGCCTACCGTCAGCCTATTTCAAAAACCGACGTGGAAAATATTCGCGGCGTAAACTGCGACTACTCGGTGCAACGCCTCCTCGACAAAGGCTTGATAGAAATTCAAGGCAAAGCCGAAAGCATCGGACGCCCGTTGCTCTACGGAACCACTGCCAAGTTTATGGAATACTTCGGCATCAACGACATCAGCGAACTGCCAACCCCCAAAGACTTCAGCAATGAAGTGAATACCATCGGGGCGCCGGAAATTTAGTTTTAGCGGAAATCAAGGGTAAAGAAAATGCGCCCACGCCCACATTCGCAAAAATCGCAATTCGCCTCACATTAGAAGGTTTTGCCTCCCGCGCGGGATGCCTCGGGACACTTAGGACTCGGGGGACACTTGTCGCAGAATGTCCCCGCAAGTTCCAAGTTATTTGGCAAGCGTCAAGCCTTTGCGCTCGCCAAGAAAACTATCTCTCAAAAGAGAGGAGGCTAAACATTGGATTCTGAGTCGCTTGGAGCATCCGAAGCAACTGGCGCGGGGGGCGCAGGCACTGGTTTCCTTGTTGCCCTCTTCTTAGCCGCCGTGGCTTTTTTAGCGGCTTTCTTTGCCGTCTTCTTCAGCGCCGTGGCTTTCTTGGCGGCTTTCTTTGCCGTCTTTTTCAGCGCCATGGATTTCTTGGCGGCTTTCTTGGCCGCCTTCTTAGGCGCCGTGGCTTTCTTGGCTGTTTTTTTAACCGCGGTTGATTTTTTGGCCGCTTTCTTGGCCGCCTTTTTCACAACGCTTTTCTTTGCCGATTTTTTGGCCGATTTTTTCTTTGCCATAACTTATGGGTTTTTTTATGGCATAAAGTTACGCAAGAACTTTTATCATTTTCAATCCGTTCGCAATTTTTTTTAGATATTGCAAAAACAGCCGCGGATCTCATGGTTAATGGCGCGCTTTCCCGGATTGCCTCTCGAAGCCAAAGCGCAGCGAAATCATTCCGTCC
>Ga0081606_1000782_pt1 | contig 11479 bp, 4 predicted proteins | sample EareggfetidaYelm_FD_71127 | JGI IMG/M metagenome (GOLD analysis project Ga0081606, IMG submission 71127) | Earthworm egg capsule microbial community from the University of Washington, USA - E. fetida Yelm (SPADES assembly) (version 2) | ecosystem: Host-associated > Annelida > Reproductive system... | reverse complement strand
CTGAGCTTCTCTTCCCCCCCTTTGGAAAACTCCCATTTGATTCGCCGCAGCGCTTGTGAATAAGCTGGTGCGCTTAGCTTTGAAGTAGCGCTTTAAAGATCTTGAGATTACTATTACATGTACGATATTCTATGTACTTATCGATCGTATTCAAGTGTGCCAATGGGGTAACCGAACATTTCAACCTCGGACCTTCCCCCGGATAAATATCTATATAAGCTGAAATAATGGTCTACGACAGTTGGTTAACCGAGCCTTTGCTATATTGGGTCATGCACTCTCGAATGACACTCCTCCTGCACTCCCGAGTGTGATTATGTACGTTCGCCGGTAGCTCTCCCTGGGCGCTACTCCAGAGAGGGGGATCACGCCTACCTTTGTAACGTTTTTGTGAGGGCAAGACTGTTCATCCTCTTCCCCTAAATTTTCGTATTCTGTGTCTTCTTCTTCTTCTATTCCTACCCGTCCCAATCTTCTGTAATTTGGCCTCGGTTTATTTAAAAGCCGGGCACTTCTGCGAAGACGGAATGCGGACTCTCGGGCTTCTATGTCCTCGGAGTAGTCCTGGGAAGGGCCCATGGTCGTGACTGGATTAAACGAGGACCTAAGTGGAGAGGCCACGGAGATGCTGTGCATGTCAACAGAGTGAACTGACGTTCCTCTACTTGGGCTCGTCACTCTCACAATTGGAGACCCCTTAAGTGATCCTTCCACCTTATCCAGGCGCCCCACCACATCATGCATAGTCCTAACGGTATCTTCTTGTTGTGAAGCTATTTGCTCTAAGTGTTGACTTTGTTGGTGTGCAAATTGATTTTGTTGAGTTGTTAGTTGTGATATTTGTTGAGTTAATTGTCGACTTATTTGAGCTGAAAAGTCGGTAAGCATATTCTCCAACAGGGGAGATGGATGATTTGAAACTATTTCTTTCCCTCCTCCATCCATGTCTTGTTCCGTATCTGGCAACTCGGCTTCCCCTATCTCCTCTTCTTCCGTGTCCCTGTCGCTTAACATTATTTCTAACACAGTCTCGGCTAAATGTTTAATGCTGTTTATTTCGAGTACAATTTTGTCTTTGTATTTACCAAAGTAATTCTAGACTTCAATACAATACCTTTAAACAACTCCAAAGCGGAAAAGAACGCAATATTATTCCCCCGTTTCTTGAAATGAACGACGCAGGAATTGAAAATACAACTGAATGGAAATAAGCACAACGCCCCTTTCTTAGCGATGCCAGAGAAAACCCTCCTGCAGGCGTAATGTAGACTTCCCCACAAATAATCTTACTCAGGTAGGAATAGTTTTATTGGTCCTCAAGGACATTAGATACATCAGCAATACTCCTTTCTTTTGTGGATCATGCGTCAGTATTAAATTAGAACATTTCAGAATTTTAGTTTCTTAACGCCGAGTTCGTTCGATCGTTTCTTGTGCATGGTTCCGACTGATTCTTTGTGCATGCAGAGACAGTCAGTGCCAGGCCCAACGTTTATCTCTATCCGGCTACAATCGTTTCTTGTGCGTGGTTCCGACTGATCCTTTGTACATGCAGGAACAATCAGGACCAAGCCCAAACTCCGTGCCTATACAAGTATAAAAGACAAAATCGCCTTCTCCTCTCTAAGAAGGTTGTGTTTTAACCCTCTGCCTAGGACCATGGTCTTATGGCCGACTGATGCCAAAGCAGACCAAATTGAATGACAAAAAAAACCTATAGCTAAACAATTTGAAGAAAATGAGCAAGCATGACATCGGTGTCGCTGCCTCTCAGTAATTTTCAAACAACTCACTAGCTTATAATGTACTCTCACTCATCTATTTTACGAGGCAGATACAAGTTTGTGTAAAGTATTAATGTGCTGCTGATGGAAGTGACCCAATTCAATTAAGTGCCAACCTTAGTGTGATTATGTACAAACTAAGATAGTGTACTTGCCTCTTTTATTCCTTATGACTATTTTTTTCTCACTAATTTTTACAGAGGTGTAGCCAAAAAAAACCCTGGCCTTAAGCCTACTTATAAGATAAATCTGTTACTCACACGTTTTAGCAAGCCCTTACGAATTAACCCGCTGATCTGTTCCCGTCAGGAAAACCACAGGAAAATGACGCCTGTTGTGTCAAATCAGTTCGGCATAACACCCGGACGCAGAGAATTCACCTTCCACGAAGCTCCTCCAGCCAAAACCCTAAACTAACTTCCTCATTCCATGCGACATCCTCAGTGTAGGTTGTATAGCTTCCTTCGTGGTGGTTTTCCGCCGAAGTGCTTACTTAAAATTCCTAACCGATGGACTGCGCAAATAGGAACTTATGAAAATGACTAGCACAGATTCCTTCCGTGTACCAATTCGTTCTCTCGCCGTCGTAAAACACAAGACATGCCCCTTATAAAGGCTTGCAGGCGTTTTAAGCCTGGCTGCCCCTCTAGGTATACCTCCAGAAATATTGTTAGAAATACCACTGAGTATACAACCACCTCTGTCACCGTGTATGTGCTTAGATATTGTTGAGTACGTTTCTCTTCAAGTTAACGCCCAAAACTGACAGCGACACGGAGGGTAACCATTTTGAAGGAAGAGAGCTATGTGATTGCCAGTATAATATTTTGCAGTTACTTTGACTTTAATATTTGTTTCAGTTGCGCGATTTGGATGCAAACCGACACACTGGCTATTATTTGCAATGAAACAAACCCACCCCCATCAGAATAAAACTCCCAATCCCCTTGGAATTATCGGCTTGTAACTTGGCGCTATATAACCTGAACGGACCTAGGCCTGCGCTCTTCAATTCGGATCTAATGGCGAGTTTCCAGTCAGGTGGGTGCCCAGTTATCACTGGGATTTCTTTCTTTTTATATTATTTGTTTTAAAATAATTATTGGAAGATAGTTCTACGATCTTACACTACCACCACCACACGCTAGTCCCGAAACACAGTAAGGGACGTAAAAAGTAAGGCCAACGTTAGTGTTAAGAAAAACTTCTAAAGAACGATTTAACCTATTTTACAGAACTAATTTAAGACAGCAGATACCCGGCATGTAATATGTGGACCACGCATCCAGGTCGGTTTGTTTGCCCTACTTCCTCTTCACTCCTCCCTGCCCCACAATATCATCTTACTCCTGTCATCTTGACAAATTTCTGCCCTCGCCGCTCCATTCTATGGGCCTACTTTCTCTCTCTTGCCCTCTCCGATCACCGAGATATTTTTTTATATTAGGCGGAAGGATAAAACAAATGATTTTACGTCTTTCAAATTGCATATTTATAACCCCTAACATCATGCCAACTATTTTCCCAATCAAAATTACACACACTACACCTGCTAAGTACGGAACTTACATAGGGTTCAATTGACGAGATTCCGTAAAGCACACCTCACCAGAACACTTTTCGGTTCTGATAACACCACATATTAACTTGACAGCAAAAGGGGATCATTTTCCTCTGCCTATCGGTTATCTCCCTTCACCCAAAGGCGTACGGATACTGTATGTAAACCCTTTTCCCCTTCCCCTACACATGTAAAACCTACGTGCCAGCACTTAGGACCACTTAATCCGCCGCGTCGCTAATAGTAGCAATTATCACCCCGTTCCTTCATCTCTGCTCTCGACCATCCAACCTCCCCAGCTCTGCTTGGCTCCCGAGTCTGGCGGTGCAGTTACACATTCCCCATGATAAATTAACCCACACCACCAGTTTTATATAGATTGTAGGCCCTAAACCCTTGCACTGAAAACGAACTCAGTTATAAACGTTATAAAGCAAACACATGCACAACCTCTAAATCCTACACAATAGCCATATCTGTATATCTTTCTACCAATTACATTAATTAACGTTCGTAATTGTACAATTCAACAGTTACCTCTTTACGACACTACTAAACAAAATAGAACACAGTACTTATCATTCAAACGTACCTCTGACAGTTCAAACGATTTAAACGTTTCTGACTATACTTATAGAAGTGTCCACTTCCTACATCGAGTACAAAAATAACATACTTGAAATGCAAAAGCGCGAAATACTAAGAAGAACATTAATAACATAAACTTCTACAATTTGAGTAATCGGTATATTTAAACGATCTGGCTAATTCTTATAAATCGCTGATTAAACCTAGCGCCTACCTAGTTTATTTTATTCTATTATTACATCTATTTCCCAAAACAGTAGGGATTATTTAATTATCTAACTGAAATAGTTTTTTTTTAATTAACTTACATTATTAACAAAAACAAAAGGCCACTAACTACGGAGTAAACGTCAACAGTTTTTGGATACAAAGACTATCACTACTCCCTGCATGCTCTCTGAGTCTGTCTCTCATGGGGCGGAATATCCAGCGGCCAGCGCCCCGTCCGGATACAGGATCGCCCACACATTGTCGTTTTCCCACACAAACTCCAGCACTCCGACTACGACTTCAAGGGTGAAGGTACTCACCCAATACCGGAACACGGATCCAGTTAATGTCTCTATAAATTGATCCTCTGGCAACGGCAATGGTTGGAGAGCGTAGCGGTTGATAATTTTTAGTATTACGCTCCATTCCCCACTATCCCAGAATGGCTGCATGGCCCACGGCAGTCTCGACGTCGCTGGACCCATTATTGCCCCCGTGGATGGGCCCACATTACGTCTGGCGATTCTGGCCCAGCCGTGGAGCGTCAGACAGAATTCATGAACCTCAGCGAGGGCATGTACGGTGGCCATGATGGTCGGCAACAGGGCTGTCTCTTTCCAGGCATCGGGAACCAGACAACGAAGGAAGAACCACGATGGTGGCTCTAGGCCCAAATGCCCTTGCTCCTTGAAATGGCGAAAAGCCCGATGAAGAATCCCTGTCAAATGACGTCGCCACTCCGTTTCCGGTGGTCCCGTCTTGGGGTCCAGGCCGCCGGATGCTGAGAATGTTGAAAGCACCAGCGCCGGAGGCTCAGTCAGAGTACTCGACTGACCCCCTGATGTTATGATCCGGCGGGTATCTCCCGTCGGCTGGTACTGACAGGAGGGCCGCGAAGGCGTTTGACGTTCTTCCTGCGTGGTAGCCCAACTGGGGCCTTCTTGTGGGTCGACCCAACCCGGGCTCTCTCGCGTTGCCTCCTGTCGATTTGTTTTTAGAAACGCATCCAGTTCATCATCCAGGCTTGCCGGATTCCACTCTGCCATTACTAATTAAGCTTATTAACAATTTTTACTTTATAGGCTTTTCTGCTATTGTTCTCTCAACGTTTTTTTTCACAAAGAACGCACAGGGAACGGGCGACGCTTTTTACCCCTTTTTAAGCTTCTAAGGCGTAAGCGTGCGTCCTCCCGACCGGACTACTTTTCTTCCATTTGCCCGGCCCTCGGTGGGCCAGCGGTTTGGTCTCCAGCACCCGCGACCCTAAAAAAACGATTAATAATCTTGTCTCTTCTTAAGACGCTGGGCAACCCCACCACCAACCACAGCCCGACCGTAAGCCAGCCAACCCATAATCTCTTTTAAGGGTTCCAAATGCATTGCCCACAGTATCCTTTATTATTTGCTATTAAAGATGACTTTATCTTTACTTTCATATAAAAAAATAAACCTATAATTACTCCAACCGTTATACTCGCTGCTTCATGCAGTGATTAAGTCTCTGTCGTCACGTAAGACAACCCCCTCTCTAACAACACAACCCGTTTCCATTTTGTCGCAGTCGCCATTACACTACATCACTTCCCAGAAACCCCGAGAATAATTGGTCGTACCGACCCTAAGCTTCTTTTATATTTGGTTGAACCATTTGAGAACTTAGTCAGTTTTACGACCAATATCTCACTTTACTGGTCGGCATTAAGCAAAGAACACAGAGGTCACGACCCCATATACTCTTACGTGGGGTGTCCAAAATAAATTTCCCTTGCTTGTGGGGTTCTCTCTTCCGAAAACTCATAACACTCTTAAAGAGCACTCTAGCTAAGTATCTCTCTTTAGACATATTCCCAAATTACTATCACTTAGTATTTTAATATGGTTATGCCTACTAGTAATGAACATGTTAGTATTGATGATAAACTGAATATTGATTAACGCAATAATAATACAAAAATTGTCAATAGTGAAGTTAGTAACACCTTAATAATACCGTAATTGACAAAAATCAAAATATTAACAAGAGCAGTAAAATCACCAACATTATCATTAATTTAAACCAACAACCACTATTAATAATCAAAACAATCCCGATAGTGTTATCATTAATGATTAAATAATAGTATCAATAATAACATTAGTACCTAGTGATGGTAACATATAGGCACCGGTAATATTAATCAATTAACTAGTTTAATACAAATAGTAATTTTCATGATAAAATTAAACTGGTCTGGAGACAATTTTACTTAATATATTATATTTAATATAAATGATATTGAGGACAATAACAACATTCATGTCCCAGCGCTGTTGCGTCGCTGTTTATGGTATCTCTCAATAATCATCACGATAATAATTGGTTCATACAATTACGGAAAATAGTAATAAGTACAGTAATAGTAACTGGCATAACAGCATCCTGTCATCTTGACTACAATACCGCTATCATTCACATAAAATAATAATGTTTATCTTGATAATGAGGATACTACTACTACTACCACTACTACTACTACTAATAATAATAATAATAGCGATATTCCTAGGGAATAATATTAATTATAATAATGATAACGACAGTAATATTATTTATGGATGCTACTTCGGTCTATATCCATGCCTGAAACTCTATTGCTCCCAAACCAATAACACTGTTAACCTTAATATGTCCTGTTAGTGACACGACGATGTTAATGATGATAATAATAATATTAATAGTACCTAACCGTATCAGCAATAATAGTAAGAAGAATAAGCATGCCTTACCCCTAACATTATTTTAACTTGAAACGTAGTAGCTACCGAACCTTTATGATAATAATAGTATTAGTAATGAGAATAACATTAATAATACAATACCCACAGCAGCAACATCATCACCATGACTATTATTTATGAAAAATAAGAATAATGATGATAATAATAACGGTATATTATTTTTTTTTTGTATTATTAATTTTGTTTTATGGTATTTATCTTTTGAAAAATTAACTACTTCCAATAGGATCCGGGACAAATAAAATGCCTACTTATAATAAATTTTTTTTATTATTTTTTTTTAACCACTAATGACCACAATGGTTACGCGGATAAATTTCACAACAGTTGAATGAGACGATAATAAAGTTAAGATAACGCTAGTGTCAGAGAACCTACAGTCTTGGTATTTACTCTGAATAATGGTTAGAGACAACAGTACCATATGACCTAGTCGAAGCGTGTAACTCAAAAACGGCAAACGGGGCCACTAATCACCAAACACCGAAACTGTCGGCCATTTTAACAGGGACCCAGACGAGGTCGATACCGCCAGAATTCCAACTTTACAAAGACTTTCCTACTTCCTCTCCTCCTTCCATTCTTCACGCGGTCCATCGAAGGGATTATTCTTGATCAGCAGGACCATTCCCCCCGTTCGTTAATGCACAAATTGTCTAATAGCGTAACAAAACTCTACACGATAACAATAACTTTTATACTGTCCGATCCCCGTACCGAGGAGTCGTCGTCTGGTTCTATCCGATATTGAAAAACACTACTATAAGCACTAAATATTCGCGTATAAGTCGACGTATAACCTCGGGTATAAGTCGAAATTCTTTTTTTTTCCGCACCCAACCCTTAGTCGTCAAACCCGAATCTTGCAGGCGGACGAATTTGTCGCCTTGGCCTAGCAATTGCGGTGTCCCATCCTTCCTCTTCCTCTTGGGGTTGCAAGGGGGAAACAACTACCTCTGGTTCTACCCCACCCCATGCCGAAGGGACAGGCCCGAAATAATCCTTTAATTTGTCCACATAGACCAATTTTGCCTGTGATCGTGGGGACTTACGAATCTGGTACAGAACCGGGCCCACCCGTTTCTCGATTTTAAAAGGGCCGATATACCAGTTTAACCATTTCTCCTTCAACCCTTGCTTTCTCCGTGGATACCAGTACCACACAAATTGGTCGACCCGAAATTCTTTGGGCTTCACCCCCAGGTCATACCTATAGGCGCGGATTTCCGCCTGCCGGTTCATGCAACTACGGGCAAGTTCAAATGTGGTCCGGATTTGCGAACCCATGGCAGACACATAGTCGTGGTAGGAAGAGGAGGGTTCCCCCCGCTCTAAACACTCCTCCATTACCAAATCCACAGGCATACAAAGTTCTCGGTGCAGAAACAGTTTGTTCGGGGTGTATCCCGTACTACTGTGCAAACTTGACCGATAGGCGGCCATAAGGAATGGCAACTGCACATCCCAATCTTTATGATTGGCAGAAACAAATTTAGCAATCAATGAGTTCAATGTACGATGGAATCTTTCCAATAAGCCATTGGTACTAGCCTTGTAAGGAGATGTTCTCAACTTCGAGACCGCCAGCAGCCGACACAGGTCTTTGAAGAGCTCCGCCTCGAAGCAAGGTCCTTGATCGGTCAGGATTTGCAGTGGGCAACCATATCGCGTTATCCATTGTTCAACCAGAACTTTCGCCACAGTTCCAGCTTCTTGGTTTCGGACGGGGAAGGCTTCCGCGAATCGGCTGAAATGGTCGATCATCGTCAGGATGTAGCGGTTTCCTTTGGACGACACCACGTGGGGACCCGTTAAATCAAGAGCCAGTACTTCTCCAATTTCACCAACCACCATGTTTTGAAGCAAGCCCTGGTGTTTCGGCTTACCACGAAGATAGCGTGCACATGGCGTACACCTCAACAATTGCAGTCGGACGTCTTCTCTCCAACCGGGCCAGTAAGCACGCCGTTGTACTTGGGCGGAGGTGCGGCGCAGACCGAGGTGTCCTCCGGTCATACCCTCGTGGACCAAACGAATAAGTTCGACCCGGCGTGGGGGAGGCAGCAGAATCTGATTCCAACGCACTTGACTGTCCTCCGCATCCAACCACTTGCGTATCAGCAGTCCATCGCTGATAACCAACTGCGGCCATTGCGCCACCAATAATTTCACCACCGCGCTCCGTTGTTTCACCTCTGTCACTGCCGGGGCGTCCTCTGATTCCATTTTCTTTTTTATAATCCATCCCAGATCAGGGTCAGCGGCCTGCTCCTCAGCCAGAATAGTTCTGCTCCATACCTCAGTTGGCCGCCGCTCCGTTCCGCTCGAGCTCGTATCGCTCCCGATGGCACCAACCAGATGAGGTCGCCGCGATAGGGCATCCGCGTTGACGTGCGCAGTCCCGGCACGGTGCTTGACATCAAAGTCGAACTCTTCGATGGTCGTCAACCATCGAGCCTGTTGCCCTATCGGAAGCGGCGTTCTCCGCAGCCATTGCAGGGCCGAGTGATCCGTGCGCAGTAAGAATTTCCGGCCAAGTAGATATGCCCGATAGGTTTTCAAGAAGTACACTATCGCCAAAAGCTCCCTTCTAGTCACATCATAATTCCGTTCAGCCGGGCTGCATACTCGACTGCCGAAACAAATAACCCGCTCTTGACCATCCTGAATCTGCGAGAGCACCGCGCCGATAGACTCCCCTGATGCGTCGGTGTCGAGGACGTAAGTTCCAGTGTCGTTTGGCAGAGCTAGAACGGGCGCCTCCGTCAACCTTTCCTTAAGAAGTTCAAACGCCATGTTGCATTCCTCTGACCATGCGAACCGAGTGTCTTTTTTTGTCAGTGCGTGCAGAGGTCTTGCAATCTGTGCGAATTCAGGCACAAACTTCCGATAATACGAGCACAATCCCAAGAAAGCCCTGACATCTTTGAGCTTGGTGGGAGTGGGCCAATTTTTTACAGCGCCCACTTTGTCTGGATCCGTAGCAATCCCCTCTCCACTGACGACATGTCCCAGGAACAACACCCGACGTTGAAGAAGGTGACACTTTGACGGTTTGAGTTTTAGGTTGGCAGAGGACAGTCTTACCAGAACCTGTATCAGCCTCTGTAGGTGCGTATCTAAATCTGACGCGAAGACGATAATGTCATCCAGGTATACTAGGCAGATGGCAAAATTCAAACCCGCCATAACCAGTCCCATCAGACGAGAGAAGCACGATGGGCTGTTTGCCAGTCCAAAGGGAAGAACTCGAAATTGGAAACTTCCCCCCCGCGTGATGAAAGCGGTTTTGTGTCGGTCTTTGGGATGCACAGCCACTTGATGATAACCGGCTTTTAGGTCGAAGGTGCTGAACCAACCAGCCCCACCCAGTGAGTCAAGGCATTCACTGATCAGAGGTAACGGGTAGGTATCTTTTCGAGTCTTATTATTCACGGCCCGGTAATCCACGCAGAATCTCGGTGTCCCGTCCTTTTTGGTCACAATAACAATGTTAGAGGCCCATTCGGAGCACGACCTCTCGATCAATCCTTGTTGTAGCATTAACTCCACTTGTTCATCGATCAGAGGAAGTAGCATCAACGGTTGACGTCGCAGCGCTTGTCGCACTGGGGTCTCGGATCCCGTGTCGATCTCATGTTGTACCAAATCCGTAAAACCCAAGTCCGAGTCACTCAAGGAAAACGCGCCACTATGTTCCAGGATGGTTGACCTCAATTTTTGTCGAATTTCCTCTGGCACGTCCTCTGCGATGTCAGTCCACAGCGGCCTCAGAATGGTTTCAGCGTCCGGTGTTGCCTGTTGTTGTATCGTCGAGCATCTTACGGGTACGTTTGTGTCAGCGGCCGAAGCTTTCCCCAACACCGTAACTTCTTCCAAGTCACATCTTACTCCTTGCTTCAACCGAATCACTCGACTCGTCGGATTCATCACACGCACGGTTAGATCCATCGTCCGTTCAGGCAACAGCGTACCGGCCACAATCAATCCAGTGTCCAACATGGTAGGCTGCGTAGCAAAAGATGTCCGAGTTTTCTCCAAATTCGGAAGAATCGCATAGGCCTCTACGTTTGACTCGCTGAACGGCGGTATCTCCGTATCCTGGGCGGCAGCAATGCGTCTACATCGTGCAATACCGCTCCTTCGGTGTAAGAGTAGGCGTCGTCCTTTAACTTCCACCCAACGATCTCCGAACTGCCATCTCAGCGCCACTGCTTCCATCCAAGACAAACCAAGAATAAGATCGTCCAGCTGCGGAGTAATCAATACCGGCACCATGAAGGCCTCATCCCCCAGGTATAGTTTGAGCGTTGTTTCCCCAATAACCTGGATATGACTTCCGTTTGCCGCGATCAACGTCTGTGCTGATGGCTGAATATCGGCCGGCCACACCATTCGTGAAGGGCATAGGCACGATTGGCTCCCAGAATCTAGTAACGCAAACACGACTCGGCCATTCAGATCCCCTCGCAGGTAGGCGCTGTCGGAACTCTGGACGTAGCGGGAGCGGATTGGCTGCTGCGGATTCCCGGCATCCCCGTGAGATTCTTGTCCTGGT
>Ga0081606_1000781_pt1 | contig 11486 bp, 10 predicted proteins | sample EareggfetidaYelm_FD_71127 | JGI IMG/M metagenome (GOLD analysis project Ga0081606, IMG submission 71127) | Earthworm egg capsule microbial community from the University of Washington, USA - E. fetida Yelm (SPADES assembly) (version 2) | ecosystem: Host-associated > Annelida > Reproductive system... | reverse complement strand
CCAGGCGCTTGCGCAGCAGGCCGGAGATGGCGCCGCGAACGGAGTGCGGCTGCCAGCCGGTAGCCAGCGTCAGTTGCAGGTTGGTGGCGCCCTGCGGGCGGCGCAGCGCCACCAGCAGCGCTGCGAGCGGTGAGCTTGGGGCAAATCTCCATCGCGGCCTCCGTCACTCGGGCTGAGCGTCAAAGATCGCGAGCAGCTCGTCGAGCGCCTGCTCCACCCTGCCCAGGTCGCCGACGTGGCCCCAGTGGACGGCGTCGGGGTCGTGGCCGAAGTGGTCGTCGGCCAGTTGCTGCAGCCGCGCCAGCTTGGCGTGGATCTGTGCGGTGCGCGCAGCGTAGGCGGCGCGAGGGTCGTTGTGGCGCATCGGTGGCTCCGGGTTGATCACGATGCAGTGATTCACGCGCTCTTCCGCCACGAAGCCAAGCGGGTTCATCAGTCGCTGGCTGCAGTTGTGCCACATTGATAAGATGATGCTTTCAAAGCCGATCAGGACGTTCGAGATGAAGCGTTGCGTCGTCGGTATTCATCGCGCCGGGGAGCCTGGACCGACATCCAGCAAGGACACGCCGACCGTCTGGTTCCCGTCGATGGCCACGATGGCGGCAGTCCTTTCGGAGGACAACCAGGCCCTGCTACGCGTCATCCGTGCCCAGCGGCCCAAGTCGCTGACCGAGTTGGCCGAGCTGACCGGGTGCCAGGTGCCGAACTTGTCGCGGACCTTGCGGATGATGGAGGGCTACGGTCTGGTGACGCTGAAGAAGAACGTGCGCGAAATCGAGCCGGTGGCATTGGCCACCGAGTTCAAGGTGATGCTGGGGTAAAGCGGCTGCGCCGAACACTGCGACGCTGCCCGAAAAGTACAGGACACGGAACGACTGAATGAACACCGAACCCCACCACCAGCTTGCCAGTGACATCTGGAGCATCTGCAACCTGCTACGCGGGCCGTACAAGCGCAACGAGTACCGCAAGGTCATCCTGCCACTGACGGTGCTGCGCAGGTTCGATTGCCTGTTGGCGCCCACCAAGGCCAAGGCGCTGGAGACCTTCAGCCAGTACAAGGGCAAGCCCGAAAGCATCATCCGCAGCGTGATGCAGTCGGCCACTGGCTACCCGTTCTACAACCTGTCGAAGCTGGAACTGCGTCCGTCCCAGAAGGGCATCAACTCGCTGCTGGACGACCCCAGCAACCTCGCCCCCAACCTCAACAGCTACATCAATGGTTTCTCGCCCAACGTGCGGGCCATCATGGAGCGCTTTGCCTTCGATCAGCAGATCGCCAAGATGGCCGAGAAGAACCTGCTGTTCAAGGTCGTCCAGAAGTTTGCCTCCTTCGATCTGAGCTTCTCGCACCTCAAGCCCGACCAGGCTGCGATGCAAATGGGCTACGTGTTCGAGGAACTGATCCGGATCGGCGCCGAGCAGTCGAACGAAGAGGCTGGCGAGCACTTCACCCCGCGCGAGGTGATCAAGCTGATGGTGAATCTGCTGCTGTCGCCCGAACAGGATCTGCGCCGCAGCCACGTCGTCAAGACCATCTACGACCCGGCTTGTGGTACCGGCGGCATGCTGTCAGTGGCTGAGAAGTACATCCGCGACCTGAACAACGAAGCCAACCTCCTGCTGTACGGGCAGGACTGGAACGACGAGGCCTGGGCAGTCTGCCGCTCGGACATGCTCATCAAGGGCGAGGACGCAGACAACATAGCGCTGGGCGATACCTTCACCAAGGATGCTCACGCTCGCGACGAACAAGACCAGAAGCGCCGCTTCGACTACATGCTGGCCAACCCCCCATTCGGTGTGGAGTGGAAGCAGCAGCAGCGCTACATTGAGCACGAACGCGACACCCTGGGCTACAACGGTCGCTTCGGCGCTGGTACGCCGCGCATCAACGATGGGGCCTTGCTGTTCCTGCAGCACATGCTTGACAAGATGCGTCCGGCCTCAGACGGCGGGAGCCGCATCGGCATCGTCTTCAACGGCTCGCCGCTGTTCACCGGGGATGCTGGCGGGGGCGAATCGGAGATCCGCCGCTGGATCATCGAGAACGATTGGCTCGAGGCCATCGTCGCGCTCCCCGAGCAACTTTTCTACAACACCGGCATCAGTACTTACATCTGGGCGCTGACCAACCGCAAGGAGCCGCACCGCAAGGGCAAGGTGCAACTCATCGACGCCCGCAACCACTGGGTGCCGATGGAAAAGAGCCTGGGTAACAAGCGCCGCCGCATCGGCGATCCGTCCGACAAGCCCAAAGACCCGGACCATATCGGCGACATCACTGGCCTGCACGGTCAGCAGACCGATGGCGCTACGCGGTGGGTGCTGTTCGACCAGGACGGCAAGGTGGCCGATCTGCGCACCACGGACCCCGCCACACCGGCGTCAGAGGGCCAGACGTGGAAGGAACTGGTTGTCAGCAAGGTGTTCGACAACGAAGACTTTGGCTACCACAAGATCACCGTCGAGCGCCCCCTTCGCCTGAACTTCCACGCCACGGCGGAGCGGATCGTTCGCCTGGGGAACGAGACCGCGTTCAAGAACCTGGCCACCAGCACGAAGAAAGACGAAGCAGAGCGATTAAAGGACATCGAGGTCGGCGAGGCGCGGCAACAGCAGATCCGCCAACTGCTGGCTGAGTTCGGCAAGCGGCACCCCGATCAAATCAACGACCGCAAGATCTTCCTGGAGCGACTCAAGCCCATCGACCGAGAGCTGGGTGTCCGTCTCGCTGCGCCGGAACTGAAGGCCGTGGTCAATGCCCTGGGCGAACGTGACGAGAACGCCGAGATCTGCCGTAGCCGCGACGGCGAGGCCGAGCCCGACGCCGAACTGCGTGACACCGAGAACGTGCCGCTCAAGGAGAGCATCCAGGCGTACTTCGAGCGCGAGGTGTTGCCGCACGTGCCCGATGCTTGGATCGACCACAGCAAGACCAAGGTGGGCTACGAGATCCCGCTCAACCGCCACTTCTACCGCTACGAACCGCCGCGCGAGCTGGCGGTGATCGAGGGCGAGATCAAGGCGCTGGAGGCCGACATCGTGCGCCTGCTGGGCGAGGTGACGGCATGAACTCGTGCACGCACAGCACCAACGGGGCTGGCACGGGCGCCGGGCTCGGCGCTTGGCACCGGACTGGCATTGCGCGTATACTTCGTATTAACAAAACCCGCCAAGGCTATGCGCGCGAGCGCATCCTCAAACCGGCGGGTTACTTTTTTGTGCGCCGGGTTTTTGCGGCGCAGGGACTGGCCGGGAGCACGTCGTGGCAACGATGAAGCGCCCCTTCGGCAAGCCCGCCACCACCCACGCCCAGCAGGTGGCGCTGCTCCAGCAGCGCGGCATGGTTGTCGATGATCCGGCAGCGGCCGAGTTCTACCTGCAACACCTCAACTACTACCGGCTCGGCGCCTACTGGCTGCCATTCGAGGCCGACCACTCCACCCACACCTTCCGCCCCGGCACCCGCTTCGCGGATGTGTTGAACTTCTACGTGTTCGACCGTGAACTGCGCCTGCTGGTGCTGGATGCCATCGAGCGCGTGGAAGTCTCGGTGCGCAGCCAGTGGACCTACCAGATGGCGCACCGGCACGGGCCGCACGCCCATCTGGATGCCGCCCTGGCCTTCAATGGCTACCACTGGCAGACCAACCTCAACAAGCTGACCGACGAAGTCGATCGGTCCGACGAGGTCTTCATCAAGCATCTCAAGGCCAGCTACAGCGAGGCACTGCCGCCTATCTGGGCTGTGTGCGAGGTGATGTCGCTGGGCCTGCTCTCTCGCTGGTACAGCAACCTCAAGCCCATGCATACCCGCAGCGCCATCGCCGCGGCCTACGGCGTGGACCAGAGGGTTCTCGAATCCTGGCTTCACCACCTCTCACTGGTGCGCAACACGTGCGCCCACCACAGCCGGCTGTGGAACCGTGACTTCACCGTTACCCCGAAGCTGCCACACAGCAAGCCAGCCGGGCTGGCAGCGCAATGCCAAGCTGGTTCGCGCAAGCTCTACAACGCGCTGGTCATCCTGCTGCATTGCATGGACGTGATCGCGCCGCAGCACCACTGGCGCGCTCGCCTGAAGGACCTGATCACTCGGCATGCGGTTCCAGTGGCGGCGATGGATTTCCCGGCCGGCTGGGAGCAGCTGGCGATCTGGCAGGAGAACACACCATGAACCAGGAGTTCCTGCGTCCACGTCTCGTCGGCCGCCGTTTCGATGAGCACTCCTTGCCCCTGGACATCCTCAAGGACTTCGCCGCGCTGGAGGAGATGCTGGTCGAGGTGGCCAAGCGCCAATACCTCGCCGCCAACCCGGACCGGATGCGCTCGCCCAAAGGCTTCACCAAGGGACTGGAGCTGCATCTGACTGCGGTCGAGCCAGGCAGCGCCATCCCGGTGATCGCGTTGGTGTTCTCGACGCTCTTTCCCTCGGCCGACGCCGACTACTTCGAGCAGGCCAAGGAGCAGATCGTCGAAGCCATCGCCGCCGCCGCCGAGCAGGGACAACCGCCGGCGCTGCCGCCCGAGCTGCTGCGTTACTTCGATCGCTTCGGACGTGGCTTGCGCGAAGGCGAGGCCATGGAGTTCGTGCGCCGCACGGGCCAGACCACGTCGCTCACACCAGCCACCCGCGAACACCTGCTGCGTGCCTCGCAGGCCGAGCAATGGACCGAGGAAGTCACCCTCAAGGGCCGTATCCCCGAGGTCGACCAGGCCGATCACAGCTTCGAGCTGGAGCTGCGCGACGGCACCAAGCTCAAGGCCCCCTTGCTGGAGCTGCACCTCAAGACCGTGCTTGATGCCGCCGTCGGGTACCGCGACGGCGCGCTGGTTGCAATCAAGGGCGTGATCCAGCGCGACCGTGCCGACCGCCGCAAGGGGTTCGAATCGGTCGAGCACATCACTCCGCTGGACCCGCTGGACATCGAAGCCCGCCTCGAAGAACTCGCCCAGCTGCGCGACGGATGGCTGGACGGCAAGGGGCGGGCGCCCGAACGCGCTGCCTTGTTGCGCTTGGCGCAGGCCTTTGACGAGCACTACGCACCCGATCTGCAGCTGCCCTATCTCTATCCCACCGCCGAGGGTGGCGTGCAGGCCGAATGGACGCTGGGCGTGTGGGAGGTGTCCCTGGAAATCGCGCTGCCTGCCATGGCCGCGCAATACCAAGCGCTGCACCTGAAGACCGGCAAGAGCCGTGAACTCGACTTGACCCTGGCCGGCGATGACGGCGCGGGCTGGACGGCGCTGAACGCCGCGCTCAAGGCAGTGCAAGAGGGCCAGGCATGACGCCCGATACGCTGCTGCTGCGGCAGATTCACCCAAGCTTTGTTCAGGACGGCCGCGTCACCTCCCAGGCTTTTCGGCCCACGCCCAAGGACGAGCTCCATCTCTCGGTGGACCACGGCGACCGCCTGACCGCGGAGGCCGCGTGGCGTCGTTTCACGGCCGACCCGGCTTGCACGTCGGCAGGCGTCCAGGCCGTCTCGCAATCTGACTGCGCTGCGCAGGCGCTGCCGGTGATCGAGGACGGCCGCCCGCACCCGGAACACTGCTCCATCAACTTCTCCGCCTTCGAGAAGAAGGCGATTGAGAAAAAGGCCAAGCTGCTGCGGGCTGCAGCGGCAACGCGCGGATGGTTGTTCACGGAGGCAGCAGCGTGAAGTACCCAGCCTATGACGCGTATCGGCCAAGCCCCTTCTCTTGGATGGATCGCGTTCCACAGCACTGGGATGCGGCGGCGCTGCGCTGGCTTTCCAATCGCTACGCGGGCGGGACACCCGACAAGGGCAATGACGCGTATTGGGAAGACGGCACGATTCCGTGGCTGAACTCGGGCGCTGTCAACGACGGCTACATCACGGCCCCTTCGGAACTGATCACCCCGGAGGGCTTCGCCAACAGCAGCGCCAAGTGGATTCCAAAGGGTGCGCTGGTGATGGCTTTGGCAGGCCAGGGAAAGACCAAGGGCATGGTTGCGCAACTGGGCATCGCGACGACCTGCAATCAGTCGATGGCCGTGATCATTCCGGCGCGGCGACTCGATTCACGCTATCTGTACTGGTGGTTGACGGCGAACTACCAGAACATCCGGAACCTCGCAGGGGGCGAAGCCCGCGATGGGTTGAACCTGGACCTGCTGGGCGCGATCCCTTGCTCGATACCGCCACTTGCGGAGCAGCAGACCATTGCCCGAATCCTCGATGCCAAGTCTGTGCAGATCGACGGGCTGGTGGCGCAAAAGCGGCAACTCATCGACAAGCTGAAGGAAAGGCGGCAGGCGCTTATCGCTCACACCGTCACCCGTGGCCTGCCTCCGGAGGCTGCCAAGGTGGCTGGGCTGGAGCCAAATCCGGCAATGAAGGATGCCGAAGACGGTTGGATCGGAGAAATGCCTCTCCACTGGCAAGCAAAGAAAGGCAGCCACCTCGGACGACTAATTGGAAGTTTTGCTCCCGCAGACGAAGATATTACAGACGAGGAAGAAGGCGTTCCTTACGCGAAGGTTGACGATCTCAACCACTTGGACGCTTCGCTGCGGCTGACATCTACCAGAGTGCGTGTGCGATGTGCTGTGCCGCGCTGGGGCACCATCGTTGTCTTTCCGAAGCGAGGAGCAGCGATATTCACAAACAAGGTGGCGCTCGCTCGCAACGTGATATTCGATTCCAACCTTATGGGCTGGGAAATCTACAAGAGCTCCAATCCAAAGTTCATCGCCTATTGTTTGATTGCACGAACACTGGATGATCTCGCTGACGTCTCGACAGTCCCGCAGATCAACAATAAGCATATCTATCCCGCAAAGTTCCCTCATCCTCCGAGGGCAGAGCAAGAGGCCATCGTGTCATTTCTCGACGGCGCCACGGCAAGCATCGATCGACTTGTGTCCAGTATCGAAACAGCGATTGCCCGTCTCAATGAATATCGGCAAGCGGTGATCACCTCCGCCGTCACCGGCAAGATCGACGTGCGGGAGTCGATATGAGCACGCCGTTCGAGATCGAGAGCTTCGACGAGTACCTCAGCACCATCCACAGAGAGTTGGGCGGCCACATCGAGAGCAGACGGCGCCTTTACTTTCGCGGGCAGAGCAAGCGCGCCAGCGAGGGCTACCCGCTGACCCCGTCCGTGGCGCGCTACAAGCATCTGGGCAGCCTCTCCCTGGCCGAGCGTGAACAGAAGGAGTGCGAGGTGCTGGAGACCTTCAGCAACCACCTGCTCACCTACGTGCAGCACAGGCCGCAGACGGCCTGGGAAGAACTGGCCATCGCGCAGCACCACGGCCTACCGACGCGGTTCATGGACTGGACGACCAACCCGCTGGTCGCGCTGTACTTCGCGGTGCGCAACACCAGTGCAGGCACGAATGACAGCGCGGTCTACGTGCTGATCTCCAACCCCAAGCGATATGCCGACCTCCGGCGCGGCCAGACGGCGCAAATCAAGCCCGTGGGCGACGCCGCGACGGAACCGGCCCAGACGGACTCCCCCGACGCCTACGCCGAGTTCGGCGTGGACGAAGGCGCACCAGCTCCAGCGGCGGGCTCAACTGCTCCTGCCGACGCGGACGGCAGCGAGTTGAGCGCCGATGTGGGCCCGCTGGAGTTACCCACGCCGTTCAAGATCAGCGAAAACATCATCTACGACCCACCGCATGTATCGCCGCGCATTCGCGCGCAGGACGGCGTGCTCCTAGCCTGCTGGCAGCCGAGGCAATCGCTGGACGAGAAGGACTACCTTGAAGTCGTCATCAAGCAGGCGGCGCATGAAGAAATCCGACGTCGGCTGGACCAGTACGGCGTGTTCGACAAGCAGCTGTTTCCTGACCTCGACGGCATCGCCAAGTGGCTGAAGTACCGCGCCTACGAGATCAACGGCACGATCTGAGGAACCCAAGCCCATGCCAGGCCAAACCACCGAACGAGCCTTCGAGTTCCACGTCGAGGACTTGCTGCTGCAGCAAGGCGGCTGGCTGCCCGGCACCAATGCCGAGTGGGACAAGGCGCGGGCGCTGTTCCCGGCACGGGTGTTCGCCTTCATCGAGGCCACGCAGCCCAAGCTGTGGGCCGAGATGGCGGCGCTGCACGGCAGCAACCTGCAGCCGATGTTGCTGGATGCTCTGGTCAAGGAGCTGGAGATCAAGGGCAGCCTGAACGTGCTGCGCCACGGCTTCAAGTTCTACGGCAAGCTGTTCCGGCTGGCGTACTTCAAGCCGGCGCACGCCCTGTCGCCTGATGTGCTGACCCTGTACGGGCAGAACCAACTGACGCTGATTCGGCAGGTGCCTTGCCACCCCGGCGACCACAGCACGGTGGACATGGTGCTGGCCGTGAACGGGCTGCCGGTGGCCACCATCGAGTTGAAGAATCCCGGCACGCATCAGACTTGGCGGCACGCGGTGAAGCAGTACCAGGGCGACCGCGATCCGCGTGCGCCGCTGTTCGACTTCAAGAAGCGTGCGCTGGTGCACTTCGCCGCCGACCCGGACGAAGTCTGGATGACCACGCGGCTGGCAAAGGAGAAAACCTTCTTCCTGCCTTTCAACCGCGGCAGCCACCCTGGGCAGATTCAATGCGGTGCCGGCAACCCGCAGCACGGCAGCGGTTACCGCACCGGCTACTTCTGGCAGGAGATGCTGCAGCGCGACAGCTTCCTCGACATCCTAGGCCACTTTCTGTTTATCGAGAAGGATGAGCAAAAGGTCGACGATGGCCGGGGCAGCAAGAAGCTCGTCACCACCGAGAAGATGGTGTTCCCTCGCTACCACCAGCTGCGTTCGGTGCGGGCATTGATCGAGGCGGCGCGCGGCGAGGGCGCAGGGCACAACTACCTGATCCAGCACTCGGCGGGTAGCGGCAAGACCAACAGCATCTCGTGGCTGTCGCACCGGCTGGCCAGCCTGCACAACGCGCAGGACCAGAAAGTGTTCGACTGCGTGATCGTCATCACCGACCGCAAGGTGCTCGACAAGCAGCTGCAGGACGCGATCTACCAGATCGAGCACGCACAAGGCGTGGTCAAGGCCATCGACCAGGACGCCAAGCAGCTGGCCGACGCGCTGATCGACGGCACCAAGATTGTCATCACCACGCTTCAGAAGTTCCCCTTCGTTCTGCGCGGGCTGTTGCACGCGGCCGGCGCGGAGAACCAAGACAAGGCCAGCGACGAGGAGAAGGCTCAGGCCAAAGCCTGGCAGGCGGCCATTGCGGCACGCCGCTACGCGGTGATCGTGGACGAGGCGCACTCCAGCCAGACTGGCGAAACGGCCCGCGAGCTCAAGAGCATCCTGGGCGCCAATGCGCAGAACGGCAACGGCGCGATGGGTGATGAGGCCGAAACGGACTGGGAAGACCGCTTGAACCAGATCATGGCCTCGCGTGGTCAGCAGAAGAACCTGAGCTTCTTTGCCTTCACTGCCACGCCCAAGGGCAAGACGCTGGAACTGTTCGGCCGGCCTGGCGCCAGTGGCAAACCAGAGGCCTTCCACACCTATTCGATGCGCCAGGCCATTGAGGAAGGTTTCATCCTCGACGTGCTGCGCAACTACACCACCTACAGCACCTGGTTCAAGTTCGTGAAGACGGTGGAGGACGACCCCACAATCCCGAAGAAGAAGGGGGCCAAGGCGCTCGCGAAGTTCAAGGAGCTGCACCCGCACAACATCGAACAGAAGACGGAAGTGATGGTCGAGCACTTCCGCGAGCATGTCCGGCACCAACTGGGTGGCCGCGGCAAGGCGATGGTGGTGACGGCCAGCCGCCTCCAGGCGGTGCGCTACAAGCTGGCGTTCGAACGCTACATCCAGGAGCAGGGATACACCGACATTCGCTCCCTGGTGGCCTTCAGCGGCACGGTCAAGGACCCGGACACCGGCGTCGAGTACACGGAGCCCGGCATGAATCCGGATGCCGTGACAGGCAAGCCCATTCCCGAAGGCCAGCTGCCCGAGCGGTTCGGCTCCAGTGACTATCAGGTGCTGCTCGTGGCGAACAAGTACCAGACGGGCTTCGACCAGCCGCTGCTGTGCGCGATGTACGTGGACAAGCGGCTGGACGGTGTTCAAGCGGTGCAGACCCTGTCGCGCCTGAACCGCAAGATCGCCGGCAAGGACGAACCCTTCGTGCTGGACTTCGTCAACAAGCCCGAGGAGATCTACGCAGCGTTCAAGCCGTACTTCGACTCCACCAGCCTGCAGGAGTCAGCGAAGCCGGAGATGCTGCCCGCGATCAAGCACGAGCTGGATCAATTGCAGGTTTACCACTGGAGCGAAGTCGAAGCATTCGCCCGCATCTTCTATCGCCAGCCAGAGAGGCAGAACCCTGCCGATCACGCCCACATGCAGCGTCACCTGCAGCCGGCCGTGGATCGCTTCAAGGCCATCGAGGACGAATCGGTGAGGTCGGCCTTCCGCGACAATCTGGGCGGGTACGTTCGGATGTACTTGTTTCTGAGCCAGATCCTGCCGTATGCCGATCCCGACCTGGAAATGCTCTACAGCTACGGGCGCTTCCTGCTGCCGCACCTGCCGCTGGACCGTGACAACACGGTGGTCAAGATCGGCAACGAAGTGGAGCTGCAGTACTACCGCTTGCAGCGAGTGACCAGTGGATCGATTGAACTGAAGGTCGGCGAGCCCGAGGGCGTCTACAGCCCGACGGACGTCGGTACCGGGAAGCCCAAGGAAGAAAAGGCGCCACTGTCCGAAATCATCCAGGTGCTGAACGAGCGCTTCGGCACCACGTTCACGGAGGAGGACCGGCTGTTCTTTGACCAGATCAAGGCAAGAGCAGCGGCAAACAGCCAGGTGATTCAGACCGCCATGGCCAACCCACTGGACAAATTCCAGCTCGGGGTGCGCAAGCTGATCGAGGACTTGATGATTCAGCGGATGGCAGAGAACGACAAGATCGTGACCCGCTATATGGATGACGGTGATTTCCAACGCACGGCGTTCCCCATCTTGGCCAAGGAGATTTTCGAGGCGGTCCACGCCCAGCAGAACACCGCGGGTGGCAGTGCGCCCTGAACGAACCCGCTGGAGCCCGCGACAGTGCTCGTAAGCTCAGGAGGCGCTTTTCCAATGGGTAAACTACCCGCCACCGCTTGAACCAATCCCAACCTGATCGGTTGGGATTTTTTTTTGCCCGTTCCCCGCGTGGTTGCAGGGGTTGCGGGCATTGCCTCTTGGACACGCGGGCGGCCCGCGCGTGCCGCCAGCCGCTCCGAAGGCTCTCTGTTCTCTGCTTTTCTCTCGCGTCCGTGGAGTGCTCCAAGGGCGACTTCCTTGCGCGACAAGGGCTTAGGGCGTGTTAACAATCAATGGGCTATGTCTATACTTGATCTTTGAATGAATAGGAGTCCAAGATGCAAGAAGTCAGAAAACTACTATGTGATGAACAATGGGAGAAATTATCTCCGTTATTACCGGGTAAGCCGAGCGATCCTGGGGCGACCGCCCAGGACAATCGGCTATTTTTGGA
>Ga0081606_1000780_pt1 | contig 11495 bp, 9 predicted proteins | sample EareggfetidaYelm_FD_71127 | JGI IMG/M metagenome (GOLD analysis project Ga0081606, IMG submission 71127) | Earthworm egg capsule microbial community from the University of Washington, USA - E. fetida Yelm (SPADES assembly) (version 2) | ecosystem: Host-associated > Annelida > Reproductive system... | reverse complement strand
GCCCGGCAGCGCCACCATGCAATCGACGATGTCTTGCTCGACCATCTCGCGGCGGATGTCGCCTTCGCCCGACTGGCTGGATGACATCGAGCCGTTGGCCAGCACCACGCCTGCGGTGCCATTTGGCGCCAGGTGGTGCACGATGTGTTGCAGCCACGCGTAGTTGGCGTTGCCCACCGGGGGCACGCCGAATTTCCAGCGCACATCCTCCCGCAGGCGGTCGCCGCCCCAGTCGGAAATATTGAATGGCGGGTTGGCAAGGATGTAGTCGGCCTTGAGGTCGCGCAACTCGTCTTTGTGAAAGCTGCCTTCGTTGTTCCAACGGATGTCGGAGTCGATGCCGCGCACCGCAAGGTTCATCTTGGCCAGGCGCCAGGTGACGTGGTTCGATTCCTGGCCGTAGATGGCGATGTCGCCGATGCGGCCGCCGTGCTCTTGCACGAATTTTTCGGATTGCACGAACATTCCGCCCGAGCCGCAGCAGGGGTCATAGATGCGGCCTTGGTAAGGTTCCAGCATCTCGACGAGGGTGCGCACCACGGAGCCGGGCGTGTAGAACTCGCCGCCGCGCTTGCCTTCTGCGCCGGCGAACTGGCCGAGGAAGTATTCGTAGACACGCCCCAGAATGTCGCGCGAGGCGTGGCCTTCCTGATTGAGGGTGATCCCGGAAATGAGGTCGATCAACTCGCCCAGCATCACCTTGTTGAGCGCTGGCCGGGCGTAGTCCTTGGGCAGCACGCTCTGGAGCGTGGCGTTGTCTTTTTCGATGGCGCGCATCGCGTCGTCGATCAGCGTGCCGATGGTGGGCTGCTTGGCATGGGCTTGCAGGTGCGACCAGCGCGCGTCTTTCGGAACCCAGAATACGTTGTCGGCGAGGTAGGCGTCCCGGTCTTCGACATCTTGAGGGTTGTCGGCCAGCAGGGACTGGTGCCTGGCCTCAAAGGTGTCCGAGATGTATTTCAGAAAGATGAGACCAAGCGCGACATGCTTGTAGTCGGATGGCTCCATGTTGCCGCGCAGTTTGTCGGCGGCTTTGAACATCTCGGCCTCGAAGCCGAGGTTGCTGCCTTTTTTGTTCGTGTCGTTCTGTGCCATCGTGCTCTGTCCTCGTTTACGTTCTGTCTTTGCGGCCGAAGTGATTACGAAATACCGACGACAGCCATCAAACGCAGCGTGCCCCGTCCACTTCGAGGCACACGCCGCTGATGAACGCGGCTTCGGCGCTGGCCAGATAGAGCACGGCGTTGGCGACGTCGAGTGCGGTGGAAAAGCGTCCCAACGGGATGGTGGCCAGGAACTTGGCGCGGCGGGTCTCGTCGACGGGGCCGCCGGCGAAATCGGCGGACAGGCCGGTGTCGGGGTTGAACACGGGGTTGATGCAGTTCACGCGGATGTTGTCGGGGCCGAGTTCGGCCGCCATCGATTTGCTGGTGGTGATGACGGCGCCCTTGGAGCCGTTGTACCAGGTCAGTCCGGGGCGGGGGCGCAGGCCGGCGGTGGAGGCGATGTTGATGAAACTGCCGCCGCCGGCTTTGCGCATCGCCGGCACGGCGTGGATGGCGCTCAGGTAGATGCTTTTCACGTTGATGGCGTAGACCTTGTCGAACTCGTCTTCGCTGACTTCGAGCAGGGGGCGGTTGCGGTGTGTCCAGCCGGCGTTGTTGACCATCACGTCGAGCCGCCCGTTGCGGCGCAGGGCTTCGTCGATCAGGGCCTCGACCTGGGCGGAGCGGGTCATGTCGGCCTGGAAGAAGCTGGCTGTGCCGCCTGCGGCGGTGATGTCGGCCACCACGCGCTGGCCGCTGGCGGCATCGATGTCGTTGACGATGACTTTGCCGCCTTCAGCGGCCAGGCGTTTGGCGATGCCTTCGCCGATGCCGCTGCCGGCGCCGGTGACGATGATGGATTGGTTTTGCACGCGCATGGAGGTCTCCTTGGGGTTTATCCGGTTTTGCCGGCGGCAAGCGCTGCCGGGTGTTGTGCTGCCGCAGGTGCAGTCCCTGCGCTGCCACGGCCGTAGAACGGCGGAAAGAACTCCTTCACGCCGCTGCCGTCGAAGTCCCGCCCGATGCACTGGCCCAGGTGGCACGGGGGCTGCTGGCCATCGTCTCTGGCGCTGCCTGCGCTGCTGACACTGCCTGCGCTGCCGGTGGCATGGCGCAACACAGGGGCGTCGCAGGTTTTGCTGCCGTGCAGTTCACCTTCGCCTTCGATGCCCCACAGGCCATCGTTGCGTTCATGGCCTCTTGATGGGGCGCCCGGCGGATATGCGGCAAGCGGCGGGACGGTGTGGCTCAGGGGCATGGGGACAGGGGTGCATTGTCGGGTGCATTGTCTTGGGGTGTGCAAGGCGGTGCCGGACGCCGGGCCTGATCATCATCCGTGTCTGATGGCCACGGTTTTGAGCGTGGTAAAGCCGTACAGCGCCTCGAAGCCTTTTTCACGCCCGTAGCCGCTGGATTTGACGCCGCCGAACGGTAGCTCCACTCCGCCTGCGGCGCCGTAGTTGTTGATGAATACCTGGCCGCTGTGCACGCGCTTGGCCATGCGCAGTTGGCGCGCGCCGTCGCGCGTCCAGAGGCCCGCGACCAGGCCGAATGGTGTGGCGTTGGCCAGTTCCAGCGCATGGTCTTCGTCCTGGAAGGCCATGGCCGAGAGCACCGGGCCGAAGATTTCTTCTTGCGCCAGGCGGTGGTTCACCGGCACGTCGCGCAGCAAGGTCGGGGCTTGGTAGTAGCCGGTTTCGGGCGCTTCGTCGACGACGATGCCCTGGGCCACCATCGGGATGCCGGCCACTTGCGCATCCGACAGGAAGTCCCAGACGCGCTGCTGCTGTGTCTGGCGGATCAGCGGGCCCATGTCCAGGTCCAGCGCGGCGGGGCCGACCCGCAGTTTTTCAAAGGCTTGGCCCAGGCGTTCGAGCAGGGGCTCATAAATCAGCGTGTCGATCAGCACGCGCGCGCCGGCCGAGCAGGTCTGGCCGGCGTTTTGCACGATGGCATTGATGATGGCGGGGATGGCCGCGTCGAGGTCGGCATCGGCAAAGATGATCTGCGGGCTTTTGCCACCCAGTTCCAGCGTCACCGGGCAGTGGCGCTCGGCGGCCGCTTGCTGTATCAGCGTGCCGACCTTGGGGCTGCCGGTGAAGCTCAGGTGGGCGATGTCCGGGTGGCGGGCGAGCGCATCGCCGACTTCATGGCCGTAGCCGGTGACGATGTTGAGCGCGCCCGGGGGAAAGCCCGCTTCGGTCGCCAGTTGGGCCACGCGCAGCAGTGACAGGCAGGCGTCCTCGGCCGGTTTGACGACGCAGACATTGCCCGCTGCCAGCGCGCCGCCCACGCTGCGGCCAAAGATTTGCATCGGGTAATTCCAGGGGATCACATGGCCGGTGACGCCATGGGGTTCGCGCCAGGTGAGCACGCTGTAGCCATCGGTGTAGGGGATGGTGGCGCCATGCAGTTTGTCGCAGGCGCCGGCATAGAACTCGAAGTAGCGCGCCAGTACCGTCGCATCGGCGCGCGCCTGCCGGGTGGGTTTGCCGCAGTCGCGCTGCTCCAGCGCGGTCAGTTCGTCGGCATGTTCCAGGATTTTGACCGACAGCCGTTGCAACAGCCGGCCCCGTTCGGCCGGGGCCAGCCTTTGCCATACCGTCCGGTAGCAGTGGCGTGCCGCATGCACCGCCGCATCGATGTCGTCGGCGTTGCTGCGCTGGATTTCGTCGAAGGGTTGGCCGTCGGACGGGTCGATGACCGCGATGCTGCGGCCCGAGACGGACGCCACGCAGGCGTTGGCGATATGGTTCAGTTGCATGGGGCGCTATTTTGCCCGGAACCCGATAGCTGTTTTGTGTTGGCAGAAAAACTGCCCCCTGGCGCATTTTCTTGCTGCTTTGACCGCTATCTTTTTTGCTGTGTTTGAAGCGCAGGCGCCGGGCAGCCGGGCGCTGGAGCACACCGGTTTGCCATGGCGCTGCGCGTGCCCCGCGACACATGCGCCGGGCGCGGCCCGCGCCAAGCCGCTGGCGCCGCCCCCGTCGCCCCTCCGAGGGTGCGCGGCCGCAGGCGGCCTGGGGGGCGGCGTTTCACATCACCCGCCGTGGAATCTGACCACCAGCGGCACGATCAGCAGCGCCACGATGTTGATGATCTTGATCAGCGGGTTGATCGCCGGGCCTGCCGTGTCTTTGTAGGGGTCGCCCACGGTGTCGCCGGTCACGGCCGCCTTGTGCGCCTCGCTGCCCTTGCCGCCATGGTGGCCGTCTTCGATGTACTTCTTGGCGTTGTCCCAGGCGCCGCCGCCGGTGCACATGCTGATGGCCACGAACAGGCCGGTGACGATGGTGCCCATCAGCAGGCCGCCCAGCGCCTTCGGGCCGAGCAGCAGACCGACGGCAATGGGCACGACCACCGGCAGCAGGCTGGGCAGGATCATCTCCTTGATCGCGGCGCTGGTCAGCATGTCCACGGCCTTGCCGTATTCGGGCTTGCCGCTGCCGTCCATGATGCCCGCGATGGTGCTGAACTGGCGGCGCACTTCGACCACCACGGCACCGGCGGCGCGGCCCACGGCTTGCATGGCCATGGCGCCGAACAGGTAGGGGATCAGGCCGCCGATGAACAGTCCCACGATCACCAGCGGGTCGCTCAGCTCGAAGCTGACCGCGCGGCCATGGCTTTCGAGCTTGTGGGTGTAGTCGGCAAACAGCACCAGGGCGGCCAGGCCCGCAGAGCCGATCGCGTAGCCCTTGGTCACGGCCTTGGTGGTGTTGCCCACGGCGTCGAGCGGGTCGGTGATGTCGCGCACGCTGCTGGGCAATTCGGCCATTTCGGCAATGCCGCCGGCGTTGTCGGTGATCGGGCCATAGGCGTCCAGCGCCACCACGATCCCGGCCATGCTCAGCATGGACATGGCCGCCACCGCAATGCCATACAGGCCGGCGAGTTGGTAGGCCGACAGGATGGCCAGGCAGACGAAAATCACCGGCCAGGCGGTCGAGCGCATCGACACGCCCAGGCCGGCGATGATGTTCGTGCCATGGCCGGTGGTCGAGGCCTGGGCGATATGCTGCACCGGCGCATACTGCGTGCCGGTGTAGTACTCGGTGATCCACACCAGTGCGGCGGTCAACACCAGCCCGGTGGCGCAGGCGCCAAACAGCCGCAACTGGCTGCCGGTGGCGGTGATGGCGTTGTCCGGCATGATCCAGAGCGTGACGAAGTAGAACGCGATCAGCGACAAAACGCCGGCAATCGCCAGGCCCTTGTACAGCGCGGGCATCACGTTCCTCATGCCGGGCGTGGCTTTGACGAAGCAGCAGCCGATGATCGAGGCGATGATGGATACGGCCCCCAATGCCAGCGGGTAGACCACGGCATCGGGCGCAGCGGTGGTGACCAGCAATGCGCCCAGCACCATGGTGGCGATCAGCGTCACGGCATAGGTCTCGAACAGGTCGGCCGCCATGCCCGCGCAGTCGCCCACGTTGTCGCCCACGTTGTCGGCGATCACCGCCGGGTTGCGCGGGTCGTCTTCGGGGATGCCGGCCTCGACCTTGCCCACCAGGTCGGCGCCCACGTCGGCGCCCTTGGTGAAGATGCCGCCGCCCAGGCGCGCAAAGATGGAAATCAGCGACGAGCCAAAGGCGAAGCCGATCAGCGGATCGAGCAAACCGGCCAGTTGGCCCATGGGCGCGGGGTTGCCGCCGGCCAGAAACCAGTAACAGGCGGTCACGCCGAGCAGGCCCAGCCCGACCACCAGCATGCCGGTGATCGCGCCGCCACGAAACGCCACCGTCAGCGCCGGGCCTATGCCTGCGGTTGCGGCCTGCGCGGTGCGCACATTGGCGCGCACCGAGACGTTCATGCCGATGAAACCACAGGCGCCCGAGAGCAAGGCCCCCAGGACAAAGCCGACGGCCGTGGTGGTATCGAGAAACAGGCCGATCAAAACCGCCAGCACCAGGCCCACCATGGCAATGGTCTTGTACTGGCGCGCCAGGTAAGCGGCAGCGCCGGCCTGGATGGCGGCCGCGATCTCCTGCATGCGGGCATTGCCCGGGTCTTGGGCAAGAATCCAGCCCCTGGCCCAGATGCCGTAAGCCACGGCAGCCAGGGCGCAGACCAGGGCCAGGATGAGAGGGGATGTCAGTGCTGAACCTGCAGCCATTGGGTTCTCCTTGGGGGGTGTTGCACGGTGGGGCGCCAACGCATCGGTGGTGGCCCCGTTGCGTTGCTTCCTCGTGCCCTGCCCCACGCAGGGCCGATTGGCCAACCGGGCCAATTTACAGCCAAACCGCCGTTTGCCCGCCGGCGGACGGAGGGACCGCGCCTAAAATCAGGGTTAATCCCGATGTTGCCGATGCCGCCCATCAGGCCGGCAGCGCGGGTGATTGCTTTCCAACCCACGCTTCAAAGACATGTCCCTCAACAACGTGACCCCCGGCAAGAACGCCCCCGAGACTTTCAACGTCGTCATCGAAATCCCGATGAACGCCGACCCGATCAAGTACGAAGTCGACAAGGAATCGGGCGCCATCTTTGTCGACCGCTTCATGACCACGGCCATGCACTACCCGACCAACTACGGCTATGTGCCGCAGACGCTGTCGGGCGACGGCGACCCGGTCGATGCGCTGGTGATCACCCCGTACCCGCTGTTCCCCGGCGTGGTCGTGCCTTGCCGCCCGATCGGCCTGTTGATGATGGAAGACGAAGCCGGCATCGACGGCAAGGTGCTGGCCGTGCCCACCGACAAGGTGCTGCCCATGTACACCCACTGGCAAAAGGTGCAGGACGTGAACCCGATGCGGCTGAAGGCGATCAGCCATTTCTTCGAGCATTACAAGGACCTGGAAGCGGGCAAGTGGGTCAAGGTGCTGGGCTGGGAAGGACTCGACGCCGCGCGCAAGGAAATTGCCGACGGCATCGCCCGATTCAAACACGGCAAGACCTGATGGCCCGGGGACGGCCCAGGGGTGATCCAACGGCGATGGGGGCGATGGGGGCCATGGCCGCTGATGGACCAATCGCCTGATGCCATCGAAATGATGGCCCCCCACGCACCCGTGGGTGCTGCCTCGTGCCCGCCTGCGGCCCGGTAGCCTGCGCCAGAACCCAAGGGAAAACCCCGCCCGGATGGGACGGGTGCGCAGGGGTGATCTCGCTACAATGGCGCCCGCCAACCCGCGCCGCAGCACCTGCAGTGGCATTGTCTGGCGGGTTTCTTGCTTGGGTGACCGTTGCACTGACAGCCGGGCCTGCGGCCGCATCGGCTGCACCTCGGCCGGGTCATCAGCGGGACATGGACGGGCATGGGCAGGGCGGGCAGATGGGTGGATATGGGTGATGAATATGTGGGCGGGGCGGGGCACGACACCAACAAAGCAACAAAGGACTTCTCTATGGACATCTTGCTGCAGCAGATCATCAACGGTCTAGTCCTTGGCAGCATGTACGCCTTGATAGCCCTGGGCTACACCATGGTGTACGGCATCATCCAACTGATCAATTTTGCCCACGGCGAGGTGCTGATGATCGGCGCCCTGACCAGTTGGAGCTGCATCGGCATGATGCAGGCGGCGCTGCCCATGGCACCGGGTTGGGTACTGTTGCTGCTGGCCACCATCAGCGCTGCCACGGTGGCGGCAGCGCTGAACTTCACGATCGAAAAAGTCGCCTACCGGCCCCTGCGCAACAGCCCGCGGCTGGCCCCGCTGATCACCGCCATCGGCATGTCGATCCTGTTGCAGACGCTGGCGATGATCATCTGGAAGCCCAACTACAAGTCCTATCCGACGCTGCTGCCCAGCACCCCGTTCGAGATTGGCGGCGCCTACATCACCCCGACGCAGATCCTGATCCTGGGCGTGACGGTGCTGGCGCTGGCCTCTTTGATGTACCTGGTGAACCACACCAACCTGGGCCGTGCCATGCGGGCCACGGCAGAAAACCCCCGCGTGGCCGCGCTGATGGGTGTCAAGCCCGACATGGTGATCTCGGCCACCTTCATCATCGGCGCCGTTCTGGCGGCCGTCGCCGGCATCATGCACGCCTCCAACTACGGCACGGTGCAGCACACCATGGGCTTTTTGCCGGGCCTGAAAGCCTTCACCGCAGCGGTGTTCGGCGGCATCGGCAATCTGGCCGGCGCAGTGCTCGGCGGCATCTTGCTGGGCCTGATCGAAGCTATCGGCGCGGGCTACATCGGCACCCTGACGGGCGGTCTGCTGGGCAGCAACTACACCGACATCTTTGCTTTCGTCGTGCTCATCGTCATCCTGACACTGCGTCCCTCGGGCCTGCTCGGTGAGCGTGTGGCCGATCGCGCCTGAGGAGTGCGCAGCATGAAGAACAGCAAAATCCACTGGATCATCGGCGCCATCGCGCTACTGGTACTGCCGCTGCTGCTGCAATCCTTGGGCAACGCCTGGGTGCGCATTGCCGACCTGGCATTGCTGTACGTGCTGCTGGCGCTGGGCCTGAACATCGTGGTGGGCTACGCCGGCCTGCTCGACCTGGGCTATGTGGCGTTCTACGCCGTCGGCGCCTACCTGTTTGCGCTGATGGCCTCGCCGCACCTGGCGGACAACTTTGCCGCCTTTGCCGCGCTGTTCCCCCATGGCCTGCATACCTCGCTGTGGCTGGTGATACCGCTGGCGGCGCTGCTGGCGGCCTTCTTCGGGGTGCTGCTGGGCGCGCCCACGCTCAAACTGCGCGGTGACTACCTGGCCATCGTGACGCTGGGCTTTGGCGAGATCATCCGCATCTTCCTGAACAACCTGGACCACCCGGTGAACCTGACCAACGGCCCCAAGGGGCTGGGGCAGATCGACTCGGTCAAGTTCCTCGGGCTCGATCTGGGCAAGCGGCTGGAACTGTTCGGTTGGAATATCAACTCCGTCACGCTGTACTACTACCTGTTCCTGGCGCTGGTGCTGCTGTCGATCGTCATCTGCTGGCGCTTGCAGGATTCGCGCATTGGCCGCGCCTGGATGGCCATCCGTGAAGACGAGATCGCCGCCAAGGCCATGGGCATCAACACCCGCGACATGAAACTGCTGGCCTTCGGCATGGGCGCCTCGTTCGGCGGCGTCTCGGGCGCCATGTTCAGCGCGTTCCAGGGCTTCGTTTCGCCCGAATCCTTCAGTCTGATGGAGTCGATCATGATCGTCGCCATGGTGGTGCTCGGTGGCATCGGCCATATCCCCGGCGTGATCCTGGGCGCCGTGCTGCTGTCGGCCCTGCCCGAAGTGCTGCGCTACGTGGCCGGCCCGCTGCAGGCGATGACCGACGGGCGCCTGGACTCGGCCATCTTGCGCCAACTGCTGATCGCGCTGGCGATGATCGTCATCATGCTGCTGCGCCCCCGGGGCCTGTGGCCTGCGCCCGAGCATGGCAAGAGCCTGACGCACAAGACCTGAAAGCCTGGAAGCGCACACGGAAAGTCAGAACATGGAACGGAACATCCCGGATTCGGCCAACGACGTGGTGCTCAAGGTCGTCGGCGTCTCCAAGCGCTTCGGCGGCCTGCAAGCCCTCTCCGATGTCGGCATCACCATACGACGCAGCCAGATCTATGGCCTGATCGGCCCCAACGGCGCCGGCAAAACCACCTTCTTCAACCTGATCACCGGTCTTTACAGCGCTGACAGCGGCAGCTTCGAGTTGGCCGGCAAAGCCTACGAGCCCAGCGCCGTGCACGAAGTGGCCAAGGCCGGCATTGCCCGCACCTTCCAGAACATCCGCCTGTTTGCCGAAATGACAGCGCTGGAGAACGTGATGGTCGGGCGCCATATCCGCACCCGATCGGGCCTGATCGGCGCGGTGCTGCGCACCCGCAGCTTCAAGGACGAAGAAGCCGCCATCGCCCGGCGCGCGCAGGAACTGCTCGACTACGTAGGCATCGCCAGGTTGGCCGACTACAAGGCGCGCACACTGAGCTACGGCGACCAGCGCCGGCTGGAGATCGCCCGCGCACTGGCCACCGACCCACAACTGATCGCGCTCGACGAGCCGGCCGCCGGCATGAACGCCACGGAAAAGCTGCAACTGCGCGAGTTGATCGACCGCATCCGCAACGACAACCGCACCATCTTGCTGATCGAGCATGACGTGAAACTGGTCATGGGCCTGTGCGACTGCGTGACGGTGCTCGACTATGGCAAGCAAATCGCCGCAGGCACACCGGCCACCGTGCAGAAAGACGAACAAGTGATCGCCGCCTACCTGGGCACCGGAGGACATTGACCATGGCCGAACCATCCCGGCAGCTACTGCTGCAGGTCAAGGGCCTGAAAGTGGCCTACGGCGGCATACAGGCCGTCAAAGGCGTGGACTTTGAAGTGCGCGCAGGCGAACTGGTCTCGCTGATCGGCTCCAACGGCGCCGGCAAGACCAGCACCATGAAAGCCATCACCGGCACCCTGGCGCCGAGCGCTGGCCACATCGAATACCTGGGCGCAGACATCCAGGGCCAGGGGGCCTGGGACCTGGTCAAGAAAGGCTTGGTGATGGTGCCCGAAGGGCGCGGGGTTTTTGCCCGCATGAGCATCACCGAAAACCTGCAAATGGGTGCCTATACCCGCAAGGACCAGGCCGGCATCCTGGCCGACATCGAAAAGATGTTCGGCATCTTCCCGCGCCTGCGCGAGCGCAAGGACCAACTGGCCGGCACCCTGTCGGGCGGCGAGCAGCAAATGCTGGCCATGGCGCGCGCGCTGATGAGCCAGCCCAAGCTGCTGCTGCTCGACGAGCCATCGATGGGCCTGTCGCCGCTGATGGTCGACAAAATCTTCGAGGTGGTGCGCGATGTGTATGCGCTGGGCGTGACCATCTTGCTGGTCGAGCAAAACGCCAGCCGCGCCCTGGCCATTGCCGACCGCGGCTACGTGATGGAGTCCGGCCTGATCAACATGACCGGCCCCGGCCAGCAACTGCTCAGCGACCCGGGGGTGCGCGCAGCCTACCTGGGCGAGTGACCGGGCGAGCGGCGGACAGGCCGCATCGCCGGCGGCGACTGACGAGCCCAGCCGCCCCTGCCGTGCGGCTAGTGTCGCGTCACCGATCATCTGTCGGTCTGCGCTGGCCATCGAAGCGCATCGCGGCGTTGCATCGCTTGCCAATACGCTCGGTATGGGCCGCGCGATGCGCCTTGCGCTGCGCTCCGATGGCTGCGCGCAGCCTACGACATCTGATCCGTGACGCGACACTAGGCGCACCGGAGCAGGCGCGCAATGCGCCGTCCGGCAAATGGCTGCACACCATGAAATCGATGCGTTTCGTTCGTGTCAGGGCAAGGCGCACACCGCCGCGACACCTGCAAGCGTCCTGTCGGTGCCGCGAGGATTTGCAGCGCCGCCCAGGCGCAAACCGGCGGGCTGGCTACCCAGTCCCCCGACACAATGGGCAACACAATGAAAATTGCGCCAGCGCAAGGACAGAGGCTACAATCCATGGCTTTGACTGGCCAAGCCCCGTCGGCCAAAGACGAATGTCACA
>Ga0081606_1000779_pt1 | contig 11496 bp, 3 predicted proteins | sample EareggfetidaYelm_FD_71127 | JGI IMG/M metagenome (GOLD analysis project Ga0081606, IMG submission 71127) | Earthworm egg capsule microbial community from the University of Washington, USA - E. fetida Yelm (SPADES assembly) (version 2) | ecosystem: Host-associated > Annelida > Reproductive system... | reverse complement strand
GAAGAATGATGTTAGTGGAATGGATGATGAAGGAGGATTACAGCAAGTTGAAGGAGAAAGCTGGGGATCGTGGTGAATGGCGCCATTGGACGTACGAACCTGCCTAGGAAGGGAGAGAACCAAGAAGAACCAAGAAGAAGAAGTATTAAAATACTTAAAGCTTTTTGGCTTCTCTTGTAGAATATTGCTTAATGCTTAATTTTACAGTTAATCATAAACTCTTGCATTTAGGTATAATGTTGTGCCAACACCTGTTAAGGAGGGAACATTGTGCCAAAACCGCTAAGTACAACTTTGCAACATTGTTTCACCCTGACACAATATACCAGGATTTGGGAAATACTCATAAAACAACATACATTCATAAGGATTATAAGTCCCTGCAAAAAGATTTTACTTAATATAAAAGAACTTCTTGGAAATGAAAATGTCTCCTTTCCAAAAATTTGTTTTTCTACATAACAGGTTTTGGAAATCAGGTCCTCAGAGTAACATAAACATAGTCTTAGGCAAGGTATTGACACTGTTACTGTGACAGTTCAATACAAGATAAACAAAAATAAACACAGAAAATACAGGCTGAAACATAATACCTATAACCAGATTGAATCGAATACAACCAGCGGAAATGTTATTTTTAGTGACTTAAAGTAGGGCCTATGTTATATAAAAAATATATCAATTACACAAAATACAGTCCAATCGCATTTCAACTACTGTCAAAATACAAATTACTTTTGTCAAGGTCACACAATATAAAATACTTTAAATGCATTTCAAATACAATATTTCAATTACTTATATTTCAATTACTCCAACACTTACTCCCTGTTACAGTTAGTTGATCTCAAATTCCAGCTGTTCTGTACACAGTGTTTGGGTCGGGAGTAAACCATCCTAATAACAATTCAACAAGCCAATTTCTTCATCAACTTACTGGGGGTTATATATTAATTTTGCTTAAAACGTATTTTTACCGGTCAAACTGTCAACACTATAATTACGTCCATGTCCCCTAGCTAATTCAGCGTTGATGAGTGCCATGAACGTACATTGTCAGTGGGAGGGTTAGGCGGCGAAGTAGTAGACTGACCATCCGAACTAATGTGCCGGGGACATTGAATTTGGCCATATTATCCTTTAGTTTTAAGCTATTGTTATAACAGCAAAAGTTAGTCTTTTTGTAGGGGTTGAACCCGTGGAACTAACCCTCGTGTTTATCCACGCTAATCTCTAATAACTCTCTAATAAAAGCAATTGTATTGATTTGATGGGTTGGACCTGCATATGGTGTCATGCATTGTTCAACCACATCGCAGGTTACATAGAGCAACTGAGATATATACGACAGTAACGACACTGCCAGTCCGAAGCCTGGAAAAAGGAAGAGGGCGACGCTAATGATCCCTGCTATAGCACAATGTCGCTAAACTGAAACTGCGCCTGATGGTTCGGTTACTCAGTGTGTCTATCATGAGGCAGATGCTGTAGGAGGCGGCTGTTGACAATTTACCGAGAAGCGGTGCAAGCATTTATACATAAGAAATAAACCCCGTTCAGAAAACGATTAGGCCTACAAGTTCATGGTTGATACAAAAGGGTTATAAACAACAGAAAAAGACTCTACACCAGGGGTTCCCAACCGGTGGCCAGCGGGCCAAAAGTGGCCCGCAAAGTCTTTAGAAGTGGCCATCGACCTCTCAACAATGAGAAATAAAATATATATTAAAAATTGCAAAAATATTATTGGATATACATGTAGGCCTACTAAAATATAACCATTTCCTATAATTGTAGCCTAAATCATATAGGCCTATAGTCTTTCCGTTTATAAGACAGTAGGCCTAATATCAAGAGTAGGCCTAATAAGTTGGTTTAAGTGTCTAGGAATTCTTTATAGAAATTGAGTAGTTGTCTGCAGAACTCCAATGTCTTGAAATGATGAAGCGCTGAATGACTTGGTATTCTTGGTCGATATATTAGCCAGTAGAGTCTGAACAGACTCTCAACAATTTAAACTTGAAATTGCTTGGAAGCAATAGGCAGTACTATTTACAAGCTTGTGCAACGATCATGAACGATGGTGCTTCTATCAAAATGAAACTAGAGCTATTCCTTAGGCTAAGCAGTTGTGAGGAAAAGTTTGACAATTTTCAACACTCGAGAGAAAGAGTGGCAGCTAATGACCTTAATGACGCAGAAACACACTTGAATCCTCCGTCAGCTGTTCACAATCCAACCTTCTCGTTAAACGCGTTCTTCGATCTTCCGCATTAAAATTGCTCCGCCCATCTGTCAATAAAATTTGCTGATCGTTCCCTAGCCATATCTGTCCCGACTCTTTGGAGCAAACTCCCGCCAGAATTGCGACAAATACATGTATCTGACCCATCCTATACGAACTCACCAAAGCCGCATCCCATGTTATCTCTCCACAGCTCATTCACTGAAAACTGAAAACACTGCTCTTTATCAAATCCTATTCTGATTCCTTCTTCCTACTTCCCTCCCCGTCTCAAATCCAAACACCATTCACCATAGCCGCCTGTCTGCCTGCCTACCTGACTCTCTGGATCTGACCCGCTGTATATCGATTTTGTTTGGGGCAAGCGCCTGTGAATAGGCTGGTTCCTGCGATTTCGCTTTTGTGGGCGCTGTAGAAATCTCGAGTTTACGATTACGATTGGTGCATAAGATCGACGATAACGGTGAGAAATAAAGCCTCCATCAAGGCGGGCAACGCTGATTATCTCTCCCATGACGCAAAGCCGTGAAACAGGAATTTTTGGCTTGTTGATTCCGCTCTCTGATATTCACTAGATGGCAGAAATGCACTGTCCTATCCTGCTTTCATTTGATCCAATCAACGTCAATGTAGTCGCCCGCCATTTTGTGCGATTGGAAGATATGCCAGAATTTCGTTTGAAACACTATTTGTGATGTGAAATCTGGTCAGTTTTGAACAATTTGGTTAGTATAATTATGTTTTGTAGTCTCCTAATATCTATAATGCAAATTTAGAGCATTATTGCTGTTGATAATTTAGTACAATCATTGTAGTTAGAGATCAATGTTTCACTGCCTCGTAAGGGCGAGGGTAAGACGCTGATTTGCTGATTGGTGGGGGTAAATTGTTGATTAGAAAATGCTGATTGATCAGCATTTTACCCTTCGGCCAAATTAGCAAACCAGAGGGTAAAAATACTTCTGTTTCCATCTATAATTTAAAAATGGCAGTGACTAGCGTACGGGCACCCGTATGCTAAAAGCAGTTAGGCCCTACTAGCCTACAGGCACCCGTTGATCCCTGGAGTTTTTCAATGCTGGGAACGCTGTGACTAAACAGTGCTCCGGACACTTCGGCCGTTAATAGCGGAGGTATAACAGGCTAGCTGGACTGTGTGCACATAGACTATGTGGTTTATGATACCTGTGTTATTAAACTATGTAGATGAAAATATTACATTGTCATTGGAAGCGGCATTGGTGAAGAAACCACCGTGTAAGTAGAAGTGGGGTTGATGAAAAAGTTACCGTGTGAATGGAAGCGGAGTTTATGAAAAATCTCTGTCTAAGTTGAAGTGGGATTGATGAAAAATTACCGTATGAGTGGAAGCGGGACTGCTGAAAAATCACCATGTTAGCTTAAACGGGATTAATGAAAAAGTCACAGTGTAAGTGGAAGCGTTATTAATTATATTTCTTTATTGTACGGCTGCCTGTACGCTAGCAATTGCATTTAGCATATGGGTGCCCGTACGCTAGCCACTGCCTTGAAAAATTGTTCAACAGAAACGAGCTGAGGGTTAGAACGAGAGGGTAAAGGTAAATTCTGGCCAGTCTAAATACAAGGCAAATAACTGGATAAGTTTAGTCATTTTCCCACCGTATCCCACTACTAGCACAAGTTTATCGCATTGCTATGTAGCATAGCTTATAGTTGCCAATGTCGATAGCCTACAAGTCAAATGTCGGTGATTTAGCACTAGGGCCTATAACAAAAACAGATGAAGCGGATGATTGAACACATAGCAATTGATAATACAATCACGCCTTCTCATTTGAGATGTGCAATTTTTGGCCCATGTAAATGGCCCGTCTAGTGGTGTTCTGTACCGGTTATACGTAGCCTGCCTAACATACAAACAACAAACAGGCGTCCCCCTCTGAGCCGCTACAATACCCCACATTGCCCGTCTATGGCTCGCCTACTTAAAGCGACACGGGCCATTTTTGGCCCATCTGGTATTTTAAATTGACAAGGCCTGAATACAATGCCAGTATTTGACGAGAATACGTAAACAACAGATTTTTAAGGCGGTTCTTCTGAGTAGCCCCACTCGAAGAGGCGCTATATAAATGTTTCTAATGAATGAATGAGTCGTGATCGTAAACTCGACATTTCAACAGAGCCCACTAAAACAAGACCTCCAAATCAAATCAAATCGCTTATTGCCTGCATAAAAGAAATGCAGTGAACTTATACAAGTTTTGCTCATTTGACATACAAAGAAAATTGAGAACATCTATACAACAACTGCTTAGAACAGTGCTGTCCAACCTTTTTGACTCCGCGGGCCGCAAAAGAAATAATGTAATGTAATGTAAAACTTCGAAAACTTCTCAATGCCCGCAAAAGCCACGTCAGGGAGACCAGCTTATTCACCGGCGCTATATCAAATCCAGTCCGCAATAGCCAAACTTTTCGTTTCAGTGCCAGGTCAAAATCCGGGAAGGTCAAGATATATAGGGAAACAGCGTGGTGCTAATGTTGCAATCTGTGAGGATGGCGGACGTGTGATGGTGAAGGAGTGGAACCGGGATAGGATATCTTAAAGAGTATACAGACTTCATAGACTTCATACAGACGCGGCTTCATAATCATGAAGCCGCGGGCCGCACCAGTATACTCAAAAGCAACGACTATATATGTTGAACATTAACATATTGTATTTTTGTAATTGCAATATTTTGCAATCAGAGGTTGTCCATAACGTATGTACACGATACTTTTGACCAGTATCACCCCTCCTCTGTCACAAATTGTCACAAATATCAGATCCGATGTCAGACCGCACCAGGATACATGCACACAGTTTGAAAATAAATGCAACAGATATACACAGACAGTAGGCCCAATACTCTAAAACCTGAAGAGGACTCTAGGAATGAAATTACTATCGTCTTTAAGAGGTAGAATTAAGTTATGGGCTCGAGGTTGCAGGTCATAAATACGTGGTTTCTCAGAAATGTCTTAAGACATGTCGCTCATTTCGAACGACGGCCCTCAGTAAATTATTGTCCGCAGCGTCATCTGGCTTTCGATGTCAGGTCGTGAGATGAGCATACACAAGAAAACTTGGAGTGCACAAAACTGTTCCTTTAAAAAATGTGCAAACCCTGACATTGGCGGGCTGGAACTGTTAGTAATTGCTAAATATTATAAGGTTTACTCCATTCATTCAATATTCATTTTTGAGGCATGCATAAGACGACGTTAGTAGCTTACTCGTGTGATGACAGTGAATTTGCTGTACAGCTATTGTTAAACTTTTGTAGTTCTTTGTGTTAGCAGGTGCCTGAAAAAGTTATTTGTAAAAAGTACTTGAAGATGAACTACATTATGATAGAACTTTTCAATTCATAGTAGTTCAGAAGGCCTGCATTTTATTGATCTTCATCAAGAACTTTGAAGTGGATATATTTTCTTCATCTCTTATTTTCGTCGACTATATTGCTGCTGAATAATAACGCAATCGTGTGAAATTTCACAGAAATTGGATGACTTTATGATATTCTGTGAAAAAAGAAACTGCTTTGCTATTTTCTGATTTCTTACATTAGCCTGAAAGAACTATTTGTGACACAGTAACTATGCAAGACATTGCACCTGCATGAACATATGCTGAAGAAATCCAAAACAAACCGAATTATATGAAAATCATCTGCAATACCAATGAATTTCTGCAGCCGAACAATCCGTTTTATCAGGAATATCATGTGAAAGCGGAAAATCTGAAAGCTCTCATGATAAAGCATACTACCGGCAACAATACAAATGACATTTATGTGGAAAATCAATTACTGAAGTAGAGTGGTTAAAGGTGCATATGCAAGAAATATTGGTGAAAACCAAACAATCGCCAGCTTTGTAGGCAATAATCTACTCGAGCTACTCAGGTGAGACCACACATGAAAACCGACGCTGGATCAGTACCATACTGTTGTCAATTGTTCAGTTGTGTCAGAAGTAATTGACTGACGGTGGTGATATGAAATAACACATGAGAACTCGTATCATAGATATATCAGCTATGTGGAAAGTTATTTGAACTCATATCGTATATATGTCAGCTATGGCAGAAATCATTTGTTCATAGTAATCGTGGCGATCAACTGAGAGCAAACATGAGAACCCAAAATGGAGAGAGGCCATGCACGTGTCAGTTATGTCATAAGTCATTTGCTATAAGTGGTAATCTGAACAAACATATGAGAACCCATACTGGAGAGAAACCATACACATGTCAGTTATGTCATAAATCATTTGCTGAAGGTGGTATTCTGAAAAGACATATGAGAACCCATACTGGAGAGAGACCATACAAATGTCAATTGTGTCATAAATCATTTTCTGTCTGTGGTAGTCTGAAAATACATATGAGATGCCATACTGGAGAGAAGTCACACAAATGTGAGTTATGTCATAAATCATTTACTCAAGGCGGTAATCTGAAAACACATATGATAACCCATACTGGAGAGAGGCCATACAAATGTCAGTTATGTCAGAAGCCATTTACTCAATATGGTCATCTGAAAATACATATGAGAACCCATACTGGAGAGAAACCATACACATGTCAGTTATGTCATAAATCATTTACTGAATGTGGTCATCTGAAAACACATATGAGAACCCATACTGGAGAGAAGCCATACAAATGCCAGTTATGTCAGAAACCATTTGCTGTAAGTGGTAAGCTGAAGAGACACATGAGAACTCATACTGGAGAGAAGCCATACAACTGTGAGTTATGTCATAAATCATTTACTCAAGGCACTAGTCTGGAAACACATATGAGAACCCATACTGGAGAGAAGCCATACAAATGTGAGTTATGTCATAAAACATATGCTCAAGGCGGTCATCTCAAAACACATATGAGATGCCATACTGGAGAGAAGAAGCCATGCAAATGTCAGTTATGTCAGAAGTCATTTGCTAGAAGTGATAATCTGAACAAACATATGAGAACCCATACTGGAGAGAGACCATACAACTGTGAGTTATGCCAGAAATCATTTACTGAATGTGGTCATCTGAAAACACATATGAGAACCCATACTGGAGAGAAGCCATACAAATGTCAATTGTGTCATCAATCATTTGCTCATGGTGGTATTCTGAAAAGACATGTGAGAACCCATGATGGCGAAAAACCATACATTTGTGTGGTTTGTAATAAAAGATTCGCATATATTGGAAGTCTAAGAATACACGGAAGAACTCATACAACTGAGAAATGCAATAAACCTTCTGACAAGAGCAGTTCTTCCTCAAAGCGGTTTCAACTCCAAAGAGGAATACAGCCGCAGCCTCTTAAAATGGGAAGTGAATCATTTGCTGACATAGCTCAATATGCAACACCGTTTCTGGAGAAATCTTTTGGATGTGGCTTATGTGACGAAATGCTTGAAATTGAGAAGGAATTTCTGGAGCATTGTATTATCCATTGTCTGTCTCCACCGGACGACTTATTTATCGCATTGTGTTGATTTATTTATTTTGGCGGCGGAAAGATGTCACTAAACACATCTTCCTCTTGGACACCTTTATCACGTAAACTTACAAAGCTATGAATTCTGCAACTGCGTTTTACCTATGATGAATCGTGATACTCGTGCATACGTCCACTAGTGACTAAGATCAAAGTTAACGGGCCTCGGCGGCCTCGAAATTTAAAAAAAACGAAAGAACTGCATACCATTGTTTGGTGCCAGTCCAAAGGGCTAAACAGGAAGGTGACGAAAAATCTCCCTCGCTATTACACAGCGCGGATAATCAGAAGCTATTAGATGTCTCAGCAAAGTTTTAATTTATGTTTAAGTGACCATCGATTGGGATACTGTGCATTTTGATAAGGGCGTGATAGAAGCACGTAAGAAAGGTACCGCTGTCCATTTATTCTAGCTTGGGCCACATCGAACCGTCTGAATAAGATGTCCGCTTTCATTCCCAAATGTGTCTAACATAACTGTGCATAGCAGCAGTATGCTATCTACGGAAAATGGTTTTGTTGCCGTTGGGCTTTTGCTAAGCACTGCATTCACCCAATCGCCTGACAATGAAGAACTTCCCTCATAGAGTAAGGTCTACCAGCTCAATTGTTCTTTGACCTTCAGACACAATTGCTCAGCGATTTCAATTAATTCCCTCTCATTAAGAAATTGCGCTTAATAAATGCGCAATTGCATTATGATTAACATCCGCAAGCCAATCCCAAAATGTCGATAAACAATGGGCGTATAGTGATTGTGTTATGACACCTTTGAATCGTGTTTTACGATGCGATATATTGAATAGCTGCGTTCGATCGCTAGATCTTCAGGAGACAAATCGGTAGCAAAGTTGTCATAGAGCTGTTGCTAAACATCGCATCCATCCAATCGCCATCCAATGAAAATTCTCCCTCATGGAAAAAGGTCAACGAGGGCAATCTTCCTAATCCTCACCTGAGACGTCTACAGTGTACAGTGTACAAGTACATGTATGGACAGGGACACACAATTCCTCAGCGCCATCGATAAATGCTCAATCATAATAATTATATATTGACGCCTAATAAATGCACATAATATTGTATTGTAGTGTACTGCATTGTATTGTATTGTATTGTATTGTATTTCTCAGTTTATACAGCGCTTCTCACAGCCAGAGCCTTTCAGAAGCGCTCCCGACTACAGCAATTGACACTGTGTGGTAGTTGCGCGCTAATGTCGGCGCGTATTTGACGGGAGTCTCTTGCCTGCGCTCAATTGTAGGCGCGCATTTGTCGGCGCGCTATAATTGTCGGCGCGCTTTAATCCTGTACGCTAAAGACGGGGTGCCAGATCATATGCTGAAGGTCGATGAAATTGGTCTTGGCAGCCACAAGATGTCGCTAAATTGAGCTTTGCCTTGAACACCTTTATCACGTCTTTGTCCAATGGTATAAATAGAGCAACTGCGTTAAATAGCTGCATTGCACAATGTGATTAAGTTGCCGGGTAATGGGGAATATTAAAGTGAACGGTCTTTGAAAAGTTGGCGGCCACAAAAGTGTAATGAAGAACGGATAAAATGTCGAGTAGTACCAGTCTGAAGGGCAAAGGAGGAGGAGGAAGGTGATTAAGTGTTCTCCTAATACAAATGCATGGCTTCCCAGTGATTGCTTCTTTTATAAATAATGGCGACTCAATATTATTTATTTTCTAGGTCCGGTAGGTCATCGTACTAGCCATTTCAAGAGAGCGGTGTGTATTTCACGTCGACCGTGTGTGGACGTCCTCAAGGGGGAGGGCGGGTCCGGCCCATGTGGACGCATGTGGACAGAGGGGAGCGGGGTCAAAAACGTGATTTTTTTGTGGGCGTCATAAATGGATGACCCCTAATGGGGAATTTTTATAAAAGTGTAATGAAGAACGGATAAAATGTCGAGTGGTGCCAGTCTGAAGGGCGAAGGAGGAGGAGGGTGATGAAGTGGTCTTCTACTGCAAATACATGGCTTCCCAGTGATTGACTCTTTTCTTACGAATGGCGACTCAATGTTATTTATCTACTATGGTGACGCTGTGACGTTAAATTATCACTGATGAAGAAAAAGCTAATCCAACAATAATATAAGCAAATCGCGAAAGAAAACTTGACGTAATAAGTGACAGTCCCATGCCTAGATAAGGGAAGAGGACGAATATTTGGATCCGTGCCCCCTAGCTGAATGTCTGGATCCGCTAGCGACAACAAGTACATCAGAAGGCCTCAATTGACCATATCGTACTATTTTCTGTCAAGTGATACCTAAAGGGGATTCGAAACCCCCGCTAGGGAGGTACACATATACAGCAACCAATGTTTACAGATGGATAAAAGTGCTCCATACTGAATATCGCGCGTGAATTGGTCCGTATTTAATTTCATAAAGTTACTACTCACAAAATAAAGAGTAAAACGTTTTAGCTATCAACAGTTTACCCGCTAATAGCTATTAGTTAAGCAATACAGTTAATAGAAAGTAAAACAGAAGATTGACAGAAAATACTTTCTCTAAGCTGTTATATGAAAAGATCAAACAAGTAAGTAAGTAAATAAGTAAGTAAATAAACAAGTGAGTACATCAGTCAGTATATCAGTCAGTCAGTCAGTATATTCTTTATTGTGAAGCACAAGAGAAACGCACTGCATGGTAAGATTGAACTAATTGAACAGACAAACAATGAAAGCAACTATTGAAGACAGTGAGTCGTGAGAAAATGGCGGAGATGGGTCAATGTAAATACAGGATAGAAGAATAAGTCGTTTGTCTAGCACTCTGGTTAGGAGACATTTCTTAGACAAATAATCAAACTCAGGGAGCTCTCTGTTATGGCGCTCCTGGAATAGCGAGTGATCCTAATATAGGCGGTAACAGCTTATGCAAAACATGACTAGGATTGTTCAAAATACAGGCAAACAGATTGGAGTCGGCTTTGTTGCAATGAACCTCAAATGCGGGGGTAGATAAAGGTAAATAGCCCAAGCGTACCAACATCCGGATGATGCCCTCAATAGCCCATCGCTTGCTCTGCCGTCTTATACACCTTTAAAACGTATTTTCGGTTGCTATATACTTTGCAGATCAGTTTTGCCTGTAGATCCTAATTTTGTCTCGAATCTATAATTATATCATCGGAAGTATTCGTGTTAAAGGTGTCTAAGACGAACCCTGCAATCGCTAAAATCTCCGCTACTGTTTGAGCTATGACAAGTGACAGTCGCATGCCTACATGTAGATAAGGGAAGAGGACGAATATTTGGAGCCGTGCCCCCTAGCTGAATGTCTGGATCCGCTAGCGACAACAAGTACATGAAAAGGACCCAACGGAGCACATCATACTATTTTTTATCAAGGGATACCTAAAGGGTATTCGAAACCCCCGTCAGGGAGGGAAACATATACATGTACAGAAACCAGTGTTTACAGATGGATAAGTGCTCCATACTGAATTAGTCCGGATTTAATTTCATAAAGTTACTCACAAAATAAATAGTAAAACCCATTAGCTATCAATAGTTTACCCGCTAATAACTATTAGTTAAGTAATAGAGCTCTGAGTCCATTGAACTATTACTGGTATTATTATTATTATATATTATTATTATTATTATTATTATTATTATTATTATTATTATTATTATTATTATTATTATTATTATTATTATTATTATTATTATTATTGTGAGCGTATGTTTTAGTT
>Ga0081606_1000562_pt1 | contig 11513 bp, 7 predicted proteins | sample EareggfetidaYelm_FD_71127 | JGI IMG/M metagenome (GOLD analysis project Ga0081606, IMG submission 71127) | Earthworm egg capsule microbial community from the University of Washington, USA - E. fetida Yelm (SPADES assembly) (version 2) | ecosystem: Host-associated > Annelida > Reproductive system... | reverse complement strand
CGAAAGCAAATCCATGACGCGCAACCTGACCACAAAACGGCAAAGCCAAGCAAAAATAACCCCGCCAAAAAACAAAATCAACGGCTCGGCGCTCCCGACAAAGAAACTTGCATGCCCGTTCAACTATTTGGACGCTTGGGCGGAGGGAGAACGAGAAAGGGGCTATCCGCGTTTTTAGCGTGTTTTCATTTTTCCGCTTTTGGGGATCTTTTCTAAAACAGGCGTCCGCGTTGGCTTCATTGTCTAAGGACGTCGGTTATTGTCAATGATATGCCGAGGCGGTGGAAAAGCGCATCCGTAAAAATTGAAATCAAAACAGCGGCGGAAAGATTTAATAATTTGGGCGAATAAAATTAACTTTGGGACGTTAAAACAAAAAACACACGTTTTGCGGCGGCGCGAAAAGAAAAATTTAACAAATAATAAAATGGATTGGAAACATTCGTTGGCGCTTGCCCTTGTCGGGGTCATGGCGGGGTTGTTTAGCGGCACATTGGGCGTAGGCGGCGGCGCTGTCATTATTCCCTCTTTGGTTTTGTTTTTGGGATTTTCCCAACAGTCGGCGCAGGGCACTACATTGGCGATGATGGTGCTCCCTATCGGCATTTTGGCCGCCGTTCAATATTATCAAAATGGCTTTATAGACACGAAGGCGGCGTTGATTATGGCTGTATTCTTCATGATTGGGGGCTATTTTGGGGCTAAGTTGGCGACGCAAGTTCCCGAAGCGGTTTTGAGAAAATCGTTTGCCGCATTGCTTATCGCAATAGCCTTAAAAATGTGGTTTCAAAAATAGCCGTGTCCAATAATAAGCGGCGGCGCGTGGTCGAAAAAGAAGCTAATTTTATAACGGTAAATTTATCGGAAATGGAGATTAAACAATTTGAGGATAAGAATTTGTCGCATTTTTCTTATGCCGTTTTGAGCGGCGGAGAAATAGCGTTGGTTGATCCGGCAAGAAATCCGCAGCCTTACTATGATTTTGCAAAACAGCATAATGCCAAAATCACCGCGGTAATCGAAACGCATCCGCACGCCGATTTTGTGAGCAGTCACTTAGAAATTCACCTCCATGTCGGGGCTGTTATTTATGCCGGCAAATTGACGGAGGCAGAATATCCGCATCGGCATTTTGACGACGAGGATACGGTACAAGCGGGACAAGTTCTTTTAAAGGCAATAAACACTCCGGGACATTCGCCCGACAGTATCTGCATTGTGGCGATAGACGAAACGGGGAAAGAGCAAGCTGTTTTTACGGGAGACACTTTATTTATCGGCGACTGCGGAAGGCCGGATTTGAGGGAACAAGCCGGAAACCCCGCAACCAAACGGGAAACGCTCGCCAAGCAATTATATCATTCGTTGCGAACTAAACTTGGCGGGTTGTCGGACGACATAGTTGTATATCCTGCGCACGGGGCGGGAAGTTTATGCGGAAAACTTTTAAGCGCAAAAAATTGCAGTACTATGGGCGAAGAAAGAATCAGTAATTGGAGTTTGCAAAATATCACTGAAGAGGAGTTTGTAAACGAGTTGCTGGCAGAGCAGCCTTTCATTCCAAAATATTTTTCCTTCAATGTGGCGCTTAATAAAAAAGGAGCGCCGCCTTTCAATGAAAGCATCTCGCGGGCGCTCAAATATAAAGCGGACTGCCCTTTTGATTTTCCCAAAAACAGCCCCATTACAATTATAGATACGCGCCCGCAGGAACAATTTAAAAAAGCCCATATGCCGCACGCCATAAATTTGATGAATGGCGCTAAGTTTGAAACCTGGTTGGGGAGCATAATCCATCCCAATGAAGCCTTTTGTTTGATTGCCGAAAATGAAATGGTTTTAGGCGATTTGACGGAGAGAACAGCCAAGATTGGTTACGAATCTCAACTGAAAGGAGCGTTTGTGTCCGACGGGGGAAATGCAAGCACGGACGTCTTCAATGCGGACGCTTTAAAGGATAATCCGCAGGCGTTTACAATCATTGACGTTCGCAATGCGTCGGAGACGAAGCACAATAAAATATTTCCAAATTCAATAAACATCCCCCTGCACGAATTAAGAGAGCGCGTAAACGAAATTCCGTTGGACAAAGCTATTGTGGTGCACTGCGCGGGCGGTTACAGAAGCGCGGGCGGCAGCAGCATTATTAAAGCCAAAGTGAACGGGAGTCAGCAAGTATTCGACGTCGGGGAAGCCATCTTGGAATTTCAATAACAGCGAATGTAAAAGCGCCGCGATTTTGAAACACGCCCCTAAGAATGTACGCGGCGCAAGCTATTGCGATTTCATATACTGACGTTTGTATGCCCGCGGCGTGTTGCCCGTTACTTTTTTGAAATGGCGGTAAAAATTGGACGGGTTCTTAAATCCGCATTTGGCGCAGATGACCTCTGCCGAATCCCGGTCCTCCAACAGATAGCGACAGGCATGCGAAATACGAATCTCTATCAGGAAATTGCAGAACGTTTTTTTGGTAAGCGTCTTGAAATATCGGCAAAACGACGTTTCGCTCAAATTTGCCACCGAGGCAATATCCTGAATGCTGATTTCCTTTGAATAGTTTGACAAGGCGTAGTTATATATTTTACTAAGCCGAAGAGATTCCGCTTCATTTGATTTATAAAATGCGTGAGCCGACGCGAGTGTCTCATACTCTTCCGTTTCCGACATTGCATTTAGAATTTTCAGAAGCAGTATAAACCGTTCGAGTCCTTTAGCCGCAGAGGCTTCGATCATCAGCCGGGTCAGTTGTACTCGTGTTTTTCCTTTTATAAGCAGCCCTTTCTTGGCCTTCTCAAACAGCTTCTTTATCAGGCGCGCTTCGGGCAGATTGAAAAAGTCCCGGCCAAAGCAGTCCTGATGGAATTGAATGATGATTGCTTCGACGGACCGACTTGAATTTTTTTGATAGTATTCTTCGCTGCTTCTCCAGGAGTGCGGAAGGTTTTCTCCCAAAAGGATGATTTCGCCGGCCGCAAAGTGACTGATATTATCGCCAATCAATCGTATCCCTTCCCCCCGAAGCGTCAACTGAATTTCAAGTTCGGGGTGATAATGCCAGAGCGTCGGAAAATGGGCTTGCACATCTCGCCTGATGCTGAACGTATGCAACAAGGGTATCGGGACTTTATGAAAATGTGGTTTCATTGATGAACAGATTCAATCCGCTAAACTATTCAGCGTCAAGTTACGCCATTTTTCGGACTGCAGAACAGCCTATGATAACTTCCTGCACTAATATGCTAAGAACGGCAACCATTCTTTCAAGATTTATTCAATACTTGCGCCATGTTATTAGCCGTAAATTTGAATCAGTCCGCGGAGGAGAATCGCACGCGAGGCGGTTTGCTCCATACGGACGGGCAAAATCTAAATTCACGGCCGGTAATGATTGAAATTTGGCAAATATGATAACTAAAGTTTTAAAATGAAGAATGAGAAAAAATTCGTTCCGGTAATGCTCACGCCATACGATCAAAATGCAGTCATAGATTTTGACGGCGTTTCGGCATTGGCAGATTTCTATTTGGAAGCGGGGGCCAAGGGATTGTTTGCGAACTGTCAAAGCAGCGAGATGTACCATTTGAGCGAGGAGGAACGGCTTGCGCTGACCCGACGAGTCGTAAAACATGCGGCGGGTCGAGTCCCCGTGGTCGCGGCCGGTTCTTTCGGAGCGTCCGTGGAGGATAAAGCCGAGTTCGCAAAAAAAATCTATCATGCCGGCGCGGACGCCGTAATTCTTATTACCGGCGAATACGCGGGGAGCGAAGACGACGACGAGCTTTTTCTGCGCAATATGGAGCGTATGCTGAAACTTACAGACAATATTCCGTTAGGTCTTTATGAATGTCCCGTGCCGTACAAGAGAGTGTTGTCGCCGGCTGTTCTGGGCGCACTCTTGAAAAGCAATCGTTTTGTTTATTATAAGGACACCTCTCGGAGCACGGACGCCGTAAAGGACAAGATAAAAGTCATTGAGCAATCCTCCGACGGCAGGTTTGAGTTTTACGACGCCCATTCGCCCCATGCCGCCGCCTCCCTGCAAGCGGGCGCTAAGGGGTTGTCTTCGATAGCGGGTAATTTTTATCCGGAGATAATGGTTTGGATGTGCGACCACGCGACGGACCCTTCAAAGCATGAGCAGGTTCGTTGGCTGCAGGACGAGATCAGCAAAGCCGATCCCATAATTCACGAAGCATATCCAATGAGCGCAAAATATTTTTTGAAAAAAAGAGGGCTTCCAATTCATACCGTCAGCAGGACGCATGTTCAGCAATTGACTTCGGAGCAAAAATCCGCGCTCGACAAATTGCATGAAAAGTTTCTCGGTTGGCGTGATAAATTATCCATTGCTCCCGTTTTGGACGCCCTTTAGACAACGTTTAAAAAGTCAGTACGCTGCGCATTTGGCTTTTGAACCCTTGCTATCCTTTGAAGATGATAAGATAGTACAATTATTTGAAAAAGCGTAGAATAAAACGCGCGAGGCAAACGGATACATTTGTATATGGCATTAGCAAACGTTTACTATCTCGCAATTGACTCTTCCTGATGGAATCGGCGACCGTTTGATTTACCTATGAATGTGTTTATCGTCACTCTAAAAAAACATTATGCACCCCATTTTACACGGTATTTTCTCTCTTAAGAAGAAGGTTTCAATCAGCGACAAGCGACTTAATGCGGCGGCTTTTTTTCTTTTGGCTATTCTGCTTGCGACATTTGAATCACTCGCGCAGGATGCCGACGCCGCACAGGATGTGTCCGGAGCAGTTCGCGATGGCAGCGGCGGGTTATCAGGCGTGAACGTTGTTCTCAAGGGCGGCAGGAGTATGACTATTACCGATGCAGACGGGCGTTATGCATTGACCGGGCTTCCTAAAGATGCTGTTTTGATATTTAGCTACATTGGGTTTGTTGCGCAGGAGATTGCCGTTGAGGGAAGAACTCAGATTGATGTAGAAATGTTGCCCGACATAGAGACCTTGAGCGAAGTAGTCGTAGTCGGTTACGGGACCCAATCCAAAGTGAATGTTACGGGTTCAATATCTACCATCAAACTATCCGCTACGCAAGACCTGCCAAACACCAACATTGCGCAAACACTCCGAGGGCGTGTGGCGGGAGTTATCTTTACCGATAACAGCAGACCGGGACAAACCGGCAATGTGTTGATCCGAGGCGCTCGCTCCATTGTCGCAAGCAATGCGCCGCTGATCATTTTAGACGGGATCTTTTTTAGCGGAAACTTGGCTGATATCAATCCAAACGACATTGCCGCGATGGATGTATTGAAGGATGCGAGCGCATCTGCCATTTACGGCGCCCGCGCTGCCAATGGCGTGATTCTGATTACGTCCAAAAAAGGCGCTTCAGCCAAACCAACTATTCGCGTTAATATGTTCAAAGGTTTTTCTGAGATCGCCAATACGATGAAGCTGCTGTCAGCCGAACGGTATTTACAGAAGACGTTGGATTATAGAACACAGACCGGACTCCCGGCCGACCCTGCAAATGTGGCCGGCTATTTGACTACCACTGAAGCCGCAAACTACCTCGGCGGAAAGTCGCTTGATCCATGGAAAGAGGCGTCGCAGGGCGCGTCGCTTGTCTCGTATGATGCCGGCGTTTCCGGTCGAACAGACAATACCAACTACTTTGTATCCGCATCATATACAGATGAGAAAGGCGTTATGTTCATGGATAATGCTTCAAGGTTTAGCGCCCGAGTTAACCTTGAAACTAAAATTGCCCCGTGGCTTACGGTTGGCACCAACGCAATGTTTACGCGCCGTGACCTCTCGGGCAATACCGTGGATTTGAACAGTTTGTATTACAGCAGTCCGTATGGCGCCTGGTACCATCCCGACGGAGAGCCTACGCGATTCTCTGTTCCCGAAGAGCAGGTTTCGGGTAACCCCATGCGAAGTGCTTTACTGACCAAAAACCAGGAGATTAACGACAATCTTTTCTCAAACTTTTATGGAATTGTCAATGTGCCTTTTATTCCGGGCCTAAGTTATCGCATCAACTACTCCCCTAATGTGCGGTGGGGCAACCTCTATAATTTCACGCGTCAGGATAAGCATTTAACAAATAATACAAAAAGCGCCGACAAGACTAATTCGCTCAACTCTGAATGGGTGCTGGAGAACATTTTTACATACGCCAAAACCATCCATCAGAACCATGAATTTGACGTGACGTTACTCTACGGGAGAAACCATACCTATTTTGAATCAACCACGGCAAACGCGAACCTGTTAAATTCGGACGCAGTAGGCTGGAACAACTTAGGTTTGGGCGCCACGCCTACCAATACATCTTCGGCAACCAAGACTGAACTTATTTCCTCCATGGCCCGATTGAACTATCGTTTCAAAGGAAAGTATTTGTTTACCTTAACCGCGCGCCGGGACGGAAGCTCTGTGTTCGCCAAGAATAACAAATTTGCCATGTTTCCCTCTGCCGCACTCTCCTGGGTGGCGTCCGATGAGCAGTTCTTGCAACACGTAAGTTGGCTGAATTTTTTGAAATTACGTGTTTCATACGGCGCCGTGGGAAATCAGGCGATCGCGCCGTACCAGTCCCTGAGCATATCGAATACCACGCAATACGTGTACGGCGACGGGGGGACAACCGCGCTGGGCGTGTTTCCTTCGCGAATGGCGAATGATAATTTGAAATGGGAAACTACTTACACAACCAATGTCGGGCTTGACTTCGGACTGGCGAAGAATAGAATCAATGGCAGCTTCGAAGTATATAACAGCAATACGGAAGATCTATTGATCTCCCGTTCGTTGCCCACAATGACCGGCTTTACAAACGTGATTACCAACCTGGGCGCCACGAACAACCGAGGTTTTGAAATAACGCTCAATACCGTCAACATTAAGCGGAGAGGTTTTGAGTGGAGTTCTGACTTCGTTTTCAGCGCCAATAGGAACCGGATCGTTCACTTGTACCGTTCCGACATTAACCACGACGGACGTGAGGACGATGATTTAGCAAACAAGTGGTTCATCGGGCAACCGGTCAATGTGTACTATGACTATGTTTTTGACGGCATCTATCAGGATGGCGATCATATCCCCACAGACCAAAAAGCCGGCTTTGTAAGATTGAAAGATCTCAATGGCGATGGGCACATCGATGCCGCGAACGATCGCATGATCATCGGGCAAGGCGACCAGCCCAAGAACAGATGGGGCTTTACTAACAATTTCCGCTATAAGGGCATAACCCTTTCGGCGTTCATCAATGCCATGCAGGGATGGATCTCTGATTTCGTATTGTTAGACACGAATTCAACCCTAAGCGCAAATTCGCCCGGCCGCTCGCTGAATCAGATCGATGCGGGTTGGTGGACGGCGGAAAATAAATCAAATACACGGCCGTCGCTCGTTTACACAAACCCTGCCGGTCACAACTGGTATGTCAGCCGTGATTTTGTGAGAATACAGGATATTTCATTGTCTTATGATTTTCCCGAATCGCTTTTGGGCAAAGCAAAAATTTCCAATCTTCGAATTTATGTGAGCGGAAAAAATATCGCTAGGTTTACAGACGATTGGCCGGGAGTTGACCCTGAATCGGGCGCTACGCTGAAACCCAATATGTTTCCGATGGCAAGAACGATTTCTTTTGGATTGAACCTCGGATTGTGACAAAATATAAAATTGCATGAAAACAAAAAATATAAATAACAGACTGCGGTTAGGGTTGCTTTCATCCGCCTTGATGATTACATTGCTTGGGGCTTGCAATGCGGAAATACTTGATGAATTGCCCGAGGCGACGACTTTGGGGTCAGACATTGTCCTTTCGAACAAAGCGGGATTTGAAAATTACATTACCGCGCTTCACCAAGCTGCCCGGGAAGAACTTTCCGGAGAAGATCTTGGACGTTTTCCTGACATGAATTTAGGCACTGATGTGGGCACGACCGGACAAGAGCAAACGGTGAACTTCAGGAACTATGACGCCTTCTTAACCCCTACGGCCGGAGCCGTTAGCAGTCCCTGGAACTGGGCTTATGCGCAGATGATCATGCGTACAAACACTATCATTGAGTATGCCGAAAAGCCGGAACTCGCCGATATTTGGACGAACGAAGCAGAAAAGAATGCGATCCTCGCGGAAGCAAAATTTTTCCGCGCATATACTTACAATTTCCTTGCGAACCTTTACGGAGGCGTTCCCATCGTTGACAGAACATATCAGAGTCCGAAGGTTGATTTCGTAAAAAATACCCGTCAGGAAGTGTACGCATTTGCAAAAACTGACCTGGAATTTGCTGTCCGGTATTTGCCGGAGACGGCAGCCAAAGCGCAGGAAGGGAGAATTGTTAAGGGCGCCGCACAACACTTATTAACGGAAGTTTATATCAGCGTCGGAGAACTTGATAAATCTATCGCGATGGCAACACAACTGATCGACGGCGGCACATATAGGTTGATGACGGCTAGATTTGGCGTGAATGCCCGCAAGCCCGGCGATGTATATTCAGACTTGTTTGCTGAAGGAAATCAGAACCGGAGTTCCGGAAATCTTGAATCAATTTATGTGTGGCAGTATGAGAACCTTACGCCGGGAGGTGCCGGGAACAATACGATCCGCCAGTGGGTGCCGGCGCTTTGGAATTTGAAAGACCCAAATGGCGTGAATGGATTTGCGCTTGTGGATTCTCTGAACCGCGGCGTGGCTTACTCGCGTCCCACCACTTACTTCCTTTACAATTTGTGGAGCGATCGCGACAACTATTACAACGACATCCGCAATTCGGTTTACAATATCCGCCGCAAGTTTTACTACACGAATAAAGCCTCTTCATATTTTGGAATGCTCGTAGAAAAACGCACTACGCAAGAGGATACCATGCGAAACATCTATCCTTATCTAAGAAAGCTGGAAGGAAAACCGTTCAACGGAGACAATGCTTCCGGTCGCACCGGCAAGGACTGGATTGTCTATCGTTTGGCAGAGACGTATCTTTTGAGGGCAGAGGCTTATATGCGAAAAGGACAGTCGGATAAAGCGGCCAATGATATTAACGCCGTTCGCGCCAGAGCAAATGGAAAGTTAATCGCTCCGGGCGACGTCTCATTGGATTATATTCTTGACGAACGTGCTCGTGAGCTGATAACAGAAGAGCCTAGGAGACGAACTCTGACTAGAGTAGGTAAGTTGGTGGAACGCACTCGCTTGTATCAGACACGGCTTGACGTTAAAACCACCATTCAGGATAAACATGAATTTTATCCAATTCCTCAATCGGCAATCGATGCTAATTTTGGCGCTGTGTTGCGGCAGAATCCGGGATACTAATTATTTAACCTGTTAGGAAGGCCGTTATTGATAGCCTCCTTCCCTTTATAAATTGAAACCACTTAAATAAATTGACCATGAAAACAAATAGTATTGCGCTTTTTCTCATGCTTGGGTTGCTTGTATCCGGTCTCGCCCAAACTGTCTGGAATAAAACGACCGAAGAATTGATTATGTCTGAACCGCCCTTTAAACAATGCCATGCGTCCACGCTCATCGAGTTAGGTTCAGGCAAGATACTGGCGGCTTGGTTTGGCGGCTCTCGCGAAGGCGCCAAGGACGTTGAAATTTGGAGCAGCGCGTTAAGCCGGGGAAAATGGAGCAAGCCCGTGTCCGTAGCCAACGGCATTGCCGGCGAACGGCTGCGTTATCCAACATGGAACCCCGTGTTATTCAAAGAAAAAGGAGGCGCGCTGTATCTATATTATAAGGTCGGTCCAAGTCCGCGCGAATGGCATGGAATGGTGAAGTCGTCGTCCGACAACGGCAAGACCTGGTCAGCGCCTAAACGTTTGCCCGACGGAATACTGGGGCCGATTAAAAACAAGCCTGTTCAACTGCCCGATGGTTCTATACTGTCGCCGTCAAGCACCGAATCGCGTCGCGGCTGGAGAGCCCACATTGAACGCTCGACGGACGGCGGTCGCACGTGGAGTTTTGTCCCTATCGATACGGCCGCGGCTTGGGATGTCATTCAGCCAAGCATTTTGCGATTTTCAGACGGACGGCTTCAAGTTTTATGTCGCAGCAAACAAGGTTATGTAATGCAGGCTTCATCGCTTGACCACGGCAAGACTTGGGGGCAGCTATCGCCTTTGTCGCTTGCCAATCCGAATTCGGGAACAGATGCCGTTACCTTGCGCAACGGGTTACAGCTCATTGTATATAATCCCAAGGCGTCGGGTCGGAATGACCGAGGCAAACTGTGCGTCGCGGTTTCAAGCGACGGGACAAACTGGTCGGATATTGCAACCCTGGAAAACGGGAACGAGGAAGAGTTCAGCTACCCCGCCGTGATACAGGGACGCGACGGGCGAGTGCATATCTCCTATACATTTGATCGAAAAAATATCAAATATGTAACGCTGGAGGCAAAAGGCAATGATTAAGGGTTAATGGGGTACCCGAGACACAAGCCTTGCCTGAGTCGCAAGCGCCACCCAAGTCACCTGTGCTCCAAGTGTCCCTCTCGTCCCTCATGTCCCGGGGTGTCCGCGAAGAGGCGTTAATCATTAACCATTAGCCATTATTTACTTCCCCACGCCTACTCCAATAATATAAGGCAGGCCGTCATTCTTGCCGCCATCGCGCCCCCACGCCGAAGTGCCGCTGTTGAGCAAGTTTTTGAAGGCGTCGGTTTGCATCTGCGCTTTGGTCTTGGGTGTGATGCGGGAAGCGTCCGTTAGAGTGGCGGGTTGCCCATTGGCTGTTATTGCAGCCCCGCTATTGCGGTAGCAGTTGGTGTAGGTGGTGGTATTAGAACTGATGATTCCCCCGAGAGCTCCTATAACAATATTATTAGATTGAATTGTACATGCCACATTTCCCGCGGCATAGCAATTAGCAGTTGGGGCAACAAGCGCACCTGCCAAACCGCCTCCGAAAATTCCCCCACTGGCTTCGGCGTTAATATCCCCGGAGGCAAAACAATTGCTAGTATTTGCAGTCTGTCCTAGACTGCCTGCTAATCCCCCGATGTATAAGGCTCCATTAGTGGCAGACAGATTCCCCGAAACATTCCCCGACGAATAAGAAGCACTAAGAGAACCGTATTCCATGTAGCCTATAAGGCCTCCTGCGTAAGCCGTTACGTTGGCATCGTGGCTCTCGCAACGAACCGCGGCATCAGCATAACAACGGGTCACCGAACCTCCTTGTATAAGGCCGGCTAATGCGCCTACAAACCTGTTTCCCGTCACTGCCGGGGAGGCGCTTCCCCTTATGCCCGCGTTGCTTATGATAGCGCCGGAAGTCACTCCAAAAAGGCCTGCATAATTGGCATCGCTCCTGTTAATGTAAAAATTATCAACCGAGAAATTTCCCCCGTCAAATGTGCCCGTGAATCCATTCGTAACGGCGGGGGGAACCGCGCCAAAATTAACACTGGCATTATGCGCAATAGGCAACCATCCTTTATCGGCATAGTCGGAGATGCCGGCAGCAAGGGCGCCCGCCGCATCCCG
>Ga0081606_1000775_pt1 | contig 11526 bp, 11 predicted proteins | sample EareggfetidaYelm_FD_71127 | JGI IMG/M metagenome (GOLD analysis project Ga0081606, IMG submission 71127) | Earthworm egg capsule microbial community from the University of Washington, USA - E. fetida Yelm (SPADES assembly) (version 2) | ecosystem: Host-associated > Annelida > Reproductive system... | reverse complement strand
GCGAAGCGGTGGACAAGCGCACCAGCGAAATGCAGGCCGAGGCCCGGGGCGAGACCGAGGCTTGAAGCCCGGCGCCTCAGTCGAGTTGGCTCATCGCGTCGTCGATCGCATCCACCATTTCATATCTGACACTTTTCATAAAGGTAAGCGCATCGCGCACCGTATGCGCCTGCCAGCCGGTGGCCTCGAGAATTTGCCGGACGGTCGCGCCTTCGGGGCGCTGGATCGGCTTGCTTGCTATCCGCCCGCGAGCGCGGCTTGGCCCACGTTGCTTCGGCGGCGGTGACGGCGGCCTTCAGTTTCGCGTCATTCGGCGCGGGCGGCGCGCCTTCGGCGTTGGCGATGATCTGGTCGAGTTTGGCCTCGAACTTGCCGATGCGCGTCTTGCTGACGCCGGGGCGTGGGACGCCGAGGGCGTCGTAGCCTCCGGCGGCGACCAACCACTGCGCTTGCGCACCTGCCGGATGAGTTCGCGTTTGGCGAGGTCATCTAGCACCTTCTGGCGTGCGCAGCCCTTGATGTGCTCGGGGAACCATTCGACCCGGCCTTCGGTGTGGCCGATGGCGTGGGCGAGGATGGCGTGCTGGGCCGGGGTCAGGGAAATGCTGCTCATGGCGTGCTCCTTCAAGGATGGGTGATTGGGAGCACGATGAACACGCTGTTCGGCGAGGAAGCCAAGCAGAAACTGATGCTCCAGACGGCCCCTTCCTGTATGCCAGCCTGATAAACTGATAGTCATCCTTCTTTCGCCAGTCCATCGAAGATGAAGCGTTGCATTGTCGGCATCCGCCGTCCCGAAGATCGGAGCCGTCCTGCCGCTGGGCATGGGCAGCCGTCCGTCTGGTTTCCCTCGATGCCCACGCTGGCGGCGGTGCTGTCCGAGAACAACCGGGCACTGCTGCGCTTGATCCGCGACCGGCGGCCCAAGTCGCTGACGGCGCTGGCCGAACTGACTGGGCGGCGCGTGCCCAACCTGTCGCGCTCACTGCGGATGATGGAAGGCTATGGTCTGGTCAAGCTCAAGCGCGACGGGTACGGCGTGGAGCCGGTGGCGTTGGCAACCGAATTTCTGGTAGTGCTGAACGACCCGGCACGCGAATAGGACAAAACACGATGGCACAGAACGACAACAACGGCGGCAACCTGGGCTTCGAAGCGGAACTGTTCAAGACCGCCGACAAACTGCGCGGCAACATGGAACCCAGCGACTACAAGCACGTCGCGCTGGGCCTGATCTTCCTGAAGTACATCTCCGATGCTTTCGAGGCGCGCCACGCGCAACTGCTGGCCGAAGACGCCGCTGCCGCCGAGGACAAGGACGAATACCTCGCCGACAACATCTTCTGGGTACCCAGGGAAGCACGCTGGTCGCATCTGCAAGCCAATGCCAAGCAGAGCAGCATCGGCACACTGATCGACGATGCGATGCGCGCCATCGAGAGGGACAACGAATCCCTGAAAGGCGTGCTACCCAAGGACTACGCCCGCCCGGCACTCAACAAGGTGATGCTGGGCGAGTTGATCGACCTGATTTCCGGCATCGCGCTGAACGAAGGCAACGACAAGTCCAAGGACGTGCTGGGCCGCGTCTATGAATACTTCCTCGGCCAGTTCGCCGGCGCGGAAGGCAAGCGCGGCGGCGAGTTCTACACGCCGCGCTCCGTGGTGCGCACGCTGGTGGAAATGCTGGAACCCTACACCGGGCGCGTCTATGACCCCTGCTGCGGCAGCGGCGGCATGTTCGTGCAAAGCGAGAAATTCGTCGCCGAACACGGCGGGCGCATCGGCGACATCGCCATCTACGGGCAGGAAAGCAACTACACGACGTGGCGCCTGGCGAAGATGAACTTGGCCGTGCGCGGCATTGACAGCGACATCAAGTGGAACAACGAAGGCAGTTTCCACAAGGACGAACTGCGCGACCTCAAGGCCGATTTCATCCTCGCCAACCCGCCGTTCAACATTTCCGACTGGGGCGGGGGGCGCCTGCGCGAGGACGTGCGCTGGGCTTTCGGCGCACCGCCCGCAGGCAATGCCAACTATGCGTGGTTGCAGCACATTTTTCACCACCTCAGCCCGCATGGCTTTGCGGGCGTGGTGTTGGCAAACGGTTCGATGAGTTCGCAGCAGAGTGGCGAAGGCGATATCCGCAAGGCGATGATCGAGGCGAACGTCGTGGACTGCATGGTCGCGCTGCCTGGCCAGTTATTCTATTCCACGCAGATTCCGGCCTGCCTGTGGATTCTGTCGAAAGACCGCAGCAATGGGCTGGTGAAGAAAACCAAACTGCGCGACCGGCGCGGTGAAGTGCTGTTCATCGACGCGCGCAAGATGGGCGTGCTGGTGGATCGCACGCGGCGCGAACTGACCAACGAGGAAATTGGCAGGATCGCCGCCACCTACCACGCATGGCGCGGCGAAGCCGACGCGGGCGAATATTCGGATATTCCGGGCTTCTGCAAATCTGCCACGCTTGGCGAAATCCGCAAGCACGATTACGTCCTTACGCCGGGGCGCTACGTCGGCGCTGAAGCGCAGGATGAGGACAACGAGGCGTTCGCGAACAAGATGCAGTGCCTGACCGCGCGGCTTAACGCACAGATGGCAAAGGGCGCGGAACTGGATGCGACCATCCGCGAGAAGCTGGGGGGTCTGGGTTATGGCATTTGAATGTCAGAAAACCAGTGCACACCTTAGCTCGCTTGTCACCAAAATCCGATCCGGTGCGACACCGAAAGGTGGTGCCGAGAGCTACCTCCCTGCGCGCCAGCGCTATGCGCTGGTAAGGAGTCAGAATGTTTTCGATCATCGCTTCGACGAAAAGGGCCTCGCGTTCATCAGCGACCAACAGGCGCAAGATTTGGCAGGCGCCGAGTTGCAGGCCAATGACGTGCTGCTCAATATCACTGGCGACGGGATCACGTTCGGTCGCGCTTGCTTGGTCCCAAGTCAAGTGCTTCCGGCATGCGTGAACCAACATGTGATGCTGATTCGCACGAATCGCGATTTATGCGATCCACGTTACCTAGCTGCTTGGCTTGCCCTGCCTTCAACCAAGGCACACATTAAGTCGTTCAACTCCGGCGGCAGCCGGCGGGCGATTACGAAGGGGCACATCGAATCATTCGACATTCCGCTTCCCCCGATCGAATTGCAGCGCACCATCGGAGACTTGTCCGCAAATATCAATGACCGCATCGACAATCTACGCCAAACCAACGCTACGCTGGAAGCCATCGCTGCCGCGCTATTCAAGTCTTGGTTCGTGGACTTTGACGGCGTTTCCGCCACGGATATGCGGAAATCGGAACTGGGCTTGATTCCGAAGGGGTGGCGGATTGGCTCCTTTGACGAGGCCATCGAAATCCTCGGTGGCGGCACACCGAAAACCTCCATCGCTGACTACTGGAACGGCGATGTGCCGTGGTTTTCCGTTGTGGACGCACCCGGCAGTGGCCAAGTGTTCGTGCTGGATACCGAAAAGAAAATCACCGCGCTCGGCTTGCAAAACTGCTCGGCCAAGCTGCTGCCGGAAATGACCACCATCATTTCGGCACGTGGCACAGTGGGAAAGGTGGCGATGACCGGCGTGCCGATGGCGATGAATCAGTCGTGCTACGCGCTGCGTCCCAGGCAGCAAAGCGGCGAAGCCTTCGTCTATTTCTCAACGCGGCGCTTCGTCGAGCATCTGCAACGCATCGCCCACGGTGCGGTGTTCGACACCATCACACGTGACAGCTTCAAGCAGGTCACGACTTGCCTGCCGCCCGATGAAGTTATCGCCGGGTTTGCCGAAATTGCGAACCCGCTGCTCGAACGCATCCGCATCAACGGACAGCAAGCTGCCATCCTCGCCGCCCTGCGCGACGCGCTTCTGCCGCGCCTTATCTCCGGCCAACTTCGGGTGGCGCAATGAGCCTGGACTGGTGCCCCGGCATCCGCGAAGCCTGCGTGCATTGGCGCGACGCGCCGATGTTGCAGCAGACCTTCGAGGCGCTGGAGCGCACCTTGGAGCAGGACAACGATGCGTGCATCGACTGTGCGAAGTCCATCGTCGAAGTGTTCTGCCGCATCATCGTGGATGAACTGGATTCGCCCGCCCAGCCCGTCAGGCCGACGGAAGCGACGCCGAGTTTTAGCGCATGGGTCAGTGCGGCGGTGCGCGTGCTCAAACTGGGCGAAAACCAGAACACCAAATTCCTCAAGCTGGTGTCGCAGCACCACAAGCTGACAACGGCTCTGGGCGACCTGCGGAACGAATCCGGCCCGGTCAGCCACGGACGGGACGGATTCCTCGCCAAGCTGTCCGTCCATCATCGGCGCTCGGCAGTTTTGTCGGCGGATGCGCTGGTGACATTTCTGCATCAAGCCTATCTGGAGGCGCAGCGCGATCCGATCACTTCGCGTGAGCCGTGGGAACGGTTCGAGGCGTTCAATCAACTGATTGATGCCAATGTCGGCTTGGAATTGGTGACGGACGACGATGGCAACCCCGAGCTTCGGGTTCTACTGCCCGGCAGCGATTACCTTTCTCTCAACGTCCCCGTCAGCCGTTTGCTCTACCAACTTGACCGGGACGCCTACATCGAAGCCCTGAACGCCGCGCGTGGCGCGCCTGTTCCGGCAGCGGAGCGAGACGAAGAGCAAGGAGAAGCCTGATGGCGTTTTTGGCCGAAGCCGACATTGAGCAAGCCCTGCTGACGCAGTTGCGCAGACTAGGCTACTCCATCGCATCCGACGATGTCATTGGTCCGGACAGCAACGCGTCGGAACGCGAAAGCCACGATGTCGTCGTGCTGCATAAGCGGCTGGAAACCGCTGTGCTGCGGCTCAATCCCGCTTTGCCGCCGGAAGCGCGGGCAGATGCCATTCGCAAACTGACTCAATCGGAATTCCCCGCCCTGCTGGAAGAAAATCGTCGCATCCACACCCTGCTGACCGAGGGCGTGGACGTTGAATACTACGGCGACGATGGTGTACTGACGGCGGGCAAGGTTCGGTTGCTGGATTTCGATACACCGGAAAACAACGACTGGTTGGCCGTGCAGCAGTTCGTGGTCATCAACGGCCAAGTCAACCGCAGGCCGGATGTGGTGCTGTTCGTCAACGGCCTGCCGCTGGCGGTCATCGAACTCAAAGCGCCGGGCAGCGCGGGCGCGCATCTGGCGGGCGCGTTCAACCAGTTGCAGACTTACAAGCAGCAGATTCCGGCGCTGTTTCACACCAATGCGCTGCTGGTCACTTCGGACGGCATTGCCGCGCGCGTGGGGTCGCTGTCCGCCGATCTGGAACGCTTCATGCCGTGGCGCACCACGGATGGCAGCGCGATTGCGCCCAAGGGTTCGCCGGAGTTGGCAACGCTGATCGAGGGCGTGTTCGCGCCGCAACGCTTCCTCGACCTGCTACGGTATTTCACCGTATTCGGCGAGACCGGCTCGGGTCTTACGAAGATCGTGGCGGGCTATCACCAGTTCCACGCGGTCAATCGTGCCGTCGAATCCACCATTCGCGCATCAAGCCAATGGCAGGGCGTGCGCGAGGAACCGGCCTCGTATGGCCTGCCCAGCGTGGCGATGCAAGCCCGTGGCGACCGGCGCGCGGGCGTGATCTGGCACACGCAAGGCTCCGGCAAAAGCCTGCTGATGGCCTTTTACGCCGGGCGGCTGGTGCAGCACCCGGCGATGGAGAACCCGACGCTCGTCGTGCTGACCGACCGCAACGATCTGGACGACCAGTTGTTCTCCACCTTCTCGATGTGCCGCGACCTGATCCGGCAGAAACCGGTGCAGGCCGAAGGCCGCGAGCATTTGCAACAACTGCTGGCGCGCGCTTCCGGCGGCGTGATCTTCACTACCTTGCAGAAGTTTGGCGAGGTAGCCGAGCCGCTGACCACGCGGCGCAATGTGGTCGTCATCGCCGACGAAGCACACCGTTCGCAATACGGTTTCCGCGCGAAGGTGGATGCCAAGACTGGCGAGGTGAGCTACGGCTTCGCCAAATACCTGCGCGATGCGCTGCCCAATGCCTCGTTCATCGGCTTTACGGGCACGCCCATCGAGGCGACGGACGTGAACACCCTGGCGGTGTTCGGCAACTACATCGACGTGTACGACATCAGCCGCGCGGTGGAAGACGGCGCGACCGTGCCGATCTACTACGAATCGAGGCTGGCGCGCATCGAACTCGACGAGGACGAAAAACCCAAGCTCAACGCCGAAGTCGAGGCGTTGACCGAGGACGAGGCCGTCACCGAGCAGGAAAAGCTGAAGGCGAAATGGGCAACGGTCGAAAAACTGGTCGGCAGTGACAAACGCCTCGCGCTGGTGGCGCAGGATTTGGTGGCGCATTTCGAGGACAGGCTGACCGCGCTGGACGGCAAGGCCATGGTGGTGTGCATGAGCCGCCGTATCGCCGTAGCGCTGTACGATGAAATCATCAAGCTGCGCCCGGACTGGCACAGCACGGACGATGCCGCAGGCGCGGTGAAAATCGTGATGACCGGTGCGGCCAGCGACCCACCCGCTTGGCAGCAGCACATCGGCAACAAGGCGCGGCGCGATCTGCTGGCCAAGCGTGCGCGTGACGCGAAAGACCCGCTGAAACTGGTCATCGTGCGTGATATGTGGCTGACCGGCTTTGACGCGCCGTGCATGCACACGATGTATGTCGATAAACCGATGCAGGGTCACGGGCTGATGCAGGCCATCGCGCGCGTGAACCGCGTGTTCCTCGACAAGCCTGCTGGGTTGATCGTGGACTACATCGGCATCGCGCAAAGCCTGAAATCCGCGCTGGCGCAGTATTCGGCGGGTGACCGAGCCAACACCGGTGTGGACGAAGCGCAGGCCGTGGCGGTGATGCAGGAGAAGTACGAAGTAGTGCGCGACATGTACCACGGCTTCGACTACGCCACCGCCTTGAACGGCACGCCGCAGCAGCGGCTGGCGATGATGGCTGGTGCCATCGAGTGGATACTCGACAAGCAGCAGCAATGGACGGCTGCGGAAACCACGGATGAAGGCAAGAAGAACGCCCAGCGCCGCTATCAGGATGCGGTGCTGGCCTTGTCGAAGGCGTACTCGCTGGCGTCGGCTTCGGACGAGGCGCGCGGCATCCGCGAGGAGATTGGCTTCTTCCAGGCCATCCGTGCGGCGCTGGTGAAGTCGGCGACAGGTTCGGGCGTCACCTCGCAGGAGCGCGACTTCGCTATCCAGCAGATCGTCAGCCGCGCAGTGATTTCGACCGAGATCGTGGACATCCTCAAGGCGGCGGGCATCCAAAGCCCGGACCTCTCCATCCTGTCCGACGAGTTCCTCGCCGAAGTGCAGCAGATGCAGAAGAAGAACCTTGCGCTGGAAGCCTTGCGCAAGCTCATCAACGACGGCATCCGCTCGCGCAGCAAGGCCAACATCGTGCAGACACGCGCGTTCTCGGAGCGGCTGGAAGATGCCGTGGCGCGCTACCACGCCAATGCCATCACCACCGCCGAAGTGTTGCAGGAACTGATTCAGTTGGCGAAGGACATCCGCGCGGCGCGGCAGCGTGGCGAAGAAGCGGGCCTGTCCGATGAGGAAATCGCCTTCTACGACGCGCTGGCCGAAAACGAAAGTGCGGTGCAGGCAATGGGCGACGACAAGCTCAAGGTCATTGCCCACGAATTGCTGGGCAGCCTGAAAGGGAACGTGTCCGTGGATTGGGCGCATCGCGATTCGGCGCGCGCCCGGATGCGGGTGCTGGTCAAGCGCATTCTGCGCAAATACGGTTATCCGCCGGATTTGCAGGATGCGGCGGTGCAGACCGTGCTGCAGCAGGCCGAGGCGCTCTCGGCTGGATGGATTTAGGGGTTCCGCTCATGGCCGACGACGCTCTCACACAATCCGATGCCGATACCTTGCTGCGCATGGAGAAGGTTCCTGCGTCGGCGGACCCTTTCCACTTTCCCGACTTGGGCGGGCGTATCGAGGTGCCGTTGGTATCGCGTGACGAGCGCGAGAAGTTCTCACTGGACATCAACCGCAAGCGTATTGCGCTGACCACAGGCTATCAGACCCGTGCCCGGAAGGTTGTCGTGCTGGCGCGTCTTGATTTCGCCGCACCTCATCGCAATCCGGATGGCAGCGAAGTGGGCGTACCGCACTTGCATCTGTACCGCGAAGGCTACGGCGACAAGTGGGCGTTTGCGGTTCCCGATGGCATCCTGAGCAATCCGGCTGATGCGTGGCAAGTGCTGCACGATTTCATGAGGTACTGCGGCGTGGTTGAGAATCCGAATATCGTGCGAGGGCTGTTCTCATGAGCACGACCGATGGTCTGATCAGCCGCTATTACGACTGGCTTAAGGCCAAGACCAACTGGCGGGAGATCAACGACTGGGTGGAAATCACCACGCCGTATCTGGATCGACACAATGATTGCATCCAGATTTACCTGAAGCGGCAGGACGGCGAATGGGTGCTGACCGACGACGGCTACACGCTGGCCGATCTGGCCCAGTCCGGGTGCGAGATCGATACGCCGCGCCGCAAAGCATTGTTGGCGACGGCGCTCAACGGCTTCGGCGTACAACAGACTACTTTCGGCGCCTTGGAGACCAAGGCGACCGAGGAGAATTTTCCACTGCGCAAACACAGCTTGTTGCAAGCCATTCTCGCGGTCAACGACCTGTTCTACGTCGCGCGCGCCAACGTCGAGAGCTTCTTCTTCGAGGATGTGGCTCTGTGGCTGGACGATGCCGACGTGCGCTACACCTTGCGCGTGAACTTCGTCGGGCGCAGCCACTACAACCACCAGTTCGATTTCGTGGTGCCAAAGTCCAAGCGTGCGCCGGAGCGAATTCTTCGCGTCATCAACAACCCGAACAAGGATACCGCCCAAAGCACTGCTTTCGCGTGGCTGGACACCAAAGAAGTGCGTCCTTCGGATTCGCAAGCATTCGCCATCCTGAACGACCGTGACCGGCAGATTGGCGATGCTGTGCCGGATGCCTTGCGCAGCTACGACATCGTGCCGATTGCGTGGAGCAAGCGTGAAGAATTTAGAGAGCGACTGGCGGCATGAACACGGCCCGCTATTCCAATCTCAACCCGGAAAAGGCGCTGATCTGGCGCATTGTCCACCGCGACAACCTGCCGTGGATTTTGCGCAATGGCCTGTACTCCAAGAATTCGCCCAAGCAAGACCCGCGTTATGTAGTTGTCGCATCCCGGACGATCATATGGCCTCTTGTGAAACAGATGCGGGTGCTGCTGATGCCACTCTTGCATCGGCTGACCAAGCCCAGGACGCCGAGAACCAACGGCATGGTCGAGAGGTTCAATGGTCGCATAGCGGATGTCCTGAAGACCCACAGGTTCGACAGCCGCGAGGACATGGAGCAGACCTTGCGCGCTATGTGGCCTTGTACAACCACCAACTGCCGCAGTCAGCGCTGGGCAGCAAGACGCCTATGCAGGCCATGAAAGAGTGGCATCAGCAGCACCCGCATCTGTTTCACAAGCGGCCATATGATCGTCCGGGATGCGACACCTATGCAACCTTTCTCAATCACGCTTTTCGCAACCACCGGTGATCCCGAAGGCATTCGCCACCTCGACAAGTCGAACTGGTCAGGCCACGGCGTCGTCTTCAACAGGAAGATCTTCCACCTGTTGAAGCAGGAACCGGGCTTCTCCCAGGCCGGTATCTACATCCTGGTGGGCAATGCTGCCGAAGAGACGATCTACATCGGCGAGGCTGATCCCGTCGGCGACCGCTTGAAGAATCACGTCTCGAACAAGGAGAGATGGGTCTGGGGCGTCTACTTCTTCGACCGCAACCACAAGATCGGCAAGACGGAAGTTCAGTACCTGGAGTCGGCATTGGTAGCTCTGGCCAAGAAGCACGACCGGGCCATTCTTCTGAACAAGAACAACCCAACTGCTCCGACGATGGCCCCCGCAGCAAAGGCCACGGCCGAGGCATTCCTGGTCGACATGTTGCTGATCCTGCCGATGCTTGGAATCAACGCCTTCACGCCGCCCAAGCAGGACGACCCGAGCGATCAGGTACAGCCAGTCGGTTCTGAGAGCGACAAGTTCGACACCATCGTTGTCCCGGCACGCGAGGAAGGGTTCAAGCAACGCTTTCTGAACGAGCACTGCTGGTTCGCTGTGCGGATCAATGCGAAGCACATCTCGAAACTGAAGTTCATCGCGGCCTATCAGGTCGCCCCTGTTGCTGCCATCACCCACATCGCCGAGATTGACGCCATCGTTCCGTACAACGACACGGGCAAGTACATGATCAAGTTCAAAGGGGCGGCAACGGCCATTGTTCCGATCCCGCGCCCGGAGAGCAGCGAGGTCAACATGCAGTCGTCGCGCTACGCGCTTCGAGACAAGTTGCTGGCAGCGAAGAACCTGGATCAGGTGTGGGCGTGATCGTTTTTGCGTCAATGCCGATGAAAACAGGCAACGTGGATTAGTTCAAAAAAGCGAGGGGAACCGTCCAATGGAGAAGATCAGAAAAGAGCGAATTCTGATTCTGGCGAAGACTTACCCCTCGCCGAGCGCGCAGTACGTCGAAACATCCTGCGTTGCTGGCATCAGCCAGGATGGCGCAATGCGCCGCCTCTTCCCTGTGCCGTTCCGGATGATCGAGGACGGGCAGCAGTTCAGGAAGTGGCAGTGGATCGACGTGCGCGTCGAGAAAGCCCCAAAGGATCATCGACCCGAGAGCCACAAGATCTATGTCGACACGATCAACTGCGGCGATGTGATCGACACCAAGAAGGCGTGGTCGGGCCGCTGGGAATGGTTGGAGAAGATCCCTGCGTTCGACAGCTACGACGCCATCGAAGCGACGCGGCGCGCGGACGGTCTGTCGCTCGCCCTACTGCGCCCCAAGCGGCTGATCGGTCTCGACATCTTCAAAGCTCGCAACCCGGATTGGACGGACGAAGAGCGGGAGAAGCTGCTTCAGGAGCAGATGCAGGGCAATCTCTTCGATGAGGTCGAAGAGCGGAGGCAGGTGAAGCAGCTACGCAAGGTGCCCTTCGACTTCCACTACCGTTACGTATACGACACGCCGGAGGGCGAGAAAGAGCGAAGGCACAAGATTGTCGATTGGGAAGCCGGGGCGCTGTTCTGGAAGTGCCGCGAGAGTCACGGAACGGATTGGGAGAAGCCGTTTCGCGCCAAGCTGGAGGAAGACCTCGGCGCAAAAGACTTGATGTTCCTGATGGGCAATCAGCACCGGTTCCAAGACCAGTGGCTGATCATCAGCTTGGTCTACCCGCCTAGAGCATTTTTGATTTAAGTAGAAACATATCCAGAAGATGAAAAGTAGTTGGACAATTCCTGTGGTGTAAAACAATCAAGCAGGTGCCCGATGGTATTCCAAAGTCCATCGACAGTACGCTGTTCAGCTTGCCTGAGCAGGGCTTTCAGTTTGGAAAAGAATTTTTCGATAGGGTTCAAATCTGGTGAGTAAGGCGGAAGATAACGCAATGTTGCACCAACCCCCTCAATGGCCTCACGCACACCAGAG
>Ga0081606_1000774_pt1 | contig 11526 bp, 13 predicted proteins | sample EareggfetidaYelm_FD_71127 | JGI IMG/M metagenome (GOLD analysis project Ga0081606, IMG submission 71127) | Earthworm egg capsule microbial community from the University of Washington, USA - E. fetida Yelm (SPADES assembly) (version 2) | ecosystem: Host-associated > Annelida > Reproductive system... | reverse complement strand
TGGTCAAAATCATGGACTACGGCAAGTACAAGTACGAGGCTGCGCAGAAGGCGAAAGAAGCCCGGCGCAACCAGGCGAACACCATCCTGAAAGAAGTGCGGTTTCGCCTCAAGATCGACAAACACGACTACGAGACCAAGACAAAGCGCGCCATTGGCTTTCTCAAACAGGGTGACAAGGTCAAGGCCATGATCCTGTTCCGCGGCCGCGAGCAGTCGCGGCCCGAGACGGGTGTTCGTCTCCTGCAGCGCTTTGCTGAGGATGTCGCGGAGTGTGGCATCGTTGAGCACACTCCCACGGTCGATGGTCGCAACATGGTGATGGTCATCGCACCGCTGAAAAACAAGTCAGAAGCTAAGGCTGAAGCCAATGCACAGCGGGCTGCCACGAAGGCCACAAGCGTGACGGATGCTGCGGCCTCCGTTCCTCGGGCAAAAACCCCAGCGGCAGAGGCGCCCGTCACACCCACGGCCGCCGCACCTCGGCCAGCGGTGGCGGCTAAGCCGACGGCAAGCACACCGGTGACAGCCACACCAACCGCCGCAAAGCCAACGGCAACCAAATCGGCAACCCCCAAGCCCCCCACACCACAACCAACGGTTGCGAAGTCGGCCAGCTAAAGCCCGGCGAACCCACGCCACCCCACCGCCACGGCGGTGGTACACCAAGGAGAAAATCAGATGCCGAAGCAAAAGACCCATTCCGGGTCAAAGAAGCGCTTCAAGATCACAGGAAGCGGAAAGATCACGAAGCAGCAGGCGGGAATGCGCCACAACCTCGAGGGTAAATCCTCGGTTCGCACCCGCCGCCTGAACCAAGACAAAGTCGTGTCATCGGCTGACCACAAGGGCGTTAAGAGACTTCTCGGACGCTAGTTCGACCCATCCTGAGGAAAGAGACGTACATCATGGCAAGAGTAAAAAGGGCGGTCAATGCCCACAAGAAGCGTCGCGTTATTCTGGAGCGGGCGGAGGGGTACCGCGGACAGCGTTCGCGGTTGTACCGCAAGGCCAAGGAACAGGTCACTCACTCGCTCGTCTACGCGTACCGTGACCGTCGCCAGAAGAAGGGCGACTTCCGTCGATTGTGGATTCAGCGGATCAACGCAGCCTCCCGTGCGAACGGTCTCACATACAACCGGTTCATCCAGGGCCTTGCGCTCGCGGGTATTGAGGTTGACCGTCGTATGCTCGCGGAACTCGCGGTGAATGACGCACCGACGTTTGCGGCGCTCGTTGACACGGCGCGGAAGGCACTTCCCGCTGACACTTCCGCACCGAAGGCGGTTTCCGCGGCGAGCAAGACCGCAGCACCGGCGGTTGCCCAGTCGGAGACTGTTGTGGCGGAGACTGCTACCGCGTAGCATCCTGGCATCTGGACTGTTGGCCCGGTCGGACTCGTTCCGGTCGGGCCAACAGCCTGTTAGTGGCAATATCGTTGAATTAGGTGATTCTGATGGTGTCGGCGTCGTGGGGGTGGGGTTGGGGTCAGTTGCGGTGTCGGTCGCGTTTGATGTGTCAGCGGGTGTATTTGCGTTTGATGACGCGGGGGTTCGTTCGTGCCCGTGGCTTGGGCAGTAGTCTGCGTGTCAGCTCGCTGATCGCGTAGCGCTAGAGCCGGGCGAGGACGTTGCTGCGGTCAGTGTGCTGAGGGGGGGGGAAAAGGCGCCCTGCTGGGTGATCGAGCGGCGTGAGAGGCGCAGTGCGGTGACGAACGAGATTCTGTCCGGGTCTTGGCCGGCCTGCGTGGCGGCGTCGAACATCAGGGTACGGATTGCGTAGTGGCAGCACAGGTATCCCCAGATCTCTTGCAGGACGAGTTCCGGGGTGCCTGAGCGCAGCACTTTCCGGGGTCCGCGCTGGTGGGTCTTGAGCTCGTTGAAGGCGGTCTCGATCTGCCACCGCTGCGCGTATGCGGCGGCCAGCTCGCCGGCGGGGCCGTCGCCGGGGTCGGTGATCGTGGTGATCAGCCGGTACGGGCCGGCAGGCTCGCGGCCGTCCTCGATCACCCGCACCCGGGCGCCGTGCTCATGTTTCCGGTCGGTCTTGGAGTCGAAGACTTCACTGATCCAGGACCCGTCCGGCAGTTCTTCCAGCACGGGGAGCTTGAGGGTGGACCGGACTCTCCAGCACAAGTCCGCGCCTGTTGCCGAGGCCTGTTGCCAGGCGGTGAAGCTATGGAAGCCGCGGTCCGCCAAGCACAGCATCCCCGGTTCCAGCCGGTCCAGCAGCCCACCGGCGGCGGCGTTCTCGGAGACCGCGTACGGGCCAACGACAGCGTCGATGATCGCATGCGAGCCGCACTCAGCGACCGCAATGACCCGTGCCTGCGGGAACGCGGCACGCTCGCCCTTCATCACACCCGGACGCCCGAAGAACCCGTCGTTGCCAGGCGTGTCCGCCACGTCCAGACACATCCCGTCGATCGCGACCAGCCGCCTGCCCGCCAGGAACGAGCCGGGAGTGCCCGGCAACGCCAGGGGAACCGCGACACGCCGGAACAACCGCTCCACAGGCTCCACCCCCAGACGCCTGCGAGCATGCGAGATCGCGCCTTTGTCCGCCAACCGCGGAGCGTCCGCCCGCCCCGCCCACACCACCCCATCACTGATCAACGCCAGCACATCCTCATACGACCCGTCCGCATGCAACGCCATCCCGATCACGAAATACGCCACCGACCGCGCCGGCAACGATCGATGCCGCTTCCGCGTGCGCCCGCACTCCGCGATCACCTCATCGACCACACCAGGCGGGAACACCCGCATCAACACCCCCACCGACACCGCATCCGACAACCGGGAATCAGACTCAGGCTTCCGCCACCCAGAACGCGGCATACCCCCCCCAGAGTAAACACTCGACCCCTAACTCAACGGTATTGGGGTTAGAGCGTGTCGCAGAATGGTGGTGAGGCAAGACGGATGCGGCACCGGTGTTGACCGGCTGCGTGGTGGCCTGGTCTCAGACCGTGGCGGTGTGGATCTTGCGGAGGTTGTATGCGGTGGCGGCGAGGTTGAGTTCGCTTCTGGCAGCGGTGAGGCCTCGTCGGGAAAATCTGTTCAGGATGGTCTTGAGGGTTCCGATGCTGGGCTCGACGGTCGCGCCGCGTCGCTTGTATATCGCGGCGCCCTCGGGTGTTCGGAGTCGGTGAGTCATGGCCTCGCGTGCAGTCGCGTCGGCGGGAGGCTCTCCGACGGTGGGCGTCTGCCGTGCGGCTGCGGCTTGTTCCCGGCCCTTGCCCAGTGCGATGAGCCGATCTGGTCCGGGGCTTCCAGATTGGTGTTGCTGCAGTATCCGGCATCGGCGAGCACGATCCCGACCTGGTGCTCGGGTGAGCCTGTCGTCTCGTGCAGCATGGAGACAGCATCAACCGCAGCGGTCATCATCGGCACGAACGGTCTCATATCGTTCGGGTTCCGGTTCACGTCGACAGCCGTGATGATGTGATCGCTGGTGACCGCGAGCTGAGTGTTGTATCCCTGGACGAATCCTCGGAGGGTGGGCATGACCCGCGAGTCTGGGTCGGTGATGTTCGCCACGATCTTGGGGAGCTTGTTCTTCGCAGGCGTCTCCTTGCCCGCTGCCGCCGTGGTGGCGGCTGCGGCTTCAGTGGCGGCGAGGACACCACGGGCTCTGATGATCCGGGAGTGCTCCTCGGTCGGGACGGGGGAGGCACCCATCGGTTTCTTCCCCGCGGCGATCAACGCAGCCCGACGATCGAGTTTCGCTTGGTGATCATTCAGTTCGCGCTCCAGATGCGCCCTCGCTTCAGCAACCCGCAAAGGCCCATCCGGGATCCGCCCTCGCACCAGCTGGCCAGCACGCGAGGCTGCCAACCCTGCGCGGGCTGCTTGCTCGCGCGTGCGATCTTCAGCCTCCAATCGCTGGTGCTGCGCATCCAGCTCGGCTGACGCACGGCGGACTCGTTCGGCCCGTTCTGCGCGACCAGCCAGCGCTCGGGGAAGGCGATCATCATCATTCAGAGCGCCCTGCGCATCCTCGGCCGCGTCCACGACACCTGCTTCCTCGACGATGCCGGCAGCGGTCTGCGCGGCATATGTGTTGAACCAGTCCTTTCCCCGGTTCGCGTCGATCGATGCGTTCGCGGGGATCTTCGTCCCATCGATCGCGATCGTGCCGAACCGGGCAAGTCCCGCCCGGGCAGCCCCAACAGCATCCGCGGGTCATATCCTGCCGCGCCCGCCCCGCCACGGCGGCGAGAGACCTCGAACGCAGACACATCGAGCGTGTCGACAACGTCGAGAACGAACCATGCCAGGTGATCATCCGGGAGCCAGTCCCGCATATACGGAGGCAGGAGAAACACCTGATCACGCAACACAGGACGATAACCACGAGCCATACTCAATTTTCCCAGAACCACGAGCGATGACCCCGCCAGACACGGCATTCTGCGACAGGCTCTTTACTTCCGAGAATCAGACGGCTACGCTACCCGGGTATGCATGATCGATCAGGAGCGTCTAGCTGACTGTTCCGGAGGCGAGGTGAAGCCAGTACATGTCTATAGCGCTCCGCCCGAGTTCAGTCCGGGATCCCACAGGGGCAGGACACGGCACCGTCTTTGACCATCTAGTCCCGCATGTCCGGCACGGTATAGATCTACTCGTCGCGGACTCCTGCGCGTTGCCCCTTTCGCTCGCGGAGGACGTGCTCGACGCCAAGGAACGCTCGCGGCTACGTCGCCTTCATCCCCGAGCACGTGCGTCGTTTCGCCGCCGCCTGCTTGTTCGCCTTCTTGTGTCGGCCCACACCGGGTCCCGTGTGGACGAGCCCTTCGACGGCGTGCCGTGTGCGCGGTGTGGCGTGACGCATTCAGCGCCCCGTAGCCAAACCATGCGGTATCTCGGCCTGGAGTCGTCCGCCAGCCATACGGGATCCGCCGTCGCGGTCGCATTCGGGTCGACTGTGCTCGGTGTCGACATCGAGGCGGTGGCGAATGTGACGCCCGCGGCCCTCTCACTCGCGCTGACGGCCGAGGAGAGGGTGTCGTTGGCTGGCGTGTGCGCGGCTGACCGCCCTCAAGAGGCGGCGCGCTACTGGACCTGCAAGGAAGCCGCCTCAAAGGCAGCTGGCGTAGGGAACAGTGTTCCAATGCGCGCATGGCGGGTCGACCCGGCTCACGGGTGTGACCGCGTGAGTGTTGCGGACGACATGGGTCGGCGCTGGAGCGGTGTGACGGTGTCGATGCCGTGTGCTCGTGTCGCGGCGGTGGTGTGGCCATCGGAGCTGTCGGGCGCGAGCGAGACGCGCTGGGCGACGAGATACATCAGCTACCAGGACATCCGCGTCGAGGTCACACACGCGGCAGTCTCGTTCCATGGGGCAGGGAGCAAGTGATGAACAGCGAACAGGTACTGCTGCTATTCCCCGGGCAGGGCGGCTACGCGCCGGGGTGCGTCGAGCAGGCAGCACACCGTGATCCCGATCTGTTCGAGGCGATCAGGTCGACAGGGATCGCCGAACTCGGCATCGACGTCGCAGAACTCCGCGGCGATGAACGGCCGCTGCGGGAGCTCGCATTCCACGCCCCAAGACAGGCGCACCTGGCGATCTATCTCTCTGCGGTCATTGCCGGGCGGATGGCGCTGGAACGAGCACCGGTGCCTGCAGCTCTCGTCGGTCACAGCTTCGGTGAGATCGCCGCTCTCGTAGTGCCTACCAGGCTAGGCGAGACCGGATCTCCAGGCCGTTCTACGAGTACACATGCGATTTCGCGAGCCTCACTCCGTACACCGATGACGTCAACGAGTTCCTGCGCATCGCCGTGGAACACCCCGTCCACTCACGGAACCTGACTGGATTGTTCGCGCAGACTACCGATCCGCTCGAGTTCTTTTCGTTGGAGAACGTCCTCCGCGTTCTCCAAGACGCCCCATCCGTGCGGCACTGGAGACTGCGGGCGCTTACCGCGGCGTCGGGCAGAAGAGGGGTAGGACGCCGAGGGTGGCTTGGGAGCATGTTGCTGAATTCGCGGCTCGGGGAACTGGGCCGCTACCTGGCAACGGCACCGTCGCCAGTGGCCAAGAAGAACAGTTGAAAGGGCGAGATAGAACATGGTCTACTCGACAATCGTGCGCAGCAAGGTGCGCAGCACCTTCGACCAGATCAACTCCGGCGACTACCGAGCGATGGTTGACGGACTCGGAACTCCGTTCGAGTACGTCTTCCACGGCGAGCACGCCCTCGGCGGTCGGCGTGTCTCAAAGGAGGCCATGAATCGCTGGTGGGAGCGCACCTTCCGCCTCCTTCCCGGAGCGAGGTTTGACGTCCGCGAGGTTCTCGTCAACGGCGGGCCGTGGAATACCCGCATCGCGGTGCGCTCACAAGTGAGCGGGCCGCTGCCAAACGGTGAGCGATACGAGAACACCGTCTACCAGTTCATGACATTGAAGTGGGGCAAGGTGGTCTCTGTCGAGACCATGGAAGACTTACAAGTGCTCGAGCGGGCACTTCGCACAGTCGCCGATGCGGGAAATGAAGAGGCACTCGCCGCACCGATCAATGGTTGACGGCATGCACGACGCAGCGGCGGTGCACACGCCGGCGGGGAACCGCGCGCCTAACGGTCCTGCGGAGCCTCCCGGCAGCGTCGCGCTCCTAGTGATCACGGGGCTCGCGTTATTCATCACGGGACTCGACAACCTGATCGTCACGATCGCTCTCCCGACGATCAGGGACACGCTCGACGTGTCGGTCAGCGACCTGTCGTGGACATTGAACGCCTACACGATCACCTTCGCCGTGTTCATGCTCGGAGCCTCGTCGTTCGGTCGCCGCTACGGCCGCAGACCGAGCTTCGTAGCGGGGGCGGTGATCTTCACGATCAGTTCAGCGGTCGTCGCTCTGTCCGCCGACCTCGTGACGTTCGGAATCGCCCGTGCGGTGCAAGGATTCGGGGCTGCTCTTATTGTCCCCCTGGCCTTCGCGCTCGTTAACTCGTACTCTCCCGCGCACCGCCGTCCCGTCTATCTCGGTGTCCTCGGCGGCATCAACGGCCTCGCCGTCGCGCTCGGACCCTTCATCGGCGGGCTCATCATCTCGGTGACGAACTGGCAGATAATCTTCTGGCTCAACGTACCGCTCGGCATGATCCTGGTCGTCTTCGCGGTCATTGTGCTCCCGGTCGAACCGCGCACGCCCGCACGACTCGACATCATGGGTTTCGTCACGGTGTCGGCGGGCCTGTTCCTCATTGTGCTCGGCTTCCTGGCACTGGCACAAGAGCAATTCGACCCGGCTTGGACGGTCGCTTTGATTCTCGCAGGACTGTTGCTGCTCGCGCTGTTTTTCCGCATGCAGGTCACAGCCGGGTCACCACTGGTGCCGCCAGCAGCGATACGCGCGCGAGGCCTGCGGCTCTCCGTAGCCACCGCGTTTTTCGGTACGGCCGGCGTTTTCGGGTCGGTGTTCCTCCTCACACAATACCTGCAGCTCGTGCTGGGTTACGAGTCAGCCGCTGCAGGCACTGCCACGCTCCCATGGACGCTGGTCCCGCTCGTCGCTGCTCCGGCGGCAGGTATCCTCGCGAGCAGGCTCGGGATGAAGGCCCCGCTGATCTTCGGGTCGGTGCTGCAGTGCGTGGCGCTGGTGTGGTTCGCGTTCGTCGTCCGCCCCGAGGTGTCGTATCTGCTTCTGGTACCCGGGATGGTGATGGCAGGCCTCGGCATGGGGGTGTTCTTCGCTCTCGTCACCGGGCAGGCGATGGCGCTCGTGGACGGAGATCAAGAGAGCATCGCATCCTGCCTGTCGAACTCAGCACGAGAGCTCGGAGTACTCGCAGGCATCGCCGTGGTCGCGGTGGTCTTCGCCGTGGCTGGCGGTGGCGATACGGCCGAGCAGTTCGCTGCGGCCACGCCCGCGGTCCTGATCGTCGCGGCAGCGCTTCAAGCGGTGAGTATCGTCACCGCGGTGGCCTCGCCGGACGAACGCGACAACAAAGTGAGGACGACATGACGAGGAAATCCATCTTGATCACCAGCTCGCCACTCCTGGGGCATGTCACACCTGGCGTGCGGATCGGCAGCGAACTCGCTCGACGCGGCCATCGGGTAAGGATGCTCACCGGAAGCAGGCATCGCGAGCGGGTAGAGCGCGCCGGGCTCGAGTTCCGGCCGTTGGACAAAGAGGCGGACTTCGACGATCGTGACATGCGCTCTGCGTTCCCGCAGGTCGCCGAGCTGACCGGGATCCGTGGGCTCAGCGCGGGTGTGCTCGAGGTCTTCTCGAAGCCGATCGATGCGCAATTCGCCTCAGTGTCCCGTGCGCTCAACGAGGAGTGGACGGACACGATCCTGTCGGAGATGCTGTTCGCAGGCGTCTATCCGTTTGCGCTGATGCCCCGATCCGAACGGCCGCAGATCGGGATCCTCGGCATCAGCCCGATGACCCTCAAAGCGCCAGGGCTGCCGCCCTACGGAATGGGACTGCTCCCCGCACGCAACGCACCCGAACGCGTGCGGAACGCGATACTCCAGGTGGCCGCGAGCGGGTATCGTGCTCCGCCCAGCGCAGCGCTACCTGAGCCGGGCGATCCGCCGACTGACCGGCCACGAACTACCCTGTCCGTTCTTCGAGATGCCTGGGCTCGGCGATGCGCTCATCCACCTCGGCGTCGAGAGCTTCGAGTACCCGCGGCCCCGTCCGCGCACAAAGCTCATCTTCGCCGGGCCGCTCCCCTCCACGAACGTCGGAGGCGAGATCCCATCGTGGGGCGTCGATCTGGAGGGCCGTCGGGTCGTGCACGTGACCCAGGGCAGCGTGGCCAACGCCGATCTCACCGAGCTCATCATCCCAACCATCAGGGCGCTCGAAGGATCGGATGCTCTTGTCGTGATCACCGGCGGAGGCCGTCCGGCCGCCGATGTGGCGAGTGAACTGGCAACCCATCTCGGTGCGGTACCAGGCAACGTGCGCGTATCCACCTTCTTGGACTACGAGTGGCTGTTCCCGCGCATAGACCTGTTCATCACAAACGGAGGATACGGCGGAGTAAACGAAGCCCTCCGCCACGGCGTGCCGGTCATCGTCGTCGGGAACACGGAGGAGAAGCCCGAGGTCGCCGCCCGAGTCGAATGGTCTCGCGTAGGTGTACGGGTGCGGGCAGGACGACCTGATGCGGAAGAGATCCGGCGCAGCATCGACACAGTCGTCGGCGACAGCCGCTACCGCACCCGCGCGATCAAGATGTCCCAAGAGATCGCCCAGGCCCGCGGAGTCGATGCCATCGAAGAATTCGTGACCGAGGGCCAGCTTGCGCACTAATGCAATCCGTGGCTCACGCCTTGTCTAGCCGCATCCCGCAGGCAAGTCATCACGGCGTCGGCGTTGTATACGACCGCGATTCTTTCGACCCCCTACTCCGATCTGAGTCGCGTAGCCACTCCCGGGCGGGATCGTCGGATACCTGGTGCTCACCTCGGTCGGCGTCGTCGCGACCTCATCGCGCATCGCGCGATCCTTCACCACAGCCCGCTCCATGGCGCCGCGGTCATCGGGATCGCGCCGTCCTCGAGCTGATCCAGGCTGGCGGCCTGCTCGCGGCAATGCTCATCCGGGTCTTCGCGGGCTAACCCCAATACCGTTAGGGGTCGAGTGTTTATTCTGGGGGTGTCCCTATGGTTTTTGTCAAGCCGCTGCGGGCAGTTCTTCTCGATGTCGGGTTTTTAGTAGTGGGTGCTGGTTTTGAGTATGGCGTAGATGGCGTCGCGGCGGCGGTGGGTGGGGCAGATGAGGGCGGTGTTGTGTTTCTTCCCCTGGGCGTGTTTGCGTTGGTAGTAGGCGGCTGATTCGGGGTCGCAGTTCGATGCGATCCACGCGGATCGGAGCGGGGCGTTCTTGAGCTGTTTGTTTCCTGATCGGGTCGGATGCTCGCCGCGGATCGATTTGCTCGAGCGTCTCGTGACGGGGGCGATGTCGGCGTAGGCGGTGAGGTGTCCGGCGGTCGGGAAGTCGGATGCGTTGCCGATGGCCAGGGGGATGGTGGCTGCTGTCTTGGTTCCGATTCCTGGCATCGAGATCAAGACGTCGCGAAGAGGGACGTCATCGAGCAGCCTCTCGACCTCGACCGCGGGCTCGGCCCGCTGCGTTCTGAGTGCTTTGATCTGCGTGGCGACGTGCGGGATCACGGTCTCGATTGCGGCTGTCCCGATCACCGTGATGGTCTGCTGCCTGAGCGCGGCGAAGACGTCGTCGGTGAGCGCATCAACACCGCGGTGTTTGGTCTTGCGCGCCCAGACCTTCACTCGCCGCAGGTCCCGCCTTCGCCAGAGCCGTCGGAGCCTCGTAGCGGGCCAGCAGGTCCAGACAGAGGTGGTTCGTCAGTCGGGTGCCTGCGAACACACGTTCCAGTGCAGGGTGGATTTGCAGCAGCAGAGACCGGAGCCGGTTGATCGATCGGGTGGACTGGCGGGCGAGGTTGTTGTCGTAACCGGCGAGGACCTTCAACGACGCGAGGACCTCGTTGTCCCGGTCGACCGCGCGCAACGTGTCCGGCATCCGCAACGTGGTCGTTGCGATCACGAACGCATCCCGCGCGTCGGTCTTCGTATCTTCTGGCATGAGCTGCGCGGCCTTGCGCATCGCGAGGCCGGGAAGATACGCGACCTCGCATCCGGCATTTCGCGCGCCCGCGACCGGCAGTGCGCCAATCGTGTTCGGCTGGTCCACGATCACTAGCACCCGACCGTGTGTCTGCAATCGGGTGAAGACCTCGCGGAGTTTGGCCTCGTCTTGCGGGAGCGGCTTGTCGAACAGCCGCGTCCGGTCCTTGTCGAGAGCGCAGGCGTGGTGCTCTTCCTTGCCGACATCGAGGCCGCACCACACTCCGATGTCCGTCGTGTTGATCAGTTGCTCGGGCATCATCGCCGGGCCTCCTCCTGTCAGTTCAGGCCACTGTCACAACGTCTGGTCCTGGCACCCACATTACGAAGAGACCTGAGCCTGCAAAGGCTCGGCCGTGTCCCTATCAGCAGTCACCCGACGTCTCTGCGACCGGCGACAACACCCCCGGATCATACAAACGACAGGGCAAGAAAGTCATACCGGTCCCAGCGACCAACCCCAGCACCCGAGGTCACCTAGTAAGGTAATGGCCTTGACCGGTTGTTGTGGTTTGGGTTTTGTTCGTGGGCTGTTTTGCAGGAGGTTCGCTGCGATCGGGATAAGCGCGGCAAGGAAAAACTCCGCGGCGACCCCGTAGCGGACGTTGAAGATCGCGGTGGTTGCTGCCCAGTCGCTGTGGGAGAACCGTGCGAACTCTAGTGCCCCGAAGTTGTTGAGCACAACACACCCAACATACAGTCCACCGGAGATGGCTGCGACGCTGATGCCAAGCAAGCGATCGTGCCCTGAGCCGCGCACAAGGATAAGAACAAAAGCTGCCAGGAACGGCAACAGAATCAGAATCGGAACAAGGAAACCACTCTCCACAAGCTGCGCTCGCAGGTTGTCGGGTTTGCTGAAAACAAGCGGGGCGACCACGTTGATGAGCCATCCCTTGCCA
>Ga0081606_1000772_pt1 | contig 11540 bp, 10 predicted proteins | sample EareggfetidaYelm_FD_71127 | JGI IMG/M metagenome (GOLD analysis project Ga0081606, IMG submission 71127) | Earthworm egg capsule microbial community from the University of Washington, USA - E. fetida Yelm (SPADES assembly) (version 2) | ecosystem: Host-associated > Annelida > Reproductive system... | reverse complement strand
CATGTTTCGACAGATTTCGTTTTTGACGGAAACAAAAAATCTCCGTACAACGAAGAAGATATTCCAAATCCAACCGGAGTTTATGGACAGACAAAATTGGGTGGCGAGAAAGCGGTTCAGTCGGTTTTGGATCAGTATTATATCATCCGGACTTCCTGGGTGTATTCACAATTCGGGAATAACTTTATGAAAACGATGTTGCGCCTGGCTTCCGAAAGAGACACACTTTCTGTTGTAAATGACCAAATTGGAACACCGACAAACGCTGTTGATTTGGCCAATGCACTAGTTAGCATCATCGTAAGTGGGAAAAAAGATTTTGGAATCTATAATTTCAGTAATGAAGGCCAATGCAGTTGGTATGATTTTGCAAAAAAGATATTCGAAATCAACCCTTTAAAAATCGATTTAAAACCAATACCAACAACCAGTTTTCCAACACCGGCCAAAAGACCGGCTTTCAGCGTATTGGATAAGGCAAAAATTAAAGCAACCTTTGGATTTGCAATAGAAAATTGGGAGCAGTCATTAGAAAAATGTAACGATAATTAGGTTTGCGTTTCACCAGCTATTGGGAATTGAAGCGGAATACTAACGACGGCTTGTGATTAGTTTTCGAAACTAAGATGGAGCGATATGAAAGGATATTTTACTGAATTTATTATTAATAATGAAACTGATAAACTGGATTAAAGCACATCTAATTTTAATTGTCCTGGTTGGTATAGGCTCAATTTTAAGATTCTATAAACTGGACCATCAAAGTTTATGGATGGACGAGATTTTTTCTATTAATCTTGCGGCACCGGAAAACAGTTTAGGGCAGGTATTTGATCTTGTGAAGAAAGATTCGCATCCGCCATTATACTATTTTTTAATCCATATTTTCTTTTGCCTTTTTGGCCATACAGCAATGGTTCTTAAGCTTTTTTCAGCTATAATGGGAGTTTTGGGAATAGTCTCGATCTATTTTTTAGGCAAGGAACTTGTAAATAAAAAAGTGGGTTTATTGGCTGCTTTCTTAACCACATTCAATTATTTCCACCTCTATTATTCACAGGAGGGAAGAATGTATTCCTTATTCTTTTTAACTACTTGTTTAGCGGCATTGTATTTTGTAAAGTTTATTAAAACACCCAATAACAAATCGATGTTGCTGTTCGTGGTTTTTTCTACAGTGATGGCTTACAGTCATTTCTTTGGGGTTTTTATACTGGTCAATTTCTATAGCATTATTTTGTTTTACATAATCCGTTCGAATGATAAAGCGAACAGGCTCAAATTAACACTAGTTTCCGGCCTGCTGACTATGGTTTTGTACATTCCTGTGCTACTTGTTGTAGTACACAATCTGCAACTCACAAGTTTTTGGGTCGAGCCACCAAAGTTTAAAACATTCGATTTAATGTTAGGCGAATTTTTCGGCTACAATCCAATCCTAAAAGCTTTGGTAATGGTCGTTTTTGGGGCATCCATTCTCTATTTTATTCTTAAAAAGAAATGGGAATCAAACCCATCTTCGAAAGTGGCCAAAATCAATCCGATCCTGATAGTGTTAGTTTGGATTTTCGGAACGATAGGGATCTCACTTATTTATTCGTTTGTTGCATTGCCCATCGTTGTAAGCCGCTATTTCATTGGAATCCTGCCGGCAATCATCATCTTACTGGCACTGATCATCCCTAATTTTAAAGTAAAACATTTAGAACTCGCTTTCGTTGTAATCGTTACTGTTTTCTCCGTAAAAGCATTGGTGGACAAAAGTTTTTATTCCGGATATTACAAAACACAATTCCGGGAAGGCATACAAAATATGGCCAATAAAAAACCAAATGACCCCATTGTTTTCCGTTACGGAGACTTTTTCCTGACGTATTACAAGAATCACTTTAATTCTAAACAGCCGACAATTAAAGCGGATATAAATGCTTATGTTGATAGTTTGAAGCAATCTCAAAACCTGATAGATTTTTGGTATTTCGATGCCCACAATATAGATTATTCACCCACAAACCAGACGAAGGAATTTTTAGAAAAGAATTACATCATGGACGATACTGCCGAATATTTCGATGCAAACTGCAAACATTTTACCTTCAAAAAAGGTTATGAACAGTAGAAACGCAATAATTAAAGGTAATGCCATTGAATATGATTTTACCGGAAAAAATATTTGAAATCAATTATATTAGAATAAATTTACAACCAATACCAACAGAATTTCCGGTACAGGCCAAGAAGCCAGAATTCAGTTTGGATAAAAATAAATCAAGAGTAGCTTTCCAACTGAAAACAGAAAGAAAGTTTAAATAAACATCATATGAAAATAGTAGTTACCGGAGGTGCCGGATTTGTAGGTTCAACACTTTGTTTGCAGCTCAAGGCAAAGTACCCCTCATACGAAATCATCGCTTTCGATAATTTAAAAAGAAGAGGTTCCGAACTGAATTTATCCGATTTCCAAAAGCAGGGAATTCCCTTTTTTCATGGTGATATCAGGAATAATGAAGATTTAGCTGCGCTTGGGAATTTTAATGTTTTGGTGGAAGCTTCGGCAGAACCATCAGTAACTGCAGGATTGGACTCTGACCCAACTTACGTAATCAATAATAACTTATACGGTTCGATCAACTGTTTCAATGCGTGTCTAAAAAACAAGGCAAAACTCATTTTCCTTTCCACAAGCAGGGTTTACCCTATAGATTGGATTGAGAATGCCAGTTTTAACGAACAGGAAACCCGTTTTTCATTTGATGAAAATCAAAACACAAAAGGAATTTCACCCAAAGGGATTTCAGAAGAACTGTCTCTTGAGGGCGCCCGTTCTTTTTATGGCACGACCAAATTGGCTTCGGAACTTTTCATTCAGGAATATGCCGCATTTTATGGACTCAAGGCTGCCATTACCCGATTTGGAGTAATTGCCGGACCAAGGCAGATGGGAAAGACAGACCAGGGCGTAGTAACGCTTTGGATGGCCAAGCATTTCTGGAATCAATCCCTTAAATATATAGGATATGGCGGTACCGGAAAGCAGGTTCGCGATATCCTGCATGTGGATGACCTGGTGGAACTGATAGATCTTCAAATCCATCAGATAGAAAAATTTGAAGGTAAAATCTATAATGTAGGAGGCGGATTGGAAAACAGTGCATCCTTATTCGAAATGACCAAAATCTGTGAAAAGATAACGGGGAACGCCATTTCAATTGCTTCGGAAAAAGAAACGAGAACAGCCGACCTGAGGATTTTTGTAACCGATAATTCCAGAATTACGAATGAGATAGGATGGAAACCGAAAAAATCAGTAGAAATGGTCTTTCAGGATATTTATAACTGGATAAAGGAAAACGAAAAGCAATTAGAATCAATATTAAAATAAAAGAAGAATGAAACTAACCAGACAACATTTGCGGTATCTTATTATCTGCATACCGGTATTCGCGTTTTTCGGATTCTTTTTTTATTACATGGTAGACGCGCCGATAAATGACGATTATGCTTTATTGGATTTTATCGATAAATGTATTTCCACAGATTCTTTATCTGAAAAAGCAGGTCTTATTTTTGCCCAGCATAATGAACACAGGATCGTTTATGACAGGATATGGACAATCCTTTCCTATAAAATAAGTGATAGCGTAAATTTCACTTTTCTGGCACTGTTAGGCAATTTATCGCTTATCGGGATTGCATTTTTATTCTTCCGGAAATTTAAAAACTTAAATAAGGAGCTGCTTCTTTTCTTTCCGGTTACCGTATTGCTTTTTAATATTTCATCATGGGAAAACATGACTTTTGCCATGGCGACGCTGTCCAACTTCACGGTTATTTATTTTGCTTTATTGAGCTTATACTACTTGTCTTCAGAAACATTGGTAAAAAAGAAAAACCTGTTTCTGGGCATCTTATTTTTCGCTTTAGCGATATTGACACAAGGGGGCGGATTGTTCCTGTTTCCTCTCAGCGTTTTGATTCTGGTGTATAAAAAGGAATATAAAAATATCTTAATTTACCTGACATTTACACTACCAATGGTATTTTTATATTTCTATGATTACAAATCGCCTGGTTCAAGTAAAGGAATTGTGTCATCACTTATTGAATATAATTTTGAAATCATACCGTTTCTTTTTGCTTTCTTAGGAAATGCAACCAATTATTACCTGATATACACCGGAAGTTTAAAGAATTCAACTGTTTTGTCGCTGATTTTTGGAGTAATTTTCTTCCTCGTTTTCATTTATATAACGTATAAGAAATATTATAAGCAAAACCTGTTTATTTACAGCGTTCTGTTATTTTTTATCATTTCAGCGTGTGTGACTTCCGTATCGCGGGTTTCATTTGGTCTAGATGCAGCAGGCGCTTCACGTTACAGGATTAATGGAATTATATTTTTAATTGCCCTCTATTTTTGGCTGATTGAAACCTATAATCTTAAGAAACTTTACATAACAATCACATTGGTTGTAACGGTTGGTTATTTTTATTTCTTTAGTCTAAAGCAAGTAGAATACCTCGATGTAAGACAGAAGCAGACCTATACAGGAGTTTTAATGCAGAATATTGGAATTTCGACTTATTTGAATGGAGATAAGAACGATGTAACCATTTATAATATGTTATTGAATAACGCTAAAAATTCAGAAACCTACTGCCTTCCATCCAATGAAGATATTTTAGATTATTTTCCTTATGGCAATGAGCATTCCTTAAAGCCACTGAAACTATCCACAAATGATTTAGCGTATAATATTGATACCATAACAGAACTGAATGACAGTTATCTGGTTGAAGGCTGGGCATTTTTAGGAGATGAAAATACGTGTGGGCAGAAAGTCTATGTAGGAGTAACAAATGGTTTAGATAATACAGCCATTTTCTATTCCACCAAACAATATTCAAGATATGACGTAAATACATTTTTCAAAAAGAATAACCTTAGATTTGCAGGATATTTAGGAAGAATCAGAAAGAACGATCTAAAGTCAGGAGAAAACAAAATATCTTTGATGATAGAAGTAAACGGAATGACAAAAACAGTGTTAACAGACAAAAAGATTATTAAATAATGAAAATATGCATTATAACAGGTTCGTCAGGTCTAATCGGTAGTGAGGCGGTGACCTTCTTTGCAGAAAAGTTTGACAAAATAATAGGTATTGACAATAACATGCGTGAAGTATTCTTTGGAGCCAATGCATCCACAGAATGGAACACACAAAAGCTGACAGATACCATTCCAAATTTTGAACATCACCGGGCGGATATCAGGAATATCGATGAATTAGAGAAAATATTCTCCAAATATAAATCAGATATTAAACTGATTGTACACACTGCCGCACAACCCAGCCATGATTGGGCTGCACGCGAACCGTTGACTGATTTTACGGTAAATGCCAACGGAACACTGAACATGCTAGAAATGACGCGCCTGCATTGTTCAGAAGCCACTTTTATTTTCACTTCAACTAACAAGGTTTATGGCGATACGCCTAATTACCTGCCATTAGTGGAATTGGACAAGCGATGGGAAATAGATGAATCTCATCCGTACTATAAAGACGGAATAGATGAAAACATGAGCATCGATCAAACCAAGCATTCGCTTTTTGGGGCTTCCAAAGTAGCCGCTGATGTTTTGGTTCAGGAGTACGGAAAATATTTCGGGATGAATACCGGGGTTTTCCGCGGAGGCTGCCTGACAGGGCCCAACCATTCGGGCACCCAATTGCACGGATTTTTGTCCTACCTGATGAAATGCGCCATTACCGGAGATAAATATACCGTTTTTGGTTACCAGGGGAAACAGGTTCGTGATAATATCCACAGTTGGGATTTGGTGAATATGTTCTGGCATTTTTACCAGAATCCGCGTCAGGGAGAAGTTTATAATGCAGGCGGCGGAAGGCATTCCAATTGCTCCATGGCGGAAGCTATAGCAATGTGTGAAGCCATAACCGGAAAACCAATGAATTATGAATATTCTGAAACCAACAGGATTGGTGATCATATCTGGTGGATCAGCGACGTATCAAAATTCAAGGCCCATTATCCGGACTGGCATTGGAAATATGACATTAATGATATTTTGACGCAGATTTATGAGGCAACAACACTAAAAAGTTAAGATTAAATATGAAACAGTTTCTGATGATATTTGTTTGCGGGTTATTTTCAACCTGGATTTATTCTCAGACTAACAATCCTAGGGTATCTCCGGTACACGCAGGAGCATTTTCAAATAATAACCTCACCTATGTTGTTGGTAAAATATATGTTCTTTCGCCGCCAGCTTTACCTAAACAGGCTATAGAGAAAGAAGAGGTTGTTAACACGATAAAGGTTTACCCTAATCCGGTAACTAATATCCTTACTGTAGAAACTTTGGATAAATCGGAGATTAAGTTCATCGTTATTTCTGATATGAGCGGAAAATTATTGTATTCTGGTAAGCTGGAAAACAATAGTGTTGACGTATCATTCCTAAAGCAGGGAAACTATATCATAAAATTGGATAACGATAATTCCAAAACATTTAAGATCATTAAAAACTGATTAGTATGAGAAAAGTTCTTTTGACTGTATTGTTTTGTATTGCTACCGTATCACTTTTTGGCCAGGCACCACAGGCCTTTAGCTATCAGGCGGTAGCTTATAATTCAAGCGGAGTTGTGGTTACAAATCCAATAGCATTGGAGATTAGTATCCATGACTCGTCTTTAACAGGAACTATCGTTTATAAAGAAAGGTTTACGGGGATACAGCCAACCACTCAAGGAGTTTTCAGCTTAAATATCGGAACAGGAACAGTCCAGTCTCCCTTTACATCTACCACTTTTAAGAATATAAACTGGGGAACAAATTCAAAATATTTAGAAGTAAAAATAGATCCGACTAATCCCGGAACAGGAACGAATTATACCGTTAGCGGAGGTAATCAATTAATGAGTGTTCCTTATGCATTATTTTCTGCTAAAACGGGAGTAGAGGCAAATGTTGTTACGGTAAAAAATGTAAATGATTTAAAATTATTTACCGATTTTAATCCGGCTACAGATACCCCTACTGTTTATGTGCAGGGTTATAATTCGCCGTCAGATGGTGGCGGAGGGACATTTATATTCAAAAGATATACTGATATGGGTACGGCCTCTCCGGGCGGAGTTGATCCTAAACCTGTTCAGGATGGAGGTATCTTCATCGATTCTTATAATGGTAATTTTACGCCTCATGGTATTTGGATCAGGCAATTCAGCGGTGATATAGATATACGGTATTATGGTGTTTTCGGGACAGGGGGGACAACCGATCAGGGACCGAAAATACAGTATGCCATAAATTATGCCCATAAATCTATTGAAGATGTGAATAATAGACCTTATGGCCATAATGGTAGCAACACTGTGTATCTTCCTAATGGTCAATATATTGTTGGACAGATTGTTATAAAGACGGGGGTTACAATAAAAGGAGCTTCAATGACAAATACGACAATACAATCATTAGATGATTCAAATAATGCTTTAGTCGTTATGCCTGAAGGAGTCAATAGGGATATTCACTTTAGAGATATAAATTTTTATGGTAATGCCTCTACATATTTCAATAATTTTAGGCATAAATCATGTTTTTCATTTGTCGGAATCGGAACAATTGCAGGACTTTGGGAATCCTCATTTAAAAATGTGACCATACAAAAGTTCACAGGACATTCCTTTTATTTTCAGGGAAGCGTAACACAAAATAATTATGGGATAACAAATCAGTTTATTACCATGGAAGGTGTGAATGTTGAAAGTGTGGGCCAATTAAGGACAGACTCGAATAACTTCACTAATGATTACCATGCATTGGAATTGAATGGGCTCAATGGACAATTTGCGTTTAATAATTGCAGGTTTGATGGTGGAGCTTTTCTTTATCAGGGAAGCGATATACCACAACATAAAGTTAATGGTATCTCAGTTTATATAGGAACTACAGTACCTGGAATAAATCCGGCAATGATCAATTTTAATAATTGCACCTTTCAAACGGCAGAAACAGCGATACAGATAGAATCATGCAACAATGTCAATATTATTGGCTGCTGGTTTGAACATCTTGAGAGATCAATTGTTGTTAAAGGCCGGTATAGAAAATCTAAGGCAATAAATATTTTGAACAGTTCATTTTCAAATGCTGCCGGAAAATTAGGAATACTGGATTCCGGATCAGGAAGAGTTATAATTGCTGAAAATTCACATCTGAATGTTCAGAATAATTTTATAATTGAATCAACAGAATTAGATGACCCAACGCGGTTTATTTCCGTAGACCCAATTAATGGTGCTCCAGCATCAAATTTAGGTATTTCTGCCAGCGGGAATTATTTTGAAGATAAGAAATTTGGTTATTCCTATGGAATTAAGAAAGATGTAATTTTAACAAATACTTCCCCAAGTGTTATTGATCTTGAAGGAGCTAAAGCTATTTATTTGAAAAATACTACTGGAAACATTCTGACAATAGATGAGTTTAAATCTTCGACATCACCCGGTGAATTCATTTTTATCAGGGCAGACCAAGGGAGTATAAGATTTAATGAATCAAAAAATATTTATTTAGGGAATATGAATGATCCATCAATAGTAACTAATCCGCCTAATGGCCAGCTTACTATTAACAATGGTGGCATAGCTATATTTGTTAAAATTGATGAAATAATACTTAATGGTATGTATCAGGAAACCTATAATCTGGTATCCTACAAGTTAAGAAATTAAGTAGGTCATTAAAAATAAACTCAAAGGAATTCGAAAGAAATGACGATTTCACTAAAAAACATGAGATAATATAAACTAATGAAATTAAGCATTGTAATTCCTGCCTACAACGAAGAAGAGTCAATAACCGAAACCATTGACCAGATTGAAGAAGCGTTTTCAAAAGTCACTATCGACCATGAAATCTATGTAGTTAACGATAACTCAAAAGACAATACCCTACAGGTTTTAGAGCAGCTGGCCCAAAAATATCCGGCATTGACTTATGGAACCAATTTGGGGCCAAACGGTTTTGGATATGCCGTCCGTTATGGACTGGAACGTTTTTCAGGAGATTGCGTGGCGGTAATGATGGCTGACCTTTCGGATTCTCCTTATGATTTGATCCGGTATTATACCACCATGATTGAAGGAAATTACGATTGTGTTTTTGGAAGCCGGTTTATCAAAGGGGGAAAAGTAATTGATTATCCGTGGGTAAAAAAAATTATCAATCGCGTAGCCAATTTTATCATCAGGATGGTGATGCGAATTAAATACAACGATACAACAAACGCTTTCAAGCTTTATAAAAGAGAAGTTATAGATGGTGTGAAACCTATTTTATCCCCACACTTTAACCTGACTATAGAGTTGCCTTTAAAAGCAATAATAAGAGGTTACTCCTACACGGTAGTACCCAATTCCTGGACGAATAGGAAATACGGAGTTTCAAAATTGAAAATCAAGGAAATGGGAAGCCGTTATTTCTTTATCTTAGTGTATTGTTTTGTAGAAAAATATTTCTCAAGAGGTGACTTCCATAAGGACGAAAAAAAATAGGCCATTTAAAGATTTAATATTTAAAATTATATAGATTTGCAAAAAATCAAAAACCATGAAAATTAAAAGTATATCAATAGCACTATTATTATGTCTGGCCTTAACAGGATGTAAAAATGAAAAGAGTTCAGATAATACTAATGAAGTTACACAGCAAGCAGAACCTGTAAATGATTATTTGAAGGTAACACTCGATGTCACGGTAAAAAAAGATGATAACTTACAAGTATATTATATAGACAAGGTAACTGAGCCTTTTGCCGAAGAAAAGTCGGTATGGGTTGCTGTTAAGGGAAGCCCAAATCCTCAAAAAGTTGTTTTTAACATTCCGAAAAACGAAGCTCCGCATTTATTGCGATTGGATTTTGGAATGAATCCTGAACAGGAAGATATTGTGTTTTCAGGACTTGAATTCAATTATTTTGGTAAGATCAAAGAAATTAAAGGAGGTGAATTAGCGTTCTTTTTCAGACCGGTCAGCCCGACAACAATTGATTTTGCAACAGGTGTTATTAATGCAAAAGAAGCAAGTGGGAAAAGAGTTGAAGCGGTTCTTTATCCTCAAGAAGTTCCTTTAGGGAAAGAGCTAGACAAATTAATAAAGTCATAATCAAAGTAATTATACTTTTGAAAATGAATTGTTTATAATTTAATTATACATAAAGGCCCAAATATGGATATATCGGAATTTTCAAGATTGGAAGACAAAGGATTGTACTCCAGGCATCCATGGGAAGAGTCAAGAAAAAATGTATTATTAAAATTCTTAAAGCAATCAAAAATCCAATTTCCAATACAGCGTATCGTTGATATTGGAGGCGGGGATGCCTATGTTGTCAATTCGCTCATAGCCCAAAACCTGGCTAAGGAATATTTTGCCATTGACATTGCCTATACTCCGGAAGTCATAGATCAGCTGAAAGTCAATTATTCCAACAGCCCGGTAACCTATGTTCACGATTTAGGGGAATATTTCGAAAAATATGAACCGGTTGAAGGAACCTTGTTTTTATGCATGGATGTCCTGGAACATTTAGAAAATGAGAAAGAAATCCTCAATTACCTAAAAGAAGGAAACAATTATTATTTCTTTGCCGTTCCGGCCTTTCAGTCTGTTTTTTCGAGCCATGATGTATTGTTAGGGCATTACAGGAGGTATACCTTGCAACAGCTGGAAAGCCTTTTGCTTGCGAATCAATTTAAGATACAGGAAAAAGGATATTATTTTACTTCACTGCTGCTTTTCAGATGGATGGATAAACTCCTTAAAAAGGATAAAGATGCCTCTATAGACAACTGGAAAGGCGGAAAGACAAAAACCTTTATCATCAATACCATCTTAAAAACAGATTTTACGATCAGTTTGTTATTAAAGAAATTAGGGATTACCATTCCGGGTTTATCTACTTACTGTCTATGCAAAAAATAGCTGTCATCATTCCGTGCTACAATGAGGAAAACAGATTAAATGAAGCGCATCTAATAGAATTATTAGAGCAAACTCCGGTAGATATTTATTTGGCTAATGACGGGAGTAAGGATAATACCCTTCAAAAAATTCAAGGATTTGCAGCCCGGAACGCTGAACGATGCTTCGTAATCAACTTCACTCAAAATGAAGGAAAAGCAGCAACTATCTTTAAATCAATAAACCAATTATCAGAAAAGGGATCCTACGATTATCTGGGGTATTTCGATGCTGATTTTTCTACACCTCCTAAGGAAATAAGCAGAATGATTTCGGAATTGGATACCGTAAAATCAACATTTATTTTTGGTTCAAGGGTGCTGCTGTTAAATGCCAATATAAACAGGAAGTGGCACAGGCACGTTATTGGAAGGGTTATCATTACGGTTATAAACTCTAAATTTAAAATTGGCGTTTATGACACTCAGTGCGGGGCCAAAATTTTCTCCAAAGAAATCATAAAGGAAGCATTTGAT
>Ga0081606_1000771_pt1 | contig 11549 bp, 6 predicted proteins | sample EareggfetidaYelm_FD_71127 | JGI IMG/M metagenome (GOLD analysis project Ga0081606, IMG submission 71127) | Earthworm egg capsule microbial community from the University of Washington, USA - E. fetida Yelm (SPADES assembly) (version 2) | ecosystem: Host-associated > Annelida > Reproductive system... | reverse complement strand
CCCGACTTGAACTGATGGCCCGTCACCTCGTTCTCGAACCGGATGTCCGGCCATTCGCCCAAGGCGCGGGGAATGCCGGAACCCAAGCCGCGATAGGGCAGGATTTGCGTGGCGTGCTCGGTCAGGGTCGGGTTGCGCCGGTTGGTGACGCCACGGCGGATGTCCTCGATGCTCAGGCTGTCGGGCAAGTGACCGGGGCTGATGATCTCGATGCGGTCGGCGAAGATCATCAACCGGATCGAAGCGCTGGTGAAGTAGTCGCGGTGAATCAGCGCGTTGACCAGCAGCTCAATGATGGCCTGCTCCGGCACTTCCAGCAGGCCCAAGGAATTGAAGTTCTGATCGCCCTGGACGTGGTGCAGGTTGCGCTTGATGAAAGCGAGGCTGCGCTGGTACTGCGCCAGCAGCGTGCCGTCGATGTCCTCGCTGTCCAGATAGCGCGTGTCGTGCAGCACCGCGCCGGGGAAGGCCACGGCCTTGACCATGAACGCGGGCCGGTAACGCTGTGGGCGCTTGCCGAACAGCAGCAGGCCCGCGAGGTTCAGCTCCTGCCCGTCGGCCAAGCCAATGTTCTGCAACACTTGCGACAAGGGCTGGCTGGAGGCTTGGGGCGACTGGCCGTAGCGCCGGGTAAAGTATTCGCTGAATGCCTTTTCGTCGAGGTCGGCGGCGGAGGTTCGCTCCACCGGAATCACATCCGCGTAGATCAGCCCGGAACGCTGGAACAGGCGCTGGATTTCCTCGCGCGCCGTGACGTGGCGCTTGTCCGCGCCGTTCTTCACCCAGATGCGGCCCTGATTATCGACGTAAGGTTTGCTCAGGCCGTCGGGCACGGTGACGGCGATCACGACGCCCTGCGCGGTCTGGATGTTTTCGGTGGTCGGATGAATGGGTGGACGGACGTTCTGCGACGCCGCATTGGAAATCGACTGGTTCAAGCGCCGCACGTTGGCAGCATCCAGCCCGACCATGCTGCCGTTGTCTTCTACGCCCAGCAGCAACAGGCCGCCGCCGCTATTGGCGAACGCGGCAAGCTCCGCCGCGATGCTGTCGGCGTTGGTTGCGTCGCGCTTGAACTGGTGGCGGCTGTCTTCGCCGCGCGCGAGGATTTGCAGGAGATCGGCTTCGTTCATCAGCAGTTGGCCGTCAACGCCGCGCCGAATTGCCCGAAACTCGGCACCTTGCCCAGCACGCCGAAGTTCGGCCTGAGCGAAGCGACGATCTGCGAAGCGTGCGTCGTTGGCACATAGGGTTTCCCGTACCGCTGGAAGATGTTTTCCAATCGCTTCTTTGGATTGGCCTGCGATTCCACATTGGAAGTGTTGTGGATCCGAACGCGGTGCTCCGGGCGCGAAAGCACTTGCGACAAGGCCCGGCCATCGGCCAGCAGCCAGGCTTCCAGTTCGGCCTTGATCGGCACCAGAAACACGCAGGGATGATTCGCCAGCCCGTGCGGGCCAAGTTTCTGCCGGATGTCCTTACTGTCCTGAATCGCGCCATCGGGCCTGCCCCAGCGCGGTTGCACGTCCCAGACGATCAACACGCGGCAGCAACCGGAATCCAGCAACGCCTGGGTCGTGCTGGCGCAGTTGGCAATCAGTTCGGGCTTGTTACCCTGCGGGTGGATTTCGACTTGCGCGCCGGGAACGATGCGCTGCGCCAGCGCCTTCAGCACCTGCTGGTCTTCGCTTTGCAGGCCACCCTCGCAAAGAATGCCGATCTTCATTCGGCGTTCCCCCAGCCGCCCTCCGGCGCTTCGCCTTGCTTCGCATCGGTCGCAGCATCGGCAGGCGGCGGTGATTGCAACACGTTCATGGTGTACAAGCGCCCCGGCATGAAGCGTTGCCGCCAATTCGTCAATTCCTCACGGTCGGCAGGCCACGAGAATGCCGGGCCTTTGTCCTTGCGCTCGCACAGCAGCACATCGTCCAGATCGAGTTGATCCAGCAAGTAGGGCGAATGCGTGGTCGTGACGATTTGTGTGCGGCCGGAGGACGTGGCTGCCTTGAGCAAATCCACGATCAAGCCGATCGTGCGTGGGTCAAGGCCGTTCTCGATTTCCTCGATGAAGATCAGCGGTGGCGGGTCTGGGTCGAGCAAAATGGCGATCAGCGGCAAGGCGCGCAAGGAGCCGGTGGACATCAGCCAGCCGGGAATCTCGTAGTTCTTTTCCAGCAATTGCAGGTAGCCGCGCTGGATGACGCCGGCGTCTAGCATCTTGGGTTGGACTTCGCTGGCATACGGCAGCACGTAGCGCATCGCCAGCGTGATTTCTTCATTGGCCGATGCGGAGCGCTTGCGCAGGTCGATCAGGTATTCGGCCACATTTGCGCCATCGGCGGCCAGCCGAATCCGGCCCCCGCTGCGGCGCGTGGGCTGCAAGGCACCGATCTGTACCGGATTCAGGCGCAGGAACGAAATGTTACGCAATGCCTCGGCCACATGGCCGATGGATTGATCCAGCGCCAGCATGGAGCGCCCTTCAGGGAATACGCCAGCCTGACGGGCGCGGATGTCCTTGCCCAGCGTGACGCGCTCGTCCTGGATATAGACGCGGTTGCCCTGATCGCGGCTGTTCACGGCCATTTCCAGCCGCAGGGGAAGTTTCTCGCGCTTGAAGACCAGCGTGAAGCGCATGGGCTTGTATTGGCGCGAGGGGTCGGCCGCCGCCGCGCCGGTCATGGCGTGTTGCACGGACTTGTGCCGGATGTGCTCGAAACTGCTCCAATCCTCAAGCGCGGCGTCCAACCCGCCCAGGACGATCTTGCAGTAGGTTTCCACGGCTTCCAGCAGGCTGGATTTGCCACTGCCGTTGCTGCCGATGATGGCGGTGAGCGGCTTGAGCCGGATGCTGCCGCTTTTTTGCAGCGATTTGAAGTTCTCCACGGCGATGGATTGCAAGCGCAAGGCGGGCACGGTGTTCATTGGACAGCTCCTTGCGCCACTTTGCGATAGGCGTTATAGGCATCGACCTTGGTGGCTTCGGGCACCAGCGGGAAGGTGCCGAGGATGTGCAGGAATTCTTCGTCGGTCAGTCCGTAGAGATGGGCGACCAAGCCGTCGATTTCGGCGCGAAGCCTAGCGCGGACAGCGGGGTCAGTGACGCCGTCACGGTGGTCGCGCAAGCCAACTTCCTTCGTCAACGCATCGAACTTCGGCGTCGTGCAGATTAGTTTCGCTGCACGACTGGAAATACGTTCAAACCACATATCACCTATACCAACATCTGGAGCTTGGGTTCCATACACAAAGTGGAAATTTATATTGGCAGTTACTTTTAGTCGCAACAAAGCATCAAATACGAAAGAATTAAAGACGGCGCAAAGGTAGAACTGATCTTTGTACTCAAGAAGAATCTTGCCATTATCGCCCGCGACCACTAGTGTTTGTAAGTTCTCTGCCACATATGACGGCGGAATAATCGTCGCGATCATTGTTCGTTGATCCGTATTTCGAGCAATTTTTCTGAATCCCAGTCTGAAAGCACGATGATCAACCAACTGACTCTTCACCACATTAAGATTCAAGTATGAAAGATAATTTTCTTCATTACTCCAGAAACGAAATTCCTGCGAGTACTCAGATGTGTACTGGTGAATGTTTCGCCCCTCAAGCAACGGTGACCTACCAGTTGCTCCTCGATCAAAAAAAAGCTCTGGCTTGGACGTCGGATCAGATTCACGAGTGAACCGCAAAGAAGAGAATCGTGACCTTTGGTCGCTTAGCGTCGGCCACTTTGCGGCAGTTGTAAGCCAACGAACATCCATTTCATCTTTGAATTCCATCAATGAATAAGATTCTGGCGACAGCCTTTTGATGATGTCAACATCCAGAGAAACGGCACCTTCCTCTGGAAAGCGATCCAGTTCCGCCACGTCCAGGCGCATGAACGCCGCCGGGAACTTCTGCACAACCGTTTGCGCAGTCTTCTCGAAGGTCAGCACGACGAACTTGAAGCGGCTGTCCACTCCCTCGAAGATCGTCTTGCGGTTCTCGAAGCCGAACAGGCCCTGGATGCGCGTTTGCGTGAACAACAGGTCGCGCAGGCCGGTGGCACCCAGGTCGGTGTAGATGCCGCTGGGAATCACGATGCCGCATTGCCCGCCTGCGCGCAACAAGTGATGGCAACGTTCCAAAAACAGCTTGTAAAGATTGATGTCGGAACCGGTTTTCTTGCCGTTGACGGTGGCGCTCTGGTGCGAATATTCGGGCGCGGCGCGAAACCACGCGCTGACGTGCGGAAAGCAATTTTCGTATTCGAGCCACGCCTCGCGCACGTCCTTGTGCTCGAGCAGTTTGACCTTCTCCTTCTCGAATTCCTTGATGGTCATCTTGTTCTTGCTGACCAGATTGGAATGGTCGGCAAAGAACTCCTTGGCCTGCGGCTTGAACACTTCCCACGGTGGATTGGTCAGCACGATGTCGAAGCCGCCGTGCTTTTGCATCACCTCGTCGAAGGCATAGCCCCAGTGAAGTGGATGCAGGGCGTCGATGTCGGCGCGCGTGAGGCGGCGTTTCTCGGGCTTGCCGAGGTCGGCTTTTTTCTCATCCCACGTTGCCTGATCGAACTTGACGCCTTTGGCCTCGAACTGATCGCGCAGCAGTTCGTTCATCACGCCGTTGGCCTGCGCCATCTTCGCGTCCAGGCTGTCGCGCAGGGATTGCAGGTCGATGTCCTGCCCCACCAGATCGGCGGCATGGCGGTAGTTGGCCAGTTCGCGGTTCTTTTCGTCCAACAGGCGACGGAACGGCGGCTTGAACAGGTCGTCCTGCTTCTGGTCGAACTCGTGCGCGTCCACGCGCATCAGGCCAATCAGCGAATTGCCGGACAGGATATTGAAGTCAATGTTCGGCAGCGGCTCCAGTTCGCTCCCCTTGCGCACCGACGAGACCATGCTCAGGAACAGACGCAGCTTGGCGATTTCGCAGGCTTCTTCCATGATGTCCACGCCGTACAGGTTGTCGGTGACGATGCGGCGCTTGACCCAGTAGCCGACGCTGGCGTGTTCCTTCTGAATGGCTTTCAACCAACGCTGCAATTCGTCGCTGATGCCCAGTTCCGCACGCCCGACCACGGCGTAATAGATATTGATCAGCGACTTGAGGGCGGCCACCAGAAAAGCACCGGAGCCGACTGCCGGATCGAGCACGGTGATCGAGGGCAGCACCTCGTCGACCAGTTTCAGCGCAGTGCGCGCATCCATCTTTGCCAGTAGGTCGGGCACGCTGGCGAAGTCGATGGCGGGAAGGCCGAGTTCTGGAAACGCCGGGGCACGGATACGTTCGAGCACCAGCGCGTGGATGCTGCGGTCGGCCAGGTACGCCGTGATTTCCGGCCGCGTGTAATACGCGCCGAAGGCTTTTTGGTTGATGTATTTCTCGAAAATGTAGCCCAGCACGTCCGGGTTGATTTCCTCGGCATTGCCGCTCGGTGTGTCGTCCAGATACCAGGTGAATTTACCGAACACCGCAAACACGCCCTCGAAGGCGGCATCGGGAATCTTCAGCGTGCGACCCAGGCAGCGTTGGTGCGGGGCATCCAGTTCCAGTTTGTGCGGCAAGAACAGACCGCCGTTGAGATAGGGAATCGCGCCGGTGAGCTTCTTCACCGCATCGCTGCGGTCGGCGTCCGGCTTGGCGAAGGCTTCGAAGAACAGCGCATCGAGGAACTCGCCGAAAAACTTGTCCTTGCCACGCTTCTTCGATTCCGCCAACCGCTTCGGCAGATAGTCGAAGTCGCCGCCCGCCAGAAAGCCCTTCTTTTGCAGGAACCAGACGAACATCAGGCGGTTCAGCACCACCGAGGCGTACCAGCGCCGGTCGCGCTCGTCGTTGATGCCCTCGACGCTTTCCAGCAGGCCGAGGTGCTGTTCCTGATATTCCTTGAAGAACTTCTTGGTGGTTTTTTCGACATCCAGCGCCGATTCCATGCGCCGCGCGACTTCCAGCACCGGGATGCGTCCGCTGGCATCCAGTTCCGACAGTTCCACCACCATCGCCTGCAATTTGGAAGCGAACAAGTTCACCGGCTGGCCGCGGAAATATTCGTGCCGACGCGGCGTCAGCTTGGGTTTGCCGGTTTCCGCATCCTTGCCGCGCTTGACCCAGTACCACAGGCTTTGCGCGGGCTTGTCCTTGGCATCGGTGAAGATCAGCAGGTTTTCGTGGTGGCGTTTGGCGACTTCGCGCCAGACCTTGTTGCGCAGCGCCTCGTCCGGCCAGCCGCCCTCGACCACGATTTGCAGCACCGCCACGCCCGCCAATTCGGCCACGCCGCGCTGCTGGAATGCCGTTTCGCCGACGGCGCCGGCTTCCCAACTCCGCTGCGGCGAACGGTTCCAGCCGAGCACGTCCACGAACAGCGGCTCGAACTCGAACTTGCCCAGGTATTGCTGGAATTTGCGGAAATCGAATGCCATTGGGTCAACGCTCCTCGACCAGGCCGAGCGAACAGACGATGCGCGGCTCGCGCAGCGCCGCATCATCGTCGCTGTAGGTCAGTCGGCCTTCTTCGCGCAGGCTCTTCACCGCTTCGGCCAGTTCCTGGTCGTTCACGCCGCTGCGGATCAGGCGGTTGAGCAGGTCGGCGGCGGTTTCCAGCAGCGGGTGCTGGTAGATGTCGTCCAGCGCGCGTTCCAGTTCGGCATCGGCGAACAGTGTCTTGGCCAGTTCGGAGGCGTAGTGTTTCAGCCGGTCATAGGCACGGCGGCGCGGCGCGGACGGGCGGCCCAGCCCGCCGCCCACGGAGCGGTCCTGCACCACGGCCAGTTCCAGCCCCTTCGCCACCAGTTCGTGATGGTTTTCCGCGCGCGGCACGGCGGGCGTGTCCGGCGCGCATTCGGCGGCGCGCAGGATGGCGTATTGCGATTCGGTCACGGATTCGCCGCGCGGACTGAGCCATGCCAGATGGTCGTTGCCTTCCGGCGACTTCACATAGGTCAGCACGCCGCCTTGCGCTGCGCGCGTCCCCAGTGAGGCCAGTCGTTCGGAATCAAGGGTGAAGTGCCGCGTCGAATACACCACCGAGGGCAGCGCCTCGACCGCGCGCGCCAGTTCTTCATTGCCGTGGGTGGCATCCTTCCACACTTGCCACGCATACGAGGCGAGATCGACTTCGTCGTCGGTGTCGTCCAGCACGCCGGACTTCTCGGTGTAGATGTCGCGGATGGTCTGCACGTCGTCGTCCTCGAAGAAGGTTTCGTCGGTGCCGACCACTTCGGCGTTTTCGTTCAGGCGCTGCTGGATGCGTGCGCGCAGGCGGATCAGGCGCTCGATGCCTTCGGCGGGCATGAAGGAATAGCAATGGATGTCTTCCGCCAGTTGGCCGATGCGATCCACGCGGCCGACGCGCTGGATCAGGCGGATGATGGCCCACGGCAGGTCGTAGTTGACCACCACGTTGCAGTCCTGCAAGTTCTGGCCTTCGGACAGCACATCGGTGCAGACCAGCACGCGCAATTCCTCTTCCTTGCGTACTTTGGCCCGGTTGGACTTGGGCGACAAACGACAGGCCAGCGCATACGGGTCGCCGCTGGTGCCGGTGGCGGCGGCGAGGTTGGCGACACCGGCCTTGCGCAGTTCGCGCACCAGATAGCGCGCGGTATCGGCGAACTGGGTGAATACCAGCACCTTGTCCTTGCCGTGCTTCTTGCTGGCAAGGGTCAGCAGCACCTGCAACTTCCGGTCGCTCGCCGCGCGCCAGTTGCCGTGCTCTTTCAACAGCGCACGCAGGGCCTGCGTGTCTTCGTGCAGGTGTTTGGCCAGTTCCGGCAGGAACAGGCGCGGCGCAATCCATTTGAAGCGTTTCTTGAACTGGCCTGCGTATTGCGTATAGACCGCCTTGGCCTTGGCGTTTCCGCTGCCGTTCGCGGGTTCCTCGACTTCGTCGATCACGCCGTCCAGCAAGTCTTCCGGGTCGCCCTCAAGCCCTTCGGCGTCCTCGTCGATGCGATCCGAATCAAGGATGCCGGGATCTTGTACGCCCAGCGGCAGGTCGAGGCCGTTCTCGATGGCGTGCAGGTAAACCTCATTGCGCAGGATGTGGCGCTCGATCGACATCAGGAACGCATCACCGCTGGATTCAAGCCGCTTGAACAGGTTGGTGCGGCAAAAACCCATCAGGCGCTTGCCGGCGCGGCCCAGGTTGTCGATGAGACGGCTTTCCGCCGCTGTCGCGCTCTTTGCCGCTTTCGGATCGACGTAATTGCCCAAGCCGTAGCGCGGCACATGCAGGCGATTGATTGCGTCAACCACGTCATCGGAATACAGCTTGGCGTAGCGGTCGGCGGGATCGGATTCATCGATGCCGAAGGTCAGCGAGTGCGGTTGGCGCACCGGGAAGTAACGCTTTTCGCCATCGGCGGCGGTGATGTATTTGCGTCCGCGCGCATCGGTTTCGGTGTAATGCTTCTGAATGAAGCTGCGTGTGCGGCGCACCATGTACAGGCGAATTAGTTCACGCCAGTCGTCGAACTCGTCGCTCTTCTCGATGGCGACGATGGAGTTCGCCTTGCACTGCCAGCGGCGTTCGAACTCGGCTTCGGTGAAGCTGTTACGGCGCATGTAGTGCTCGGGACGGATGCCGATGTTGGTTTTTTCGTCGATGAACAGTCGCAACTGACTGGACAGGTCGGTCTTGGTCTTGTTGTACGGCGTGGCCGACAGCAGGATGACGCGCGAATCGTGTTCGCGGATGTATTCGGCGATGGCCTTGTAGCGGCGGCCTTCGCGGTTGCGCAGGTTGTGGCTTTCGTCGATCAGCACCAGCCGGTGGGCGCGGAATTCCTTCGGGTGGGCCAGTTTTTTCGTGACCTGCGAAATCGGCAGCACTTGTCCGCGCAGGCCGTATTCGCTGCGGTAGTGCTGCCACATTGGCTCCAGGTTCTTGGGGCAGATGATCAGGGTTTCGTAGCCGAGGTCGTCTTCGAACATACGTGCCAGCGCCGTGGCCATCATGGTCTTGCCGAGGCCGACCACATCGCCGATCAGCACGCCGCCACGCCGATGCAGGTGGCGCGCGGCGATCTTGACCGCGCTCTTTTGGAACTCGAACAACTCTTGCTCGAAACGCGCTGGCAAGCGGAACTGGCTCAGGCCCGCGCGCGCCTCGGTGCTGAGGTGGTAGGCCATGTTGACATAAATCTGGTGCGGCGGCACCAGTTCATTGCGTGCCCAACTGGTTTCGATGATGGCGGCGAGGTCATTGGATACATCGATGGCCCAGCGTTCGTTCCAGCGGTCTTCGAACCAATCCGCGAGTCGCTGGCAGCCGTGGTGCTCCAGCACATCGACGTTCAGTTCGCCCTGCTTCGACAGACCCTGCAAGGTCAGGTTGCTGCTGCCGACGAAGCCGGTGATGGGGTTGTTGGCATCGTCACGGAACAGCAAGTAGAGCTTGGCGTGCAGCGGATAGGGCAGGAACAGCTTCACCACCACCTGGCCTGCGCGCAATTGGGCGGCAAGCCTGCGCAGGCCTGCTTCGTCGCGCCCGGTCGGAATGCCCAAGGTGATCTGCTCGCGCAGTTGCGCCGCGCACTGGGTTTGCAGCCGCTTGGCCTGTGCATTGTCCAGACCGCCGTCTTCGGAAGCTGCGCGGTAGAGGTCGCGCACCTCATCGTGGGATGGGCGCTGCATGCCGATCAGGACGCGGCATTGCTGGCCTTGTTCTGGAATCCACGGCTGGATCAGGTCGTCGATGGACTGCCAGCCGCGCAGGTTGAAATAGCCGACACAGAAATCAGCGCGCTTGGATGTCGTCAGGGTTGCCCGCAGGACGGGCAACAACTCGTCCTGGATGTTGTCGAAAACTCTTGGCATTGCGCTCACTCAGTCCGGCGATTTTTCGTCTGGCCGGAGATTCTCTTCGGCACCACCGGCACGTACCCACGCATCGACTTCGGACGTTTTGAACTTCCACAGCCGCCCGACGCGATGGGCGGGCAGGTGCTTGCGGTCGATCCAGCGGTAGATGGAATCGCGCGTGACGCCCAAGTGTTCGGCGATCTGCTCGACGGAAACCCACGGCTCGGTCATGATGCGCTCCAGAAGCAGGAGATTGGGCGGCACAAAGTCGTATTCAATCGGAAAGGCTCCAGTCTATCAGGCCATCGTCGAACCGGCCTCGGAACGCTTGGCCTCCACCCCGAACAGAGCGTTCATCGTGCTCCCAATCACCCTCCTTGAAGGAGCACGCCATGAGCAGCATTTCCCTGACCCTGGCCCAGCACGCCATCCTCGCCCATGCTCTCGAACACGCCGATGGCCGGATCGAATGGTTCCCGCCCAACATCCAGGGCGGTGCACGCCAGAAGGTGCTGGGTGGCCTCGCCAAACGCGAGCTCATCCGGCAGTCTCGCAAGCGGTGGCTGGTCGCTGCTGAAGACTACGACGCCCTCGGCGTCCCGCGCCCGAACGTCAAGAAGCGCATCACCAACGCCGAAGGCGCGCCGCCCGCGCCGAACGACGCGGAACTGGAGGCCGCCGTCACCGCCGCCGAAGCATCGTGGGCCAAACCCACGCACGCGGGCGAACAGCCAGCAGGCCCGTGTGATTCGGATGCTCCAGCGTCCCGAAGGCGCAACCGTCCGCCAGATTTGCGAAGCCACCGGCTGGCAGACCCACACCGTGCGCGGTGCATTCGCCGAGGCGTTCAAGAAGAATTTGGGCCTGACGCCGGTATCGGACAAGCAGCCCGGCGGCGAATGGGTGTACCGCGTGGCCTGACGCGAATATTCGCGGGGAGGCCAAGAATGATGCAAAAATCGCTTGGCTTCCCCGGCGGACAGCGCGTTACTTCCATCATCGCAACCCGCACGGAGAACACCATGAGCAACACCATCCCCGCCACCCGCAACGAGGGCTGGGGCTTCTGGAGCACGATGGCTTGGCTTTGCTCGGGTCAGGGATTTTGTGCAGGGTATTGAGCATATGCACTTACTTCAGGATGCGGGGGGGTAGTTGTGTGTAATGGCATGGACGCTTTCCTCGGTGCTGTGCGTTCGCTGCTCCAAGAGATCGCGAAGACACCGCCATACACTGTTGGATCGGACGGTGCGCGCACGGATGCCGTCCAGAAAAGCAAGAAGGTGAAATGTGATCGTCCGGGATGCGACTCATAGCAAAACAAACCATCAGCATTCGTGATGCCCCCATGATGCAAACCCGCTGCACGGATGTCGCTGCCTGCCTATAGTCGCTGCCAGCACGCAAAGAGTGGAATCCGGATGGAACCCAAAGGCGCCCGATGAACCAGAAAACCCTGCTGCAAGCCTTGGTGCTCGTCGCCCTGGCGGTAACCACACCAGGCCAGGCCCGGGATTTTCCGCCGAAAAAACCCGTGACTCTGGTGGTGGGCTTTGCCGCCGGCGGTGCAGCCGATGTGGCCGCGCGCCTGATCGCCAAAAAGCTGGCCGAAAACATCGGCCAGCCGGTGGTGGTGGACAACAAGGGCGGCGCGGGCGGCAATATCGCGCACCAGTTCGTGGCCCAGGCTGCGCCCGACGGTTCGGTGCTGCTGCTGGGCTCGGTGGGGCCGCTGGCGATTGCGCCCC
>Ga0081606_1000387_pt1 | contig 11554 bp, 8 predicted proteins | sample EareggfetidaYelm_FD_71127 | JGI IMG/M metagenome (GOLD analysis project Ga0081606, IMG submission 71127) | Earthworm egg capsule microbial community from the University of Washington, USA - E. fetida Yelm (SPADES assembly) (version 2) | ecosystem: Host-associated > Annelida > Reproductive system... | reverse complement strand
ACACCATCATGTGGCGCACCTTGCGCTGCAACGCATCGAGATCCTTGGTCTCGCGCACGGTCATGATGCCCATGTCGGGACGGCCGTTGTCCGCCTTGACGGTGACGAACGGTTTCTCGTTGATGCCATATTCCTTGTACTTGCGGCGCACCTTGGCCAGCAGGGCGTCCACCGTGGTCTGCAACTGCCCCAGGCCCTTGCCCCCGGTGCCGTCCACTGCAGCGCACTGGCTGTACATGGGGTTGATGAGCCAGGGGTCTATGCCCAGCATCTTGCCCAAACGCTTGGCCACTTCTTCGTAATTCTTGAAGTGGGTGCTCAAGCGGCGCACGCTCCGGCCGGCATGCAGCGGGGGCAACAGGTATTGCTCGTGAATCTCTTCCAGGATGCCCGGCGGCCCCGCCAGCAAATCGTTGTTCAGCAAGATGGTGCAGGGGTCAAAGTCCTTCAGGCCCAGACGGCGCTTGGTGCGCACCACGGGTTCGAGCGTCACGCTGTCGCCGTTGGGCAGCTTGATCAGAGTGGGCTTTTTGATCTCGGGGCTGATCGAGCCCACGCGCACATTCAGACCCGCCATGTTGAAGATGCGCTGCAACTGCACCACGTTGGCCAGGTAGAAGGTATTGCGCTGGTGGTTCTCGGGAATGATCAGCAGGTTGCGCGCCTCCGGGCAGATCTTCTCGATGGCGGCCATCGCCGCCTGCACCGCCAGCGGCAGCATCTCGGTGGTCAGGTTGTTCCAGCCACCCGGAAACAGGTTGCTGTCCACCGGCGCCAGCTTGAAGCCCGCATTGCGGATGTCGACCGAGGTATAGAACGGCGGCTGATGCTCCATCCATTCCAGGCGGAACCAGCGTTCGATGGCAGGCATCGAGTCGAGGATGCGCTGTTCGAGTTCGTTGATCGGCCCGGTCAGGGCCGTGATGAGATGCGGAACCATGGCAACAAACCCCCGGAAAGCGCTGGCGCTCGATTGTAGGGACTTGGGGGTCAGACCGAGGCTTCGCAAGCCCTGCCCGTGATGGCCCTCCTGGCACCGGCGGCGAGCAGCATGCCGGCCCCACTGGGGTAGCTCCGCTTGACAGTGGCCACAGAATGATCAACAATATTGATGTTTTATCTTTTGGCGCCATGATCGCTCAACGCAACAGAGAGGTTACTGTCCCATGTCCACCGCACAGACCATCGCACCGAGCATCCCGGCAGACCCCGCCACACTCAGGCGCGCCATGACCGCAGGGGTCATCGGTCATTTTGTCGAATGGTACGACTATGGCGTTTATGCCTATGTCGCAACGATTCTCGCCGTGGTGTTTTTTGCTCCATCGGATCCGACTGCGGCGTTGCTCTCGGTCTTTGCCACTTTCGCGGTGGCCTTTTTCGCCCGACCGCTCGGCGGGTTGATTTTCGGATACCTTGGCGACCGGATCGGACGGCAACGCTGTCTGGCATTCGTCATCGTGCTGATGTCGGTTGCGACCTTCACGATCGGTATCTTGCCAACCTATGAACAAGTGTCGGTGCTGGCACCTGTTTTGCTGCTGATCTGCCGCATCGTTCAAGGACTGTCCGCAGGCGGCGAGATTGCGGGGGCATCCTCATTCATCAATGAATATGCCCCCCAGGGCCGACGCGGCTTGTTTTCAAGTTTGCTGCCCGCAGCGTCGGCCGTGGGATTGCTGCTCGGTGCCCTGCTGATGGCCATTTTGACGGCGAATCTATCGGCGCAACAGATGATCGCCTGGGGCTGGCGTGTCCCTTTCCTGATTGCGCTACTGCTGGGGGCCGCCGGCCTTTATTTGCGGATCAAAATCGAAGACACACCCATGTTCCGTGCATTGGTGAGCGCAGCCAAAACCGAGGCCAATCCGCTGAAGGCGAGTATCATGCAACAGTCCCGATGGATTGCCGTCGCCTTCGGGGCCACGCTCACCTATGGCGTCGGCTTTTATACGATCCTCAGTTACATGCCATCCTATCTCAGGCTCGTCTCGAAACTCGACCAGACTTCGGTATTTGCCATCACGGCAGTGACCCTGATCGCTCATATCATCGCGCTGCCGATGTGGGGTGCGCTCTCGGATCGCGTGGGGCGACGCCCGGTGATCCTTGGCGCCAGTCTGGCACTCATGGTCGTCACCTACCCGGCCTTTCTTCTGCTGGCACAAGGCAATACCCCGATCACCGGCATGATCGGGGGCGCCTTCATGGCCATCCTCATTGCTGCCGGTGCTGCGCCACTTTTTGCCTATATGGCGGAGATGTTTCCCACCACGGTCCGGGCGAGTTCCATTTCCATTGGCTACAACGCTTCGGTCATGTTGTTTGGTGGAACAGCGCCATTCATCGCCACCTACCTCATCCAATCGACAGGCAGCCAGGTTGCACCGAGTTTCTACCTGGTGGCTGCTGCAGCCTGCGCTGCACTGACCCTGCTCTTTGCCGGCACCAACGATAAAAGCCACCGCATTGAATTGAGACAGAGGTAATCGTGACATTCGTGGTATTGATTTTTGTAAAGGATGCAGCATGACGGATGCAAAGCACGGCGAAACCATGCAAGGCCCGATGTCATACGGACATTGGATTGCAGGTCGTGAAACACACTCGGGGGGCGCCAGCTTTCCCTCCCATAACCCGACGACAGGCGCCGAGTGGGGGCGGTTCGCCTTGGGATCGCAAGATACGGTCGGGGATGCCGTAGCGGCGGCAACAGCCGCGTTCGAGGGCGCCGAATGGTCGTCACTGTCGCCTACGCGCCGGGGTCGGTTGATGATGCGCTGGGGCGATGCCATTGCGCAGCATGCCGAAAAACTGGGGGCACTGGAAACCAGTCAGAATGGCAAGCTGCTATCCGAGATGGTACTGCAGGCGCGCATCGTGCCCGACTGGCTTTATTACTATGGCGGTCTGGCAGACAAGATCGAGGGCCGGGTCATTCCGGTCGAACGGCGTTCGGTACTCAACTATACGCGGCGGGAGGCGCTGGGCGTGGTGGGCGTCATCATGCCGTGGAATTCGCCGCTTTTCCTGACGACGATGGCGGTGGCGCCGGCGCTTGCGGCGGGCAATACCGTCGTCATCAAGCCGTCCGAAGTAAGCTCCGCGTCAATCATCGAAGCCGTCAAATTGGCCGAGCAGATCGGATTTCCACGCGGCGTTCTGAATGTCGTGACCGGTGGGCGTGAAACGGCAGAGGCGCTCATCGACCATTGCGGGGTTGCCAAGATCGCTTTCACCGGAGGGGTCGAGGCGGGCCGCGCAGTCGGTGTGCGGGCCGCCCGGCGCATGGCGCAGGTCACTCTGGAGTTGGGTGGTAAATCGGCGAATATCGTGTTCCCGGATGCAGATTTGGCCCAGGCCAGGGCGGGACTGCTGGCCGGTATTTTTGCCGCAGCGGGACAGACCTGTGTGGCTGGCTCGCGCGCGTTCGTGCACCGCAGCATTCACGATCGATTGCTGGCCGAACTCGCCGAGCGGGCAAAAAATATCAGGATCGGCAACCCCCTCGATCCCGCGACGCAAATGGGGCCGGTGGCAACGAAGGCGCAACTCGACAAGGACGAGTCAATGGTGCGCCGGGCCATCGATGAAGGCGCCCAAGTGGTTCATGGCGGCTGCCGCGCTGCGGTAGACGGGTTTCCCGGGGGATATTTCTATACCCCGACCATTCTCACGGGCGTCAGCCCCGGGAGCTATATTGCACAAAACGAAGTATTCGGTCCGGTGCTGTCGGTCATCCCCTTCGATGATGAAGACGAGGTCATCGCGCTGGCCAACGGAACAGGCTTTGGCCTCGCAGCAGGCATTTGGTCGCTCAATATTCGCCAGGCGCATCGGGTGGCCAACCAATTGCAGGCGGGAACCGTCTGGGTCAACATGTATCGGGCCATGAGCTTCAATTCGCCATTCGGCGGCTACAAGGCCAGTGGCATCGGTCGGCAAAACGGCATCGAAGCAATCGACTCCTATCTGCAAACCAAGAGTATCTGGTGCGAACTGAGCCAAGAGGTGCAAGACCCCTTTGTGATGCGTGCCTGAAACCTGATGCAGGTGTTTCATTTTCATTGACCGACTGAAATCAAAAACCCCATGACCGATGCCGAAACCGCAGTAATGCCAGACAGGACAAATACCAGCCGCGATCACGCCAAGCGCTATGTACGGCATTTTCTGGCTGACTTCGCCAAACTCGATCAGGAATATCCGCACACCTACCCCAGGATGATCGTGCGCGGTGAAGGTGCCTATGTGATCGACGAAGAGGGGCGCCGGATTCTGGACGCCGGCAGCCACCTCGGGGCTTGTCAGATCGGCCACGGCCATCCGGAGGTCGCCGACCGTATCCATCAGCAGGTGCGCAATATTGAATTCATAGCGCTCGATGCGGGCGTTTCGCATGTCTATGCTGCAGCGCTGGGCGAACGCCTGGCAAAAATGGTGTTGTGCGACGATCCTGTTTTTTCATTTACCAACAGTGGCAGTGAATCCAATGAACTGGCATTCAAGATCGCCCGCCAATACCACAGACGCCGCGGCCAGCCCGGGCGCGTGAAAATTTTTTCGCGCAATGGCTCCTACCATGGCTCCACGTTGGCAACATCTGCTGCAACCGGGGCCGCGCCATTCAAGGAGGGGTTCGGGCCGCTGCCCGAGGGATTCATCCAGGGCGCGCAGCCATCGCCCGGCCGCTGCGGTCACTGCGGATTCAACGATGCCTGCTCCCTGGCCTGTCTTGATGATTTCGAGCGTCTGATCATGGCCGAGGGCTCCGAAACCGTTGCGGCCGTCATTGCCGAGCCGATTGCCATTCCCCAGGCCGTCAAAGTGCCACCGCCCGATTATTTTGTTCGCCTGCGCAAGTTCTGTGATGACCATGGCATTCTGCTCATCATCGATGAGGTGGTGTGCGGCTTTGGGCGTACCGGCCGCATGTTCGGCGCCGAGCATTTTGGCGTGCACGGTGATATCGTGACCTTTGCCAAGGGGCTTACCTCGGGTTATGTGCCGATGGGTGCAGTGGCCGTTGCGCGCCATGTCGAGGAGGTATTCAAAAATGCCCCTTTGCTGCACCTGAACACCTATGCCGGCCATCCGGTGGCGTGTGCAGCCGCGATGGCCGTGCTCGATATCATGGAGCGCGAGCAACTGGTGCTGCACAGCGCGCGCATGGAACCCATTTTGCGGCGTGAATTGCAGCGCTTGCAAAATGCAGTGGCCAGGGTGCGGTATCTTTCCGTCATTGGACTGTTGTCCAGCGTGATCGTCGATATATCGGATCGACCCGATCCCGACGCCGTGATCCGGCGCGTGCGCAACATCGCCTACGATAACGGACTGCTGGCCCGCGTTGCCCGCGATGGCGCACTCCTGAGCGTGCACTTTTATCCCCCATTGGTGGTTGCCGAGCAAGATATCGTTGCCGGGGTGCGCGCACTGGAAATCGCTTTGCGCATGATTTGACGAAAGTCCGACCATGCGCATCGTCGAAATTCGCGAGCGGGCCATCCCGCTGCAAGCCAATATCAAGAACTCTGTCGTCAATTTTGCCGGGCATACCGTTTCACTGTTGGCATTGATCACCGACGTCATGCAAGATGGCAAGCCGGTGGCGGGATTGGCCTTCGATTCCATTGGCCGCTTTGGCCAGAGTGGCCTGCTGCGCGAACGATTCATTCCGCGATTGATGCAAGCGCAGCCGCAACTGCTGCTGACGGACGATGGAAAACTGTTCGATCCGCAGCGGGTGCTGTCGGTCATCATGCAAAACGAGAAACCCGGCGGTCATGGTGACCGTGCCCATGCGGCCGCCGCGATCGAGCTCGCGGTCTGGGATTTGAACGCCAAATTGCAGCACATGCCTGCATGGCAGCACATCGCGAATCATTTTGGAGTCGTCCCCGGGCCGACCATGCCGGTCTATGCGGCCGGCGGATATTATTACCCTGAAGATAACCAAGGCCGTTTGCAGGGTGAATTGCAGCATTACCGTGATCTCGGGTATGGTCGCTTCAAAATGAAGATTGGCGGCGCCTCGCTCGTCGAAGACATGGCGCGCATCGAAGCGGCCCTGAAGGTGGTCGGAAACCCTGCCGATCTGGCGGTCGACGCCAACGGGCGTTTTGATCTCCAGACCGCTCTGGCTTATGGCCATGCCATGAAGGATTTCGGCTTGCGCTGGTATGAAGAGGCTGGTGACCCACTCGATTTTTCGCTGATGGCCGCACTTGCAGAGCAATACCCGCACCGCTTGGCCACGGGAGAAAATCTGTTTTCTGTCAGCGATGTAAGGAATCTGGTTCATTTTGGTCAAATGCGGCCAAATTTTGATCTGTTTCAGATGGACCCGGGTCTCAGTTATGGGCTTGGTGAATTCGTGAAGATGATCGGCGTGATCGAAGCGCAGGGCTATTCACGGCTCGATGTCCATCCGCACGGTGGTCATATGATGGCCCTGCACATCGTTGTCGGTCTGGGACTTGGCGGTTCGGAGGCTTACCCCGGGGTGTTTTCTCCATTCGGGGGCTACACGGCAGGGTGCCGCATTGCGGACGGCGGCGTTACGCCCGGCCGGGCGCCGGGTTTTGGATTGGAAGAAAAAACGGATTTATATCCGCATATTCAAACCCTGCTCTGCATGTAACTTCGAGGAGTTGTGATGCCCTTGCTCAAAGTGAATCGCGAGCGTCTGAAGCGCAGCATGGACCAGATATCGACGATAGGCGCCACCCCCAGGGGTGGAATGCATCGTCTGGCGCTCGGCGATAAGGACCGGCAGGCGCGCGATTTGCTCAAGCGGTGGTGCATGGACGCCGGATTTCCGGTCAGGGTGGACCCGATCGGCAATATGTTCGCGCGGCGGGCGGGACGCCATTCCGATAGCCCGCCGGTGGTTATTGGCAGCCATCTGGACAGCCAGTGCATGGCAGGTCGCTTCGATGGGCCTGTGGGCGTCATCGCGGCATTGGAAGTGCTGCGCACGCTGGATGACCAGCGCGTGGTCACGCAAGCGCCGATTGACTTGGTCAACTGGACCAATGAGGAGGGCGCGCGGTTCAGCCCGCCGCTTTTGGGGTCGGGCGTTTTCACCGGGGCCCATGATCTGGATTTTGCGCTGCGCCAGACGGACAAGGAAGGTCTGAGCGTTCAGCAGGAACTGGTCAGGATTGGATATGCCGGTGCGGGGCCGGTGACGCTTCCTGTCAGAAAATATATCGAATTGCATATCGAGCAAGGGGTGGTTCTTGAGCAGGCAGCCATCGGGATCGGTGTGGTTACCGGATTTGTCGGCATCCGCGACACCAAAGTGACCGTGCTGGGCCAGAGCACACATGCCGGCCCGCTGGCGATGGACAGCCGGCGTGACGCATTGGTGGGGGCTGCGGGCATGATTTTGGCAGCCAGGGAGATTGGCCTGGCGCATGGCCCGGATGCCCGGGTCACGATTGGCAAACTCGCCATTCCTTCGGACTCGCACAGCGTGGTGCCGGGTTGCGTCGAAATGGTGCTGGATGTTCGCCACCCGGACGCCCACCGCCTCGATGCGGTGGTTTTCGCATTGCAGCAGCGCTTTCGTGCCATGGCGACCGACAGCGGGTTGGCGGTGCATTTCGAGGACAGTTGGTATTACCCGCCGGTGGTGTTCGATTCCGGGCTGCGTTCGCAGATTGCCGAGGCCGCTGCGGGTTTTGGGTATTCGCATATGGAGTTGCCGAGCCGGGCCGGCCATGACGCGCTGAACATGGCGCGGGTTGCGCCCACGGCGATGATCTTCATTCCGTGTCGCGCCGGTCTGAGCCATAACGAACTGGAATTTGCCGAAGATCAGGATATCGCCGCTGGTGCCGATGTGCTTTTGGCGGCCGCGCTGGCTGCTGCCCGGTGATCGTTCCGGCCCAGGCCATTCGATTATCAGGGTTCATTCCATTTCCCAATCGTTCGCGAAGGCGGAGCGCAGACTGCACGAATATATGGCAAGCGAAGCCGGCAAGGTGCACGGATGATTCGGGAATGGAATCACGCCGCAATGGGCCATCGTTGCCCCGCTTGCGGGCCACTTCGTCAATGGCCTTTTCATCCGCCATGATGGATGGCATCATGGCTGGCACAGGAATACCGGTGGTGATGGGCTGGTGGTGGGTACCGGGCTGATCCGGTCAGCGTATCGAAAGGGAGGCCGGGTCTGTTTTCAATCCCGAGGCCCCTGTCAGGGCACCGCAGACACCCCGGTTACGCCCAATCCTTGCCCGCATACAAAACTCCCCGCCCAGGCCATGCCATGCCATGGCGGGCAAGGCTGTTGCGGTGGGGGACGTTTCGGGCGCGGATACAATCCGGCTTTTGGAGCCTCTTTCATGCGCCTTCTTGGCAAAGCGCTCACCTTCGACGATGTGTTGCTGGTGCCAGCGTACTCCCGGATCCTGCCCAAAGACACGTCGCTTGCGACCAAACTCTCGCGCAATATCGAACTGAACCTGCCGCTGGTGTCCGCCGCCATGGACACCGTGACCGAGGCGCGCCTGGCAATTGCCATTGCCCAGGAGGGCGGCGTCGGCATCGTGCACAAGAACCTCACGCCGCAGGCGCAGGCCGCGCAAGTGGCCAAGGTCAAGCGCTATGAGTCGGGCGTGCTGCGCGATCCGGTGGTAATCACTCCCGGGCACACCGTGCTGCAGGTGCTGCAGTTGTCCGAGCAGTTGGGTATTTCGGGCTTTCCGGTGTGCGATGGCGGCAAGGTGGTTGGCATCGTGACGGGCCGTGACCTGCGCTTCGAGACGCGCTACGACGTCAAGGTCCACCAGATCATGACCCCGCGCGAGAAACTGATCACGGTCAATGAAAAGGACGGCACCACGCCGGCCGAGGCCAAGGCGCTGCTCAACAAGCACAAGCTCGAACGCATCCTGGTGATCAACGACGCCTTCGAGCTCAAGGGCCTGATCACCGTCAAGGACATCACCAAGCAGACCAGTTTCCCCAATGCCGCGCGCGACGCCGCAGGCCGCCTGCGTGTGGGCGCTGCGGTGGGCGTGGGCGAGGGCACCGAAGAGCGCGTCGAGGCCCTGGTCCGGGCCGGCGTCGATGCCATCGTCGTCGACACGGCCCATGGCCACAGCAAGGGCGTGATCGAGCGCGTGCGCTGGGTCCGGCAGAACTATCCCCAGGTCGACGTGATCGGCGGCAACATTGCCACCGGCGCCGGAGCGCTGGCGCTGGTCGAGGCCGGGGCCGACGCCGTCAAGGTCGGCATCGGCCCGGGCTCGATCTGCACCACCCGCATCGTGGCCGGCGTGGGCGTGCCGCAGATCATGGCGATCGACAGCGTCGCCACGGCGCTCAAAGGCACCGGCGTGCCGCTGATCGCCGACGGCGGCATCCGCTACAGCGGAGACATCGCCAAGGCCCTGGCCGCCGGCGCTGGCACGGTGATGATGGGCGGCATGTTTGCCGGCACCGAAGAAGCCCCTGGCGAAGTCATCCTGTACCAGGGCCGCAGCTACAAGAGCTACCGTGGCATGGGCAGCATAGGCGCCATGCAGCAAGGCAGCGCCGACCGCTACTTCCAGGAGTCGAGCACCGGCAACCCCAATGCCGACAAACTGGTGCCCGAAGGCATAGAAGGCCGCGTGCCCTACAAGGGCTCGATGGTTTCCATCGTCTACCAGATGGCCGGCGGCGTGCGCGCCGCCATGGGCTACTGCGGCTGCGCCAGCATCGAGGAGATGAACCACCGGGCCGAATTCGTCGAGATCACCGCCGCCGGCATCCGTGAAAGCCATGTGCACGATGTGCAGATCACCAAGGAAGCGCCGAACTACCGCGCCGATTGATCTCCGCGACGGATCCCCGCCTGATCGGCCTGCACCATGCAACACCAGAAAATCCTGATCCTCGACTTCGGTTCACAGCTCACCCAACTCATCGCCCGCCGCGTGCGCGAGGCCCATGTGTACTGCGAGGTGCAGCCCTGCGACGTGAGCGACGAGTGGCTGCGTGCGTATGCCCAAGACGGCTCGCTCAAGGGCGTGATCCTGTCCGGCAGCCACGCCAGCGTGTATGAAGACAGCACCGACAAGGCGCCCCAGGCGGTGTTCGCGCTGGGCCTGCCAGTGCTGGGCATCTGCTACGGCATGCAGACCATGGCGCATCAGCTCGGCGGCAAGGTCGAGGGCGGCCGACAGCGCGAATTCGGCATGGCCACCGTGCGCGCACGCGGCCACACCGCGCTGCTGGCCGACATTGCCGACTTCACCTCCCCCGAAGGCCACGGCATGCTCGAGGTGTGGATGAGCCACGGCGACAAAGTCACCGAGTTGCCCCCGGGCTTTACGCTCATGGCCAGCACCGACAGTTGCCCGATTGCCGGCATGGCCGACGAAAAACGGCGCTTTTATGCCGTGCAGTTCCACCCCGAAGTCACGCACACGGTGCAGGGCCGGGCGCTGCTGGAGCGCTTTGTGCTGGGCATCTGTGGCGCCAGGCCCGACTGGGTGATGCGCGACCACATTGCCGAGGCGCTGGTGCAGATCCGCCAGCAGGTCGGCGCCGAGCAGGTGATCCTGGGCCTTTCGGGCGGCGTGGACTCCTCCGTGGCCGCAGCGCTGATACAGCGCGCCATCGGCGCGCAACTCACCTGCGTGTTCGTCGATCACGGCCTGCTGCGCCTGAACGAAGGCGACATGGTCATGGACATGCTCGCAGGCCGGCTGCAAGCCCGGGTGATCCGGGTCGACGCCAGCGAGTCATTCCTGTCCCGGCTGGCGGGCGTGAGCGACCCGGAAGCCAAGCGCAAGATCATCGGTGGCCTGTTCATCGAGGTATTCAAGACCGAGGCCGCCAGGCTCAAAGCCAACAACGCCGAGCACCGGGGCGCCACTTTCCTCGCGCAGGGCACCATCTATCCCGACGTGATCGAATCGGGCGGCGCCAAGAGCAAAAAGGCGGTCACCATCAAGAGCCACCACAACGTCGGTGGCCTGCCCGAGCAACTGGGCCTGAAACTGCTGGAACCATTGCGCGACCTGTTCAAGGACGAAGTGCGCGAGTTGGGCCTGGCCCTGGGCCTGCCGCCCGAGATGGTCTACCGCCACCCATTCCCCGGCCCCGGCTTGGGCGTGCGCATCCTGGGCGAGGTGAAGAAGGAATTCGCCGACCTGCTGCGCCAAGCCGACGCGATCTTCATCGAAGAACTGCGCAACTTCACCGACCCCGCCACAGGCAAGACTTGGTACCAACTGACCAGCCAGGCCTTCGCCGTGTTCCTGCCGGTCAAGAGCGTGGGCGTGATGGGCGACGGCCGCACCTACGACTACGTTGTGGCGCTGCGCGCCGTGCAGACCAGCGACTTCATGACAGCCGACCAGGCCGAACTGCCCTACGCCCTGCTCAAGAAAGTGTCGAGCCGCATCATCAACGAAGTGCGTGGCATCAACCGCGTGACCTACGACATATCGAGCAAGCCACCGGCGACCATCGAGTGGGAGTGAATTTCCCTCGTTTCAGGACGTCCCAACGCGCTCTGGTTTTCCCGAGAGTTGCAGTTCTGACCGGGGGG
>Ga0081606_1000770_pt1 | contig 11562 bp, 9 predicted proteins | sample EareggfetidaYelm_FD_71127 | JGI IMG/M metagenome (GOLD analysis project Ga0081606, IMG submission 71127) | Earthworm egg capsule microbial community from the University of Washington, USA - E. fetida Yelm (SPADES assembly) (version 2) | ecosystem: Host-associated > Annelida > Reproductive system... | reverse complement strand
AAGATGGACCAACTGCCACTCGACGGGCGACTCACCGATCTGCGCGAGTTTGCGCGACTGGGTGTTCGAGGCATTGATGTTTTTCTCGTTGATTCCACCAACGCGGATGTCCCGGGGTTCACACCTCTCGAACGTTCCATCGGCCCCGTGCTCGATGAGGTTATCGCGCGCGCGCCGCGCCGCGTGATCGTCGCGAGCTTCTCGAGTCACGTGCACCGCGTGCAGCAGGTGCTGGATGCCGCGCACGCACACGGTCGTCGGGTGGCGCTGCTCGGCCGGAGCATGGTGCGCAACATGGGCATTGCCGCTGACCTCGGCTACCTCACCGTGCCACCCGGCGTGCTCATCGATTACGTGAAGGCAGGGGACATCCCTGACAACAAAATTGTCTTCATGTCGACCGGCTCGCAGGGGGAGCCGATGGCGGTGCTCTCGCGGATGGCAAACAACGATCATCAGATCGAGGTGGGGGAGGGCGACACGGTCATCCTCGCGTCGAGCCTTATTCCCGGCAACGAAAATGCGGTGTATCGGGTCATCGATCGACTCACGAAGCTCGGGGCGAACGTTGTGCACAAAGGCAACGCAAAGGTGCATGTGTCTGGACACGCGGCATCCGGCGAATTGCTCTACTGTTACAACATTGTCAAGCCGAAAAACGTGCTGCCGATTCACGGCGAGTATCGGCACCTGTTCGCGAATGCGAAGCTTGCGCGCGAAACCGGAGTGCCTGAACGCAACACATTCCTTGGCGAAAACGGCTCGGTTTATGATCTCCGCGACGGCCTCATGCGGCAGAGTGGGCAACTCGATCTCGGGTTTGTGTATGTGGATGGCTCGACTGTCGGCGAGATCACCGATGCCGACCTGAAAGACCGTCGCATTCTCGGCGAAGAGGGGTTCATCTCGATCATTGTGGTGGTGGATGCCGCGACCGGTCGCGTTATTACAGGACCCGAGATCCATGCTCGCGGGTTCGCGGAGGATGAATCTGTGTTCGACGACGTTAAACCGCGGATTATCGCGGCGCTTGCCGAGGCAGCGCACAACGGGGTGCGCGACCCACATGCGCTGTCACAGGTGGTGCGACGGGTGCTTGGTGGTTGGGTGAATCGACGACTGCGCCGTCGCCCGATGCTCGTGCCGCTGGTGATTGCGGCGTAAACGCACACCAGGCCGTCTGGTGTGTGATCGCAGGGACCCGGGCGCGGGCACACTGACCGGGCCTGGTCGCCGTGTCGTTTTTGCGAAAGGAAACCGATTCGGGCGCGGGTACACTGACCGGGCCGTCTGTGGGTGTGATTGCGGGTGGTTCCCTGATGGGACATGGCAGAAGATCCTGGGTGAGTGTCTGTGGGTGTGATTGCGGGTGCTTCCCTCGAGCGTGCCGTGCACGTCGATGATTTTGAGTGATCGCTGACACTCGCGGGCGGCTCCCTCCCGGTGTCGGTGGTGCGACATAGCATGTGAGCATGGCTACCCGTCCTTCAACGGGGGCGCGCACCGCTAGCCCGACAGGACGCGGCACGCGCCCCGCTTCCTCGTCCTCCCACAAGTCCGCAAAGGCAAAGTTGGCCACTTCTGAGCCGGGAGCGGCGGCACCGGGGTCGTCTGTGCTTGCGCGTGCGTGGATGTCTCTCGCGCACATCACGGGCGGTGCCGCGCGGGCACTCGGCCCCGAGGTGCTGCAAAAGGAAGAGCGCCGCGACGGTGGTCCCTTTTTTCTGGTTCTGCTCGCGATCGCCGGGGCTATCATCGAGTGGTTCCTCATTAACGAATCGGTCGCGCGCGCGGTGAACTCGTGGACCTTTGGTGCTCTCCTCGGCCGTGTCTCGTTTGTTTTGCCGGTGGTTATGCTGCTGTTTGCGCTCTGGTGGTTCCGGCACCCCAGTTCGGTGCATGACAACACGCGTATTGGTATTGGGCTTGGACTGGTACTTGTGGCATCCGCCGCTCTCTGTCACATCTACGGTGGGCGACCGGCACCCACGGCGGGCATGGTTACCCTCTCCCGGGCCGGTGGCATATGTGGCTGGATGGTTGGGCAACCGCTTGTTCTTTTGCTCACGCCGGTCGGGGCGACGACGGTGACGGTGGTGCTACTACTGCTGTCTGTGCTCATTATTACCAAAACACCACCGACCCGGATTCCGGCGCGGATGCGCGAACTGTATGCCTGGTTATTCGGGGCTCCTCCGGCACTGGTGCCGACCGACGCCGATTCGGTGATGATTACCCAGTCGGGGGTGTCTGTTCCCACGGTTTTGCCCACCCCGACAAAACCAACGTGGCGGGACCGCCGTCAGGCCGCTCGACTTCGCCGTCTCGAAGAGGCTGGTGCGCGCGAAGCCGCACGATCAGCACGGGCGCGCGCCGGTCGGGGTGGTCTCGGTGGTGTTGACGATGATTGTGACGACCATCTCGAGGGCGATGCTGCGGGCACGAGTGGCCCGTTGCCGTGGTGGCGGCAGAAAGACGCGCCATCCGGTTCGGTTGATGTTCCGTCGGCACTCGAGGGCATTACGGCCATGCTCGGTCCCGCTTCGGCCTCAACCGAAGGAAGCTTTGAGACGCCCATTGAGGGCGCGCACGCGTCTTCGATTCGTGGCAGTGCTGCCGGTCACACCGCTGATGTGATCGGCGGTGCCGGCATGCCGGTCGGTGCGCGACCAGCACCCGGTGGGCTCACCGGTGTGCACAATGACCTGCAGCGTGCAGAAGCTGTTCTGCACGGTCTCAGTGACCTGCCCGATCGGAGCCGCACCGGACTGCGAGGAGACGACGGCGGAGCAACGTCCATGCTCGAAGTGTTTGATCCGCAGACGGGCGTGGGGAACGTTCTGCCAGCCGCTGCCGCGGGTGTCGGCGGTGCGGGGAGCGGGATCAGCGTGGCGGGTGCGGGCGTCGGCGCGACTGTGGGCGGTATTGCAACTGCGGGCCTCAGTGCAACTGGGGCACACGCTGATCTCTCGGCGGCTGTTGAGGCCCAGGAGAGGGCCTCCGCCGGGCTGGCGCCTGCACCGGGCAGTCCGCTGAACAGCCACTACGCTTTGCCCGATGCATCCGAGCTGGCTCTCGGCCAGCCGGCCAAGAAGCATTCTGCCGTAAACGACGAGGTTGTGCGGCAAATCACCGAGGTGCTCGACCAGTTTGGGGTCGATGCGAAGGTCACCGGGTTTTCACGAGGCCCCACCGTCACTCAGTATGAGATCGAACTCGGACCGGGTGTCAAAGTGGAACGGGTGACCGCGCTGTCGAAAAATGTGGCCTACGCTGTGGCATCCAATGAGATCCGAATCCTCTCCCCGATCCCGGGCAAGAGCGCGATTGGGGTGGAAATTCCCAACACTGACCGAGAGATTGTCACGCTCGGTGACGTGCTGCGGTCCCCGGTGTCGGTGGGAGCGAGCCATCCGATGACCATCGGGATGGGGAAGGATGTTGGCGGCGGCTACGTTATCGCCAACCTCGCGAAAATGCCACACCTTCTGGTTGCAGGCTCCACCGGTTCCGGAAAATCCAGCTTCATCAACTCGATGATCACGTCGGTGCTGATGCGGGCACGCCCATCGGAGGTGCGCATGGTGCTCATCGACCCGAAACGTGTCGAACTTGCACCCTACGCGGGGGTGCCGCACCTGATCACCCCGATCATCACAAACGCGAAGAAGGCTGCCGAGGCTTTGCAGTGGGTCGTAAAAGAAATGGATATGCGCTACGACGATCTTGCATCGTTTGGGTTCCGTCACATTGACGACTTCAATGTCGCTGTGCGAAAGCACGAAATTGTGTTGCCTGCGGGGTCGGAACGCAAGCTGACCCCCTACCCCTACCTGCTTGTTGTGGTCGATGAACTCGCCGATCTTATGATGGTCGCGCCGCGCGACGTGGAAGATTCGATCGTGCGCATTACCCAGCTTGCACGGGCCTCAGGCATTCACCTGGTGCTTGCCACCCAGAGACCCTCGGTTGATGTTGTGACCGGGCTGATTAAGGCGAATGTTCCCTCTCGGCTGGCTTTCGCGGTGACGAGCGTGACCGACTCGCGAGTCATCCTGGACCAACCGGGAGCCGACAAACTCATTGGTCAGGGAGACGGGCTATTCCTGCCAATGGGAGCCTCCAAGGCGGTGCGGGTGCAGGGTGCCTGGGTGAGCGAGGCAGAAATCGACCGTGTTGTCAAACACGTTACCCAGCAGGCCCGACCAGAATATCGGGCTGACGTGCAGGCAGTGATTGAACGAAAAGAAATTGACGCGGACATCGGTGACGATCTTGAACTGTTGCTCGCAGCCGCCGAACTGGTGGTGTCAACCCAGTTCGGTTCCACCTCCATGTTGCAGCGAAAGCTGCGCGTCGGGTTTGCGAAGGCCGGACGACTGATGGATTTGCTGGAATCACGCGAGATCGTCGGGCCTTCAGAGGGTTCAAAAGCGCGTGACGTGCTCGTGACTGTCGAGCAGTTGCCGGGAGTGCTCGCACGATTGCGGGGTACTGGCCCCGTAGTAGAGAACGGCGGTGGTGGCAACGCGAGGGCGGACACCACCGCGGAGCGGCCCGTCGGCCTTGGGCAGGACGATTTTGAGGCGGCGGTTGGGCACGAGGTCGGTGCATCCTCCGAGGATGCCTGGAGTTTGACCGGACGCGACTAATGACCGGCAACCTCAACCTGCCCAACACCATCACGATGGTGCGGATTTTTATTGCACCGTTGTGTTTCTGGCTGCTGCTGACCGACGCCGGTCGTGACGGCGCACAGCGCTGGTTGGCTGTTGTTCTCTTTGTCACCGCGATTCTGACCGATGGCCTCGACGGCTACATCGCCCGGTCCCGCGGGCTGGTGACCGATCTCGGAAAGATTCTTGACCCGATCGCCGACAAACTGCTCACCAGTGGTGCGCTCGTTTGTCTCTCAGTCCTCGGCGAATTACCGTGGTTGATCACCGCGATCGTGATTGTCCGTGAGGTGGGAATCACAGTCTGGCGTTTCTTTGAGCTGCGCCGCGGCCGCGTGTTACCCGCAACATCCGGTGGTAAAACCAAAACTGTTGTGCAGGCCATTGCGATCACGTTCGCCCTGACACCGTTGTGGCACGTACTGGGTGACTGGATCAGTGGCGTCAATACCGGACTCATGACGGTGGCTGTCATCCTCACGGTGTGGTCGGGGGCGCAGTACTTGCGAGATGCCGCCCGGCAGGGCCGAGGGTGAGCACTGAGTTGTCTGCTGACTCCGACGATGTTGATGGCGTGACAGGAATTGACAAGGGCGCTCCCGCACCGGGCGGCAGTCACCCCACGCTCAAGCAGAGTGCTGCGGAACTCGTGGCGGAACTTGCGGCACGCGGCGCGCGGGTAGCGGTAGCCGAATCACTCACCGGCGGGCTCGTGACGGCACAACTTACGGGGATCCCCGGGGCATCCCAGGTATTGAACGGCGGTATCGTCGCATACAACACGACGGTGAAGACAACGTTGCTCGGGGTTTCCGCAGAGTTGCTCGCCCGATGTGGAGCAGTGAACACCGACGTGGCCCGGCAGATGGCAGTGGGTGTCTGCCGTGCATTGGCGGTGTCAGGCAGGCCGAGCGAACTGGGGATTTCGACGACCGGCGTCGCCGGGCCCGACTCTCAGGATGGCGTGAACCCCGGTGTTGTGTTTCTCGGAATAGCGTGGTGCGGTGGAGTTCGGGCCATCCCACTGTCGCTCTCGGGAGATCGGGCTGAGATTCGAACCGCCGCAACGGCGGCGGCAATCACCGAAGCACTGCGTGCGGTACGAATGCCCGTAACACGGTGACAATCTAGGGGAATACAGCACAGGGTCAGCCTGTTGCAAGGTTACACAGTGTCAAAATCACGGCTGTCAGAAGATTGGCCGCTAGGGTTAACGCTAGTGACATCGGGTAGAATTGCGCACCGTTGGCTGATAACAGCCGCGGCAGAAGGAGGGTTTCCATGGTTCTGGTCCGACAGGAAATCGGTGATGTGCTGAGGGACTTCCGCCTGCAAAAGGGCCGTACACTTCGGCAGGTCGCGTCGAAGGCAAGCGTGGCACTCGGTTACCTCAGTGAGGTAGAGCGTGGGCAAAAGGAGGCATCAAGCGAGATTTTGGCTTCAGTTGCCGACGCGCTTGACACACCGATTTCGGTAATCATGCACGAGGTCGGTGACCGGATCGCGGTGCTTGAGGGACTGTCCGTGGTTCCTGACAGCCTGCCTGATTCGCTTGTTGCGGAGTTTGACGCCGACCTCATGCTCCGTTGAACGGTGGTTCGGTGGGGACAGCTTCGTTGAGCGGCAGCTCAGAGTGAAGCTCAGTGAACTCCAACTCGCGGTGGAGGAGGAGTTTGGGTCTGCATACGGTGCCGTTGTTCTTAGCGATGTCGTACTGGCAGAACTCGGATCACGTACTGCACGGGAGGCGCTTGACCGCGGTATCCCGACCCGAGAGGTGTGGCTCGCTCTGTGCCGAGCAATGGATGTCCCGGACTCTCGCCGTCATGGCGCTGGCCGTCGCACTCCGCGCCCGGGTGTGTCGCTGTAATCTTCCTCCGACGTTGGTGACGTGGTTGTAGGGGGAGAACTTTCAGGAGTGTCGCTGCGATCTTCCTCCGACACGCGGGGAAAATCCAATCGCGTCCTGGATGACTGCGCTGCTGATGGATCTTCCTCCGACACGCGGGGAAAATTCGAACGTGTGTTCGTATGTGGCGTAGTGTCCTCCACAGCGGGTATTCCAAGATTCTTTTCCCCAAACTGCTGCCGCTCGTGTTGTATGTCGGTGGTCGGTTCTACGGTCGAAGTATCAAATTTTCCCCGTCAACCGCCTTGTCACAGGCACCGTGGGTGTCCTCCCGCTGTGATCCGCTGACAGCCTAGAGGCAGCCGAACGACCGAGAAGGAGCCCACCATGGCAACAACAGACCGCGAAAAAGCACTTGAAACCGCCCTAGCGCAAATCGACCGTCAGTTCGGTAAGGGTTCCGTCATGCGTCTGGGGAGCGAAGAGCGCGCCCCGGTTGAAGTCATCCCGACCGGATCGGTGGCATTGGATGTTGCACTCGGTATTGGCGGGTTACCGCGTGGCCGCATTGTCGAGATCTACGGCCCGGAGTCGTCGGGTAAGACGACGCTAACCCTGCACGCCATCGCGAATGCACAGAATTCCGGAGGAATTGCGGCATTCATCGACGCCGAGCATGCGCTCGACCCCGAATACGCAAAGAAGCTTGGCGTCGATATTGACTCCCTTCTTGTTTCGCAACCTGATACCGGTGAGCAGGCGTTGGAGATCGCGGACATGCTTGTTCGTTCCGGGTCAATTGACCTTGTCGTCATCGACTCGGTCGCTGCCCTCGTTCCGCGGGCAGAAATTGAGGGCGAGATGGGCGATTCGCACGTTGGGCTGCAGGCGCGCCTCATGTCGCAGGCTCTGCGCAAGCTGACCGGTGGGCTCAGTCAAACCAACACCACCATGATCTTTATCAACCAGCTGCGTGAAAAAATCGGAGTGTTCTTCGGCAGCCCAGAGACCACAGCAGGTGGTAAAGCACTCAAGTTTTATGCTTCCGTGCGGTTGGATATTCGCCGCATTGAGACGCTGAAAGACGGTTCCGAGGCGGTGGGGAACCGTACCCGCGTTAAGGTCGTAAAAAATAAGATGGCCCCGCCGTTCAAACAGGCCGAATTCGACATTTTGTACGGCATCGGCATTTCGCGCGAGGGTAGCCTCATTGACTATGGTGTCGATCAAGGTATCGTGAAGAAATCCGGCGCGTGGTACACGTATGACGGTGATCAACTTGGGCAGGGCAAAGAGAACGCGCGCACTTTCTTGCTGAAAAATCCCGATATTGCTGCTGACATTGAGGCGAAGATTCTGCAGCTGCTGGGGATCGGTGCCTCAGCCCCCGCTGCGACACCCGTTCCGGTTTCCCCTGCCTCAGCCGGATCGATGGCAACACCCGCTGGCGGTTCGGCGCGCACACCATCCTCCTCGAATATTCATTCGAAGGAAAACGCGCTTGAACGCAAGGGGGCGTAATGCGCGAGTCACGTTCGATGGCCACGGTGAGCTACTTACCGTGGGTGGTTCGAGAGGCCTCCACATCTGCTGAGATAGGAGGTCATGACCTGTCTGCTCGTCGTATCAGCCACCCCGGGCCCGGTGGCGTGACCCGCCGTGTTGATGAACCTGTCGCCGCGGTACCGCACGAGAGGAGTGTCGGTGTTCCCGGCACTGTTGTCCCGGGCATGGTGAATTCAGAAGTTGCCAACGATCACGGCGAATCGGTGGAGGAACGGGTTCTCATTCGGCTCCGTGGTGCGGCGCTGTCGGAATACGAGGTTCGTACGTTCATGCGAGTGCACGGTGCTGACGACCCAACCATTGATGATCTGATTGACCGATACCAGCGGTATGGATACCTCGACGATTATCGACTTGCCGCACAACTCGTGCAGGCGGGACGGGTGCGCCGCGGACTGGGCAACGCGGCACTGTTGCGCGAGGTGGAACGACGAGGCATCCCGAGTGATATTGCCCAGACAGCCCTTGATGAGCGCAGTCAGGATGATGAACTCGAGAGTGCCCGAACTCTTGCAGAACGTCGGATGCGGCAACTCGAACGGTTAGACAAGGTCACCGCGAGCCGACGGCTCACCGCATACCTGCAACGACGGGGCTACTCAGCAGAGATCGTACAACGCGCGGTAGCATCGGTCACTGTCAGTGACGGTTCTCAGGTTGAATAGCTGTGAGAGACGAAACCCCCCGGTTACATCCGCAGAAAACACTAATGCTCGCTGAACCACATGATCGCTCCTTGGCAGGCGAGACACGAGGTAAGTGGCTGATCACCCACTGTGGCGTGATCGCTCGTAGACTGGACGACTATGGGTAACCTCAGTGAGGCTCTGGCAGATTCCGCGATGACGTCGGTCGTGCGCACCTACGAGGTCCGCACCTTTGGGTGCCAAATGAACGCCCACGATTCGGAACGGTTGGCTGGGTCACTGGAAGCGGCTGGCTACCGTCCGGCCAACGGCCAAGAAGCGGATGTTGTCGTCATCAACACGTGCGCCGTTCGTGAAAATGCCGACAACAAGCTCTACGGAAATCTCGGCCATCTCGCTCACGTAAAGCGCCGCCACAAGGGAATGCAAATCGCGGTGGGCGGCTGCCTCGCGCAAAAAGACAAATCCATCATTTTGGAAAAAGCACCGTGGGTGGACGTCGTATTCGGCACCCACAATATGGGATCGCTCCCCAGCCTGCTGGAGCGCGCGCGCCACAATCAAGAGGCGCAGCTCGAGATCCTCGACTCGCTCGACACCTTCCCATCTACACTGCCGAGTAAACGTGACTCAACCCACAGTGGGTGGGTCTCAATATCGGTCGGCTGCAACAACACGTGCACCTTCTGCATTGTGCCCGCGCTGCGCGGGAAAGAGAAAGATCGCCGCCCGGGAGACATCCTGACAGAAATTGGCATGCTTGTTGAAGACGGAGCGATCGAGGTCACTCTGCTTGGCCAAAATGTGAACTCCTACGGGGTTGAATTCGGAGACCGATTGGCGTTCGGCAAACTGTTGCGGACCGCGGGCACCATCCCGGGACTTGAACGCATTCGTTTCACGAGCCCACACCCGGCCGCGTTTACCGACGATGTCATTGACGCGATGGCCGAAACACCGACCGTCATGCCCCAACTGCACATGCCCCTGCAAGCGGGGTCAGACCGGATCCTCAAGGCAATGCGTCGCTCCTATCGCGCAGAACGGTTTCTCGGTATCCTTGATCGTGTGCGCGAGCGTATCCCGCACGCGGCGATTACGACAGACATTATCGTCGGTTTCCCCGGTGAGACCGAAGAAGATTTCGAGCAAACCCTGCGCGTGGTCGAAAAATCCCGGTTTGCCTCTGCCTTTACGTTCCAATACTCGATCCGCCCCGGAACCCCGGCCGCGACGATGCCCGACCAGATCCCCAAAGCGATCGTGCAGCGACGGTACGAACGTCTCGTTGCGCTGCAAGAGGGCATCTCGTGGGAAGAAAATAAGAAAATTATTGGCCGCACCGTGAACGTGCTCGTCGCTAACGGTGAAGGGAAAAAAGACTCAGAAACTCAACGTCTGAGCGGGCGTGCCGAAGACAACCGACTCGTGCACTTCAGCCTGCCGGTCGGCTCGGTTACTCCGCGGCCAGGGGACATTGTGTCGGTGCTGGTCACACAGGCTGCCCCCTTTCATCTCATCGCGGATGACACGACCGGCACACCACTGCAGCTTCGACGCACCCGCGCGGGTGACGCGTGGGATCGAGCACACTCGGAAAGCTGTGGGATACTCAGCCCGGTGCCCGTGACGGTGGGTGGTGCTCCTCACACCAGCACCGCAGGCGGTAAAAGCGCGGACACCTCGCCGTCGGGCCGAGTGTCACTCGGGTTCCCAACCCTGCGGCCCTAGCGCACAATGCGGGCAACTCCCTTCCCTCCACCACACATGTGTAACGGTCCTGCGGTCTTCGCGCACGATGTGGGCAACGAAGAGAGAACGGAGCTTGTGTGACCGGCAGTCTCATTGCGATCGTCGGAGCTACCGGCACCGGAAAGTCCGACTTCGCGCTCGACCTCGCAGAAAATCTGGACCGAGCCGGACGTACCGCTGAGGTTGTTAACGCGGACGCGATGCAGTTGTATCGCGGCATGAACATCGGCACCGCCAAGTTGCCCATCGCAGAACGCCGAGGCATCCCGCATCACCTTCTTGATGTACTGGATGTCACGGAGGAGGCATCCGCCGCGCACTATCAACCGAAGGCTCGGTGCGCCATCACCAAGATCCTGGAGCGTGGACACGTTGCACTGCTCGTTGGCGGATCCGGACTCTACGTATCATCGGTGCTCTACGACTTCCAGTTCCCCGCCACCGACCCCGCAGTGCGCGCGCAACTCGAATCAGATCTGGCTCGCGACGGTACCGCCGCGCTGTACGCCCGGCTTACCGCGCGAGATCCGGACGCTGCAGCAGCCATCGATCCGAAAAATCCGCGCCGCATTATCCGTGCCCTGGAGGTGATCGATATTCGCGGCGAACCGAAGCTCTCGCGGTTGCCCGATAACCCCGTTGTGTGGCATCCGCATCACCTCATCCATCTGCGCTACAACCGCAGCGCCCTGATCAAACGGCTCGACCGTCGAGTTGAGCAGATGTGGCGCACCGGGCTCGTGTCCGAGGTTGCCGAATTACAACACCGTGGGCTAGAACTGAGCATGACCGCGAGCCGAGCGATTGGATACGCACAGGCTCTTGCACAACTGCACGGAACCCTGAGCGAAATCGACGCGATCGAGCAGACACAAACTCTCACCCGCCGCTACGCCCGCCGACAGGTGAGCTGGTTTAACCGTGACAAAACCGCGATCAATGTCGAGACGGATGATGCAAGCTCACGCCGAGACATACACGAGCTGGTGTTGCGCGAACCGCCAACGCACCGGGAACGCGTGGCATCCCACTAAACTTGGAACGCCCCCGACGAAGGAGAACCATGAGCGCT
>Ga0081606_1000769_pt1 | contig 11571 bp, 10 predicted proteins | sample EareggfetidaYelm_FD_71127 | JGI IMG/M metagenome (GOLD analysis project Ga0081606, IMG submission 71127) | Earthworm egg capsule microbial community from the University of Washington, USA - E. fetida Yelm (SPADES assembly) (version 2) | ecosystem: Host-associated > Annelida > Reproductive system... | reverse complement strand
TCTGGCCGACCCACTCAAGCACCGAGTCTATCGGTTTGTTTCTGGTCTCAAGCCTCTCGCCGCGCCCTCTGAGCGAAAGCTCACGCCCAAAGTCCCCGCCATTCTGGTTTCAAAGCTCGCAGCACCCCCTCCGTGGAGGGCTCATCCCAGCCGTTTGCGACGGAGTCGCCCTGGCCGCAGCACCCTCTCCGTAGAGAACTACAGTCCCGACTCCACCGTACGGATGAGAATTCTGTCGCACTCCGGGCAAAAAAGCACGTCGTCGGATGCCGCACGCCGTACGACCTCCAAATCCGAACCGGTCAGCACCATCGTGCACCCTTTGCAGCCCTGGTGTTGCAGCAGTGCCGCCCCTACCCCGTCGCCACGAACCCGCCGTGCCTCGTAGAGAGCTGCCAGTTCGGCGGGAACCGTGGCAGCCTTCGCCTCCCGGTCAGCCACCAGCGTAGACCGTTCCGCCTCAATCGCAGCGGCAGCCCCCGAACGCTCTGCGGTCAATGCGACGACCTGTTGTTCGACCGCTGCGCGTTCCTCATCGAGGTCGGCGAGCGCTCGTTCTGCGTCTTCGACCTTTTGCATCGCCGCGAGTTCAAGGTCTTCAAGTTCGGTGAGGCGAATCAGAAGAGCCTCCAGTTCGGTTTCCAGCGCTGCGACATCCTTCACCGAGGATGTCGCCTGCAACCGCTCTGAGTCTCGTTTCTGCCGCGCCTGCACCGTGGCAACATCTGACTCCAAGCGAGTGAGCTCAATACGGGCCGTCTCCACGGTTCCGACCGCGTCCGCGCGACGGGCACGCACCGCAGCATCCCGCGCAGCAAACTCTGCCAGCGGAGCATCCTGCGGCAACGACTGCAGCCGGTGCGTGAGCTGGTGAACGCGAATGTCGAGTTCCTGCACCAGCAACAGTTGCTGTTGTACTCCGGGATCAGCCTTCACGATGTTCTCCTTAGACGTGGACAAATGCCTTTACCGAGATGGCCGGTCAGGACCACGTGACGATGTTCTCCTCGGACCTGAGCAACAGGTCACGGTGTCCACGGATTTTCTCCCGGGCAACATCATTGCAGCACCTGGAAATCCCACGGATCGGTGCGACACTCACTCACCGTCACGATGAGGTCAGGATGCTTCGTCCGCACCTGCGCGGCCGCAGCACCCAACCACAGCCACTCACTGGCCCAGTGCGAGACGTCAATAAGCGCGGGACCACGACCGCACCGTGCCTGCTCCCCCGCCTCTGAAGCGGGATGGTGCCGCATATCAGCCGTGACATACACATCGGCAGCGAGAACAGCCGGATCGCTCAGCAGGGAGTCTCCCGCACCCGCGCACAGCGCGACCGTGCGCACCGGGACCTCAAATTCTCCCGCCACACGCACCCCCGTCGCGGTCGCGGGAAGGAGGTCGGCGATCACTCGGGCAAGCCGCCCGAGTGTCATCACGACCGGCAATACCCCAACCCGACCCAAACCTGTCGAGGGATCTGCCGCAACCGCGACAATCGGTCGCACCTCGCACAGTCCCAATCGCTGGGCAATAACCCCGGATGTCCCGTCCACAACAACATCGGCATTGGTGTGCGCTGTGTACAGAGCGCACCCACCGCGGATGAGCTGCGCGAGCAAGGCCCCCTTGTACCGGTCCTCGGCGATGCTGGTTACTCCGCGCAACAGCAGCGGATGGTGTGTGAGAAGCACATCAGCGCCGAGTGTTACCGCTTCCTCGACGGTCGCCGCTACGGCATCAACCGCGAGGTGTACACGAGTGACCGAGGCATCAGGGTTGCCCGAGGTGAGCCCCGGGGCATCCCAGGCTTCGGCACCCGTCAGGGGCCACAACTGCTCACACGTCTGAGTCAGCTCGCCGAGGGTCACTACCACGAGTTACACAATTCCGGGGGTCACGACGGTGCCTCGGTATCGTTGAACAGATCGTTCAGCTCCGACTGCTCGTTGTTCTTGCCGTGTGCTCGGCGGCGGAGAAAAAGACGGAACACAATCAGCCCAACACCCAGAACAATGAGCACGATCATTCCAACGATGATCCACGTGGGGTCATTCACACCCGTGCGTGCGAGCGGCGCCGTAAAAGGAACCGCAGCACTCGCACCAGCACTCCCCAGTGTCATAGCAAGACCGATGGTCGCTATAGCGAAGCTTCCGCGCACGATGCCCGCTCGGAGGTATCCCTGGTGTTTGTGCATGAGCACTCCTTTTTCCTCTTCCCCAAAACTTGTGTGCGCTCTGCCCTGGCCAACCCACTCGGAGCGAGAGCTGTCCGCAACGACCATGTGGTGCGAGTATGCGCCACTCGGCCAACTCACTCGGGGTGAGAGCTGCCGGTGACAGTTTAGCCAGCAGACCCTCAAAACAAGGAACCGGATCCTGCTAACTCAAGATATTGACCGAGCGGGCAATGACAAGAGCGAGAATTGTGAAGCCCCCGAACGCCTGTAGCGCCAGAAGGAGTTTGAAACGTCCCGACAGCGGCAGTGAGTCGGTGGCGCTGAATGCCATCGAGTTTGAGAACGCCGAATACAGGTAGTCGGTAAATCGGGGCGCCCAGTCGGTCAACTGAGCGGGTGTCCCGGGGGTTTCGAGCGGCTGGTCGTCCGGTTCGCTACACAGTGTCACTGTCATATCGTCCTGCGGGAATCGTAATTCTGCCGACGGCACCTCAGACTGGGCCCGCATCGTGCGCACGACCGGCCCCCCGCGATCAAGCTCCCACAGTAGCGTCGCGTAGCCAATGACATTCACGAGCCACACCTGAAGCGCCCCCAGTAATAACGCGTGTCCGTCGGATGCCCCGTCCACGAGCAGTATCACAAGTCGCACAAGCATGACCTGGTTCACCGCAACAAGCAGCAGCGCAAAACCGACTGAGAGAGACCGCAGACCGCGCGAGTACCGGGTAAACCGGCGTGGGTTTGCGGCAATCAGCGGAATGAGCAGTGCACCCCCCACCCCGGCAACCAGATACCGTTGCCACCCCAGAACTTCGCTGGGTAGCGCCGCGTACAGTGCCAGTGCCGCGAGAATGGTGACCACGACCGGCCACCGGTGTTCCGGGATAACGGTCCGACTCGGATGTTGCTGTTGGGTCATGCACGTGAGCCTACGATGCCTCGGCTACGATGGGCGTGCACCGTTCTGCGGTCGCGGGCCTTTAGCTCAGCTGGTAGAGCGCCACGTTTACACCGTGGATGTCGTCGGTTCGAACCCGGCAGGGCCCACCCCGTAGTTCACCGGGAACGCGTGCGGGGAAAAGGAAAACAGGTTTTCACACCCGGCCCACCCCGTAGTTAGCTGGGAACGCACCGCAGAATCTCCGTCGAATCAAACCCAGCAGGACCACACACCCGCTGCCCGAGTCTGTGGCTTACAGCGACGCGAGTGCTGCCCGGTACGGCTCCAGTGACCGTGCCTCACCGGGCTGCGTGGCAAAACTCGCGCGGATAACCCCCGCCTCGTCAATGACAAACGTCGCCCGCGTCGCGATCCCACGTTCCGCGATAAAAGCACCGTACGCGCGCGCCACCTCCCCGTGCGGCCAGAAATCAGCCAGCAGCGGAAAGTCAAACCCCTGTTGTTCGGCCCAGGCCCGCAGCGTGTGCTTCGAGTCGACCGAGATACCAACAAGTTGCACCGAGGCATCCTGAAACATCGCAATGTTGTCGCGCAACCGGCACAGTTCGCCCTCGCAAATACCTGAAAAAGCAAGCGGGAAAAACACGAGCGCAACCGGCTGTGCCGCCCGCAGCGCCGCGAGCGAGCGCTCCTGTCCAAACTGGTCAACAAGGGTGAACTCGGGAGCAACGGTACCGGTGGCAAGGGTCATACGCACCAGCGTATCGTCACAAAATCGCAGGGCAACAGTGATGATCGAGCCGGAAGATTTACTAGGATGTCCCCGAAGCCATCAAGAGTGGACACCCGCTCTCACGGACACGGACCAGGGTGAACCCTGCACTCCCAGCGCGATAATCGGTGACCACAAGCCACCGACATGAAACAGAGAGGTTGAGCGTGACGGCCAATCCCCAGGACCCTTATTCCCTCGGAGTAACAGATTCCGACCCCGATGAGACGAGTGAGTGGCAAGAGTCGCTCGATGGGCTCGTCACAAGTAAGGGTCACCAGCGTGGGCGGGAGATCATACTCAGCCTGCTCCGCCGCTCACACGACCTGCACCTCGGTGTGCCGATGGTCCCGACAACCGACTACCTCAACACCATCGCACCCGAAAACGAGCCCGAGTTCCCCGGTGATGAAGAGATCGAGCGCCGCTTTCGGGCCTGGATTCGGTGGAATGCCGCTATGCTCGTGCACCGAGCACAGCGCCCCGGAGTCGCTGTCGGTGGGCACATCTCAACGTATGCGTCATCCGCGTCACTCTATGAGGTGGGTTTCAACCACTTCTTCCGAGGTCAAGATCACCCCGGCGGCGGTGACCAAATTTTTGTGCAGGGTCACGCCTCCCCCGGCCCCTACGCGCGTGCCTTTCTCGAGGGACGGCTGTCGGCCGAGCAGCTTGACGGGTTTCGACAGGAGCGCTCACGCGCCCCCCACGGCCTCTCTTCGTACCCACACCCGCGACTTATGCCCACGTTCTGGCAGTTCCCAACCGTGTCGATGGGACTCGGCCCGATCAACGCGATCTACCAGGCACAACTCAATCGCTACATCACTCACCGGGGCATTAGGGATGCCTCCGACCAGCGTGTCTGGGCATTCCTCGGTGACGGCGAAATGGACGAGGTGGAGAGCCGCGGGCAACTCCAGGTCGCCGCAAACGAGGGACTCGATAACCTCACCTTCGTCATTAACTGCAATCTGCAGAGATTGGATGGCCCGGTCCGCGGCAACGGCAAGATTATCCAGGAACTCGAAAGCTACTTCCGCGGTGCCGGCTGGAACGTCATCAAGATTGTCTGGGGTCGCGAGTGGGATTCGCTGCTTGCCAACGACCACGATGGTGCGTTGCGTGATCTCATGAATGTCACCCCCGACGGCGACTTCCAGACGTACAAAACCGAGTCCGGTGCTTACGTGCGGGAAAACTTCTTCGGACGCGATCCGCGCACCCTCAAACTCGTCGAACACCTCAGTGACGACCAGGTGTGGGGCCTCAAGCGCGGTGGCCACGACTACCGCAAAGTTTATGCAGCGTTCAAGGCGGCGACCGAGCACAAGGGCCAGCCCACGGTCATCCTTGCCAAGACGATCAAGGGCTACGGCCTCGGGGCAGCCTTTGAAGGGCGCAATGCAACCCACCAGATGAAAAAAATGACGCTGGAAAATTTGAAAACTTTCCGCGACACAATGCAGATTCCCATCACGGACGCCCAGTTGGAGCAAAACCCCTACCAGCCACCGTATTACCACCCCGGAAACGACGACGAGGCAATCCGATACATGCACGAGCGTCGGCGTACGCTCGGAGGCTACCTGCCCGAACGACGCGCCCATCACACCGCAATCACGTTGCCAGATGCCTCTGCCTACCGGGTGGGGCACAAAGGATCGGGAACTCAGGAGATCGCGACGACGATGGCTTTCGTCCGAATTCTCAAAGACCTCATGCGCGCGAAGGACTTCGGTCATCGGATCGTCCCCATCATTCCCGATGAAGCTCGTACCTTCGGCATGGATGCATTCTTCCCGAGCGCAAAAATCTACAACCCGAACGGCCAACAGTACACCTCGGTCGACCGGGAACTCCTGCTTGCGTACAAAGAAAGCCCGCAGGGCCAAATCCTGCACGTGGGCATTAATGAAGCGGGCGCGCTCGCGGCGTTCACCAACGTGGGGACGTCCTATTCCACACAGGGCGAGCCGCTTATCCCGATCTACGTGTTCTACTCAATGTTTGGATTCCAGCGCACGGGTGATGCGATGTGGGCGGCAGGCGATCAGATGGCCCGCGGTTTCATGATCGGTGCCACTGCCGGGCGCACCACTCTCACCGGCGAAGGATTACAACACGCTGATGGCCACTCACTGCTGCTCGCAGCAACAAACCCGGCCGTCCTCTCGTACGACCCGGCATACGGGTACGAAATTGCGCACATCCTGCGATCAGGGCTTGAACGAATGTACGGCGGCACCCATCCTGACCCCAACGTCATGTACTACCTCACCGTGTATAACGAGCCGATCGTGCAACCCGCCGAGCCGGCAGACGTTGATGTTGACGGAATTGTGCGGGGCATCCACCGCATTGCAGTCTCTTCTGTTGCAGGGCCCAAGGCACAGGTGCTCGCCTCGGGCGTCGCCGTGCCGTGGGCGTTGGAAGCACAGCGCCTGCTCGCCGACGACTGGGGTGTGTCAGCGGATGTGTGGTCGGTAACAAGCTGGACAGCGCTCACACGCGATGGTCAGGCCATTGATCGCCGTCGTTTCCTGCACCCCGAGGAGGAGCCGGAGGTGCCCTACCTGACACAGAAACTGTCCGGAGCATCCGGGCCGTTTATCGCGGTTACCGACTACATGCACGCGGTACCAGAACAGGTTCGCCCCTACATTCCGGGCAGCTACGCGACGCTCGGCGCCGACGGATTTGGCTTCTCAGACACCCGTCCCGCAGCACGACGGGCGTTTGCCATTGACGGGCCCTCCCTCGTTGTGCGCACACTGCAAATGCTCGCAGACCGGGGCGAGGTTGACCGGGCACGAGCGGCAGAGGCGATCGAAAAGTATCAACTCCATAACGTCAACGCGGGCACAACCGGCTCGGCTGGCGGTGAGAGCTAGACCCTCTCTCCCGGCATCGCCCACTATGGATATCAGATCACAGTGACAACTGTCCCCAGCAAATCAGAGACACTTGCCTGGCTGCATCGGATCTCCGGTGAGTTGGCAACGATGACGCTGAAACGTCTGGAAGACACGGTTCCCTGGTATCGCGACATGCCGTCGGGGCGTCGGTCTGCCGTCGGCCTCGTGGCGCAGGCGGGCATCACATCCTTTATCGAGTGGTACAACGACCCCACCTCGACGCCGTGGATCGCGTCCGATGTGTTTGGTGCCGCACCCCGAGAACTTCTGCGCTCGGTGTCGCTCCTGCAGACGTTGCAACTTATTCGAGTGACAGTCGGTGTCGTCGAAGAACGTATCATGCAGCGCGAAACGGCTGACCTCCGCGATGCGATCCTGCGCTATTCCCGCGATGTTGCGTTCGCGGCGGCCGATGTTTACGCGCGTGCCGCCGAGGCACGGGGGCTGTGGGATGTCCGGCTTGAAGCACTCGTCGTCGACTCAATTCTCACCGGTGAGGCCGACGATGAGCTGCCGAGTCGGATCGCGGCGCTGGGGTGGCACGGTCACGGCGAGGTCGCGGTGCTCGTCGGCACTGCCACCCCACAGTTTGATGTTGACCACCTGCGTCGCACCGCACGGCGTCTGCACGCGGATGTCCTCATTGGTGTGCAGGGCAGCCGACTCGTTGTTGTGATCGGCAAAGCCTTGCCGCACGGTGCCAAAATTAGTGAGGAGCCCTTCAGTTTTTCTGACATCGCTCACGCGCTCACCGACCAGTTCGGTCCCGGGCACCTCGTACTCGGCCATGTTGTGCCGTCGCTCGTGGATAGCACGAAGAGCGCGAAGGCGGCGCTTGCGGGGTTTGCCGTGGTGCGTTCGTGGCGAAAAGCACCACGGCTGGTCTCCGCCGATGATCTACTGCCCGAGCGCTCGCTCGCGGGTGACCCGCTCGCTCGCGCTACCCTTGTGCACCGGGTATACCGCCCGCTCCAAGCGCGTTCATCCGAGCTATTACTGACCCTGTGGAGCTATCTCGAATCGGGGAGGTCACTGGAGGCGACATCCCGTGATCTCTTTGTGCACCCTAATACCGTGCGGTATCGGTTGAAACGGGTTACCGAACTTCTCGGCTGGGATGCCACGATCCCCCGTGATGCGTTTGTGTTGCACACCGCACTCGTGGTGGGAGCAACCGCAATACCGGGCGCACAGCACACGGCACCTCGCCCTCCCTGAAGGATGTAGATCACCTCACAGCTCGTTCGATCGCACGAACCCTCGTACCACTTATAGAAGTGAGCATTTTTAGCACTAACAGTCTGCCTGTCGGCGTCGCTGGAAAGACATCTCCAGAAAATATGTGACCGAAAGTTAAAAACTTCAGGAAGACAACTCAAGAAAATAATATTCCAAGAATAATGATACCAGAGGCACTGACTGGCGTTATTTTTGTGTCGGAATTATCGGTGTGGGTGGTGCCATATTCCCGACTCGGGTGTCACGCGCACAGCGACCCGGCGAACCACTCCAATAACCCGGACCAGATTGCGCGTCGGATACTGCCCGCACAGCGACCTGGCAGACTGGAAGCATGATTGCTATCGTGTGTCCCGGTCAGGGTTCCCAGACTCCCGGATTCCTCACGCCGTGGTTAGCCGAGGCACGCTTCACGGATTCTCTTGCTGAGCTCTCCGATGCTGCGGGCATAGACCTTACAACCCACGGCACCGTGAGTGATGCCGACACGATTCGAGACACTGCCGTTGCCCAGCCGCTCATCGTTGCGGCGGGAATCCTGACCCTCACCGCTCTGCTTACCCCCGAACGGCACAGCCGCATCGGGGGTATTGTTGGGCATTCGGTTGGCGAGTTCACGGCCGCCGTTGGTGCCGGTGTTCTCACCCCGTCCGATGCTATGCACGCTGTCGCGGTGCGTGGCCAAGCGATGGCGGATGCCTCGGCGCTGACTCCCACCGGCATGAGTGCTGTGCTCAGTACTGACAAAGAATCGGTGCTGGCACGACTTGCCGAACTCGATCTCACGCCTGCCAATATCAACGGCGGCGGACAGATCGTTGCTGCCGGAGCCATCCCGGCCCTCACGACACTGAGAGAGACACCCCCGGCAGGAGCCCGAGTGATTCCACTGCAGGTTGCCGGAGCTTTTCACACCCGGTATATGTCATCGGCCGTGCCGGTGCTTGCCGACGCACTCACCGCGGTTGTGACCTATGACCCGTCACTGCCGCTCTGGACAAACAGCGACGGCTCGCTTGTGAACTCTGGCCAACAATTTTCTGAGTTGCTCGTGGCGCAGGTTGCCGCGCCGGTTCGGTGGGATCTCTGCATGGCTTCGCTCCTTACGGCGGGCATCACGGGGGTCGTTGAGCTTGCCCCCGCCGGGGCTCTCGCCGGGCTCATAAAACGGGAGCTTCCTGGCATCCCCGTTGTCGCCGTGAAAACACCGGATGAGCTTGCCGCCGCCGCCGCGCTCATTGACGGTGATTCTGGCTAGAGAGCACCCTGCTCGTTTCGTGTCATAACACCCGACTAGACTCCGGCTAAGCACTCACGAGGAGACATCCACCCATGACCATACCGCGTCCGATTCTTCGCCAGGCGCAGGGGCCAGCACACACCCGCATGTACGCGGTGGGTGCCATCCGCGGCTCCCGCGCGGTGCCGAATGCCGAACTTGCACCCGCCATTGACTCTTCGGATGAGTGGATCCGGCAGCGCACCGGAATCATTACCCGTGCCCGTGCCGACGCCGACACTGGTGCGGTTGACCTTGCAACCGGGGCCGCACGCGAGGCTATCGAAAAGTCTGGCGTCGCGTCGCACCTTATTGATCTTGTGATCGTCGCGACGATTTCAAACACGCGACAAACTCCGTCAATCGCGGCTGTCATCGCTGATCGGGTTGGCGCGAACCCGGCTGCGGCGTACGATTCCAATGCCGCGTGTGCTGGCTACGTCTACGGGATTGCCCAGGCCGATGCTCTCATTCGCGCCGGCGCAGCCCACTACGCCCTCGTCGTGGGTGCGGAGAAACTCTCCGACCTTGTTGACCCCACCGATCGCAGTATTTCTTTCCTTCTTGGCGATGGGGCCGGTGCTGCGGTGCTCGGACCGAGTGATTTCCCAGGCGTATCCGCGACGGTGTGGGGCTCTGACGGCTCAAAGGCCGCAGCGATAGCGATGAACCACACCCTCGTCGAGTTTCGAGATGGAGTGTCCGAGTGGCCCACGCTGCGACAGGAGGGGCAGGCGGTGTTCCGGTGGGCGGTGTGGGACATGGCAAAGGTCGCGCAGCGTGCGCTGGATGCCGCGGGCATCACGAGCGCAGATCTCGCTGCGTTCATCCCGCATCAGGCCAACATGCGCATCATTGACGAGTTTGCGAAGCAACTCAAGCTGCCCGAATCCGTCGTCATCGCACGCGACATTGCAACGACCGGAAACACCTCGGCGGCATCCATCCCGCTGGCCACGCACCGTTTGCTCGCGGAGCATCCCGAACTCTCGGGCGGACTCGCGCTACAGATTGGCTTCGGCGCCGGTCTGGTATTTGGCGCACAGGTTGTTGTTCTGCCGTAATTCCGCCCGGCAACCCCCGAGGCATCTACCTGCCCGTAAACTATCTACGGTCACTTGGACCCACGACAAGGAGAAACACATATGGCATCGTCCACCGACGACGTACTGGCCGGTATGGCCGAGCTCATCCACGACGAGACGGGAATCGCGACCGACGCCGTCGCTCTCGACAAGTCATTCACGGATGACCTCGATATTGACTCGATCTCGATGATGACCATCATCGTGAACGTCGAAGACAAGTTTGACGTGAAAATCCCCGATGAGGCTGTAAAAGATCTCAAAACCGTCGGCGACGCTGTCGACTACATAATTAAAGCCCAGAGCTAACCAGCCACAGGGTGGGGTGGATCAGGGCTGGTCTGCCCCACCCGATTTTTCCGTTCTGCCTGCTCGATCCAACCACGGAGATAGTTCTCGCATGACCAAGAAGATCGTCATCACGGGCATTGGTGCGACCTCACCGCTCGGCGGCACCGCCCGCGAGAGTTGGACCGCCCTGCTCGCTGGCGAAGCCGGAGGTCGTGTGCTCGAATCTGACTGGGTTCACGCGCTCGAGCTACCGGTCACTTTTGCCGCCACCGCCAAGGTACCCGCCACCGAGGTCCTCGAGCGACACGAACTCAAACGACTCGACCCCTCCAGTCAGTTCGCGCTCATTGCGGGGCGCGAAGCATGGGCGGATGCCGGCTCCCCCGACATCGACCCGGAACGACTGGCCGTGGACTGGGCCACTGGAATCGGCGGCGTGTGGACCCTGCTCGATGCGTGGGACACTCTGCGCGAGCGCGGCCCCCGCCGTGTCCTGCCGATGACCGTGCCAATGCTCATGCCGAACGGTCCGGCCGCTGCGGTCGGAATGGAACTGCACGCCCGTGCCGGCATTCGTACCGTGGTGTCTGCGTGCGCGTCGAGTACCGAGTCACTCGTCAATGCGTGGGAACACCTGCAGGTGGGAAAAGCAGACATCGTCATCGCCGGTGGTTCGGAGGCGGCCATCCATCCCATCACCATCGCATCGTTTGCCGCAATGCAGGCGCTGTCGCGGCGCAACGATTCCCCCTCCACCGCTTCGCGCCCGTACGACGTGAGCCGCGATGGCTTCGTGATGGGCGAAGGTGCAGCCGCACTCATCGTGGAAACAGAAGAGCACGCACAGGCGCGCGGTGCCCGAATCTACGCTGAACTGCTCGGTGGTGCCGTGACAAGC
>Ga0081606_1000438_pt1 | contig 11576 bp, 8 predicted proteins | sample EareggfetidaYelm_FD_71127 | JGI IMG/M metagenome (GOLD analysis project Ga0081606, IMG submission 71127) | Earthworm egg capsule microbial community from the University of Washington, USA - E. fetida Yelm (SPADES assembly) (version 2) | ecosystem: Host-associated > Annelida > Reproductive system... | reverse complement strand
CGGCATTAACCATTAGAATCATTACCTTTGCCCATCTCCTTCAGTACAACCCGGGAGCCTTTTGAATAATGAAAAAAAGTTTAATTCTTAATAACAGTTACTTGGCATTGCCATTAAGTTTACTGTGGGTCATGGTTCTGTATTCCTTGTGCCGATTGCTTTTTTATGCTTTTAATCTCTCCTACTTCCCGGAAATGACATGGGGGCGAATGGCTTATATTATGTGGGGCGGTCTTCGGTTTGACTTGGCCGCGATTTTATACAGCAACCTCCTTTTTATTTTGATGATGCTCTTGCCTCTTCGCGTCAAATTTCATTCCCTTTATCAAAAAATAGCGGGCATTTTGTTTATCGTGGTCAACTTGCTCGCGCTCGCCGCCAATGCCATCGATTTTGCTTATTACCGATTCACGTTGAGGCGCACCACCTTTATGTTTTGGGGGCAATTCAAAAACGAAAAAAACAAGCTCGAATTGTTGCGGCAATTTCTAGTGGACTATTGGTACGTTCTATTTTGTTGGTTGCTGTTGGCGGCGCTCTTTGTTTGGCTGTTCGGCAAAATAAAAATCACGGCGCCGCCAATAAAAAGCCGTGTGCGGTTTTACCTTGAGGGACTGGCTGCAATGACGCTTGGAACGGCTCTCTTTATCGGAGGAGTGAGGGGCGGTTATAATCTGAAAACCCGCCCTATTTCCTTAATTCACGCCACCGCTTACGCGGAAAAGGCGGCCGATATAAATTTGGTGTTAAATACCCCGTTTACTTTGTTGCGCACAGTCAATGATAAGGCGGCGGCAAGGTCGGAATATTTCAAAAGCGAAAACGAGTTGAACCAATATTTTAATCCTGTCATAAACCCCGCGCCGAAGGAAAGTTTCCGAAGGGAGAATGTGATGATATTTATCTTGGAGAGTTTTTCAAAAGAGTTCAGCGGCATTTACAATAAACACTTGGACGGCGGTTCGTATAAAGGACATACTCCCTTTTTAGACTCGCTGATTGCCTCGGGCATGTCCTTTCAATATTCAATGGCTAACGGACGCAAGTCTATCGATGCCCTGCCGTCTATAAATGCGGGGATTCCCTCCGCCGACGAGCCTTATGTATTGTCGCATTTTGCGGGGAACAGAATTAACAGCCTTTCTTCCATGCTGAAAGAAAAAGGGTATTACTCGGCGTTTTTCCACGGCGCGCACAATGGCTCCATGTGCTTTGATTCCTTTGCGAAAAAATGCGAATTTGACGATTACTTCGGAAAAAACGAATATGACAATGACGCAGACTACGACGGCATTTGGGGAATCTGGGATGACAAATTTATGCAATTTGCCGCCGATAAAATCAATGCCTTTCCGCAGCCGTTTTATAGCGCCTTGTTTTCAGTTTCATCGCACCATCCTTTTAAAATCCCGAAAGAGCACGAAGGGCGATTTAAGAAAGAGGAGAAAGACATGTTGCGAGCCGTCGAGTACACCGACTATTCTCTTCGGCAGTTTTTTAAGAAGGCGCGCACGATGCCTTGGTTTAAAAACACCCTCTTTGTTTTCACCGCCGATCATGCGGCGGCAGAAATCGAACACGACGAATACAATACGCCGTGGGGCTATTTTGCCATTCCCATATTCTTCTGCAAACCCGGCCAAAATTGGGGAGGCCTGAGACCCGCTATTTTTCAACAAATTGACATCATGCCTTCCGTGTTAGGCTATCTCCGCTACGACAAACCTTATGTCTCTTTTGGCCGCGATTGTTGGAACAAGGCAACTCCTCCTTTTGCCTTCAATTACCTCAATAACACCTATCAGGCATTTGCGGGACGCTATTTCTTGCTCTTCAACGGGAAGGAGTCGACAGGGCTGTATAATTTTGCGGAAGATAAAATGCTGGAGAAAAACCTCCTCGCCGTACTGCCCGACACGGCGAAGCGCATGGAATATAAACTAAAAGCATTTATTCAGCAATACAATAACCGCATGATAGATAACCGTTGGACGGAAGGAGCGAAGTGAGATGGTTAATGATTAATATTCCCGAGACAAATACCCTCGTCCCCCCAAGTACCCCAAGCTCATAATATACCACTGCCTTGAATATTTTACTGCTTTTGTTATGTTTTATAGTATCTTTGAGACTTTAAACGTCCCTAAATGGATATGAAACATAAAACTATGCGCGAACCGTCTGCCCGCCTGTTGGCGACTTTACATCGGGACAACAAGGAATTTTTTATTCTGAGCGAAGCGGTTAAAATATTGTCCGCTTCAAACCCTGATGCCGTAAGAAAACTGATAAGCAATATGGTAAAGAGAGGTCTTTTATTCAGAATAAAAGACGGATTGTATAGCATTATTCCGCATGATAAAGACGCGGATGCCTATCAACCGAACCGACATGGCGCGGCTAAATATCTTACCCAAGGAGCGGCTTATTACATTGGGTACTATTCCGCCATGCAGATTCATAGTTTAATTACGCAGCCTGCATTGAGGGAACAAATAGCAGTGAATGAACAGATGCGCCCCGGCATTCTTCGGGTGAAAGACGTCGAGTTTCAGTTTATCTATCACAACAAAGAACATTTTTTCGGATATAAAAATATATGGGTTGACTCTTATAATAAAGCGCCTTGTTCTGATTTGGAAAAAACGTTTATCGACGGTCTTTTCAAACCCGATTATGCCGGGGGAATTGCAGAGATTGCAAAAGCCATTTTTAAAAGCAGGGATAAAATAGATTATAAAAAGTTGTATGAGTATTCCAAAAAATTCAATTCGCAGGCAGTCATTAAGCGGTTGGGTTTTTTGCTGGAGCTGTTGGAAATAAACCACCCCATTATTGAAAAACTTAACCGACTGAAAACCCATTCATTTATCTTGTTGGAGCCTTCCTATAAAAAAGAAGGCAAGAGGCAGAGCCGTTGGAGCATCCAACAAAATATGGATACGAATTCAATAAGAGAACCCCTGTACGCATAACATGCCCCTCCATCCCTCTCGTCCCTCCGAGTCTCCAAGAGCTGATTAAGCCTCCGATGCGCCCTGCGCTAATTTATGGAACAAGCGACCAAAAAAACCTCTACTTTTGTCTAAACTTTAAGGTCAACCTGCTAAATGACTTTATCCATTATTATTCCTGTTTATAACGAGGCCGCCACCGTTCATCTTATTTTAAACAAAATTGCGACGGTTCAGCTTGTCGATGACATTAAGAAAGAAATTATTATTGTCAATGATTGCAGCACAGACGGTTCGCAAGCCGTCATTGAGCAATACATTGCCGACGGCAACCCTCATGTCAAACTCTATAACCACGAAGCGAATAAAGGCAAAGGGGGCGCGCTTCAAACGGGTATCCGTGGCGCCACGGGCGATTTTGTGGTGATCCAAGACGCCGATTTGGAATATGATCCGACAGAATACAACGACTTGTTAAAACCCGTCCTTGCCGGGTTTGCCGATGTGGTGTACGGCTCCCGATTTGCGGGCGCCAACCCTCACCGTATTTTGTTTTTTTGGCACTGCCTCGGCAATAAAATTTTGACGACACTCTCCAACATCCTTACCAATCTTAACCTTACGGATATGGAAACTGGTTATAAACTTTTCAAAAGAGAAATTATTCAATCCATTCAAATTAAAGAATCCCGTTTTGGTTTTGAACCTGAAATCACCGCTAAAATTGCCCGCTTCCCCAACATTCGCATTTATGAAGTAGGCATATCATACTACGGAAGAACGTATGCGGAAGGCAAAAAAATTAATTGGCGCGACGGCTTCAGGGCTTTGTATTGCATCTTCCGATACAATATTTTTAGATAAGGTTGGCCAATAATGGGCAATGGTTAGTGACTAATAGATAATGATTGGCGGGTAATTATTAATTACCTTCCTTTTCTTAGGACTTACAGAGCGTCTGCCACAACGCCACCGAGTCCCAAGCGTCCCATTAATCATTAACCATTAACCATTAATTTTTACGGCTTCATGCCAAAGATACGATTTGAAAGCAAATCACGACTTGTACAACAAATTATAATACTCCTCCAACATTCGCGGCATGGCAAAGGCTTCTTTGGTGGAGAGGATGCTTTCGCGCATCATGCTTTCCCATTTATCGCGCTTGCTGTAATAGACGGGGAGCACTTTTTCAAACAATACTTCATAAAGCGATTTCAAGTCGTGGCGGTCTAATTTTTTTTCGTCTTTGTTTTCGTAGCCGTCGCCGATTTGCCAGCCGTTCACTTCGTGCTTGCAGACTTCCGGCCACCATCCGTCGAGGATGCTGAGATTGAGTACGCCGTTCATGGCTGCTTTCATGCCCGAAGTTCCGCTGGCTTCCTGCGGACGGCGGGGATTGTTAAGCCATACGTCGGCGCCTCTCACCAAGGCGGCGCCTATATTCATGTCATAATTTTCCAAGAACACCACCGACTTAGGATATTTTTTAGTAAGCGCTACAATGTTGGCGACGATATTTTTTCCGCCGTCGTCGAGGGGATGGGCTTTGCCCGCAAAAATGATTTGAAGTTTTCCCTCGCTGAATAAGCGATCGGCTTTTTCTTTGTTGCGGAAAATAAAGTCGCTGCGCTTGTAGGGCACGGCGCGACGCGAAAAACCAAGAGTGAGCGCTTCGGGATTTAATTTTACCCCGGTACGTTTTTCCACAAAAGAAAAAAGTTTCTTTTTATTTTCCTGATGCAGATCCCAAAGCGGCGCGCCTGACTCGGCGGCTTTAATCATGCGTGGGTCCACCCAAGTGGGAACGTGAATGGCGTTGGTGATGCCGATGATTTTTGAATGGCCGGAAACTTTTCCCCACATTTTATTGGCTGTTGCGGCATGAAGTTTCGCCACGGCATTCGTCTTGCGCGACAAACGCAAGGCGCCTACCGTCATATTGAAGGGCGACCCTCCCAATTCTTCCAGTTTCTTTTTGGTGAAACATCCGTTGTCGGCGCCCATATAGAGCAGACGGTCAATGTAATGCGATTCGTTTCCCTGAATGATAGGCGTGTGGGTGGTGAAAACAACCTCCTCTCGCGTGGCGGCAAAGGCTTCTTTATATTTCATTCCCTTCGCCATTTTTTCGCGCATCAATTCAAAGGCGGCAAAGAGGGCGTGCCCTTCGTTGAAGTGATAGACGTCCGGGTTATGCCCCAAGGCGCGCAGGGCGCGGACGCCGCCGATGCCCAATACCATTTCTTGCGCTATGCGTTCTTCGCCAAACCATCCGTAGAGCTGTCCCGAAATCCATCCGTCTTCATTGCCGGGGACGTCGGTATCGAGCAAATATATTTTAGCATTCCCAAAATTTGTGCACAGCCAAACTTTGCAATGCACCGGGCGATTGCGAATCATGACGGTTACCGTGACTTTGACGTCTTTTAAAAAATCATAATTATAAATGGGAAACGAGTCCACAGGACGTCCTTCTTTATTGATAATTTGCTCGCCGTATCCCTGCTTCCATTTAATGCCAATCCCCACCATCGGATAGCCGCCGTCTTTTGCTCCCTTGAGGTAATCGCCTGCCAGAATGCCTAATCCGCCTGCATAAATTTTGAAGTCGCTGTGCAATCCGTATTCCATGCAGAAGTAAGCCACGCTCGGAGTTTTTAATTTTGCCATGATTGTGTTTATTTTAATAGTCCATATTTTTTAAATCGGGGTAAAGATAAATAAAATTGAACAAAGCAGAAATGAGATAGTCCGTCTGGCTTCTTAAAATTTTTGCGGTCTGGTTAGAAAAAAGCAAACCTCTGTTTTATTGTCTTGGCAGAGTTTGGTTTCCGCCCCCGCACATTTCGGGAATTGCGGTTTTTGATTTTTTTTTATCTGACGCAAAAATATACGAGGTTAAAGAATCCGCTCAAAAGCCGATGGAGTTAATGAGAAATTCCACTGCGGTTCCGCCGACGTTAAACGGGTTGGCTTGACGGTTAGTGATTCGAAAACCAAGGTCGAGCTGCGGCAAAAAACGAAGCACATTGACGTCAAACGTGATCTCTGTTCCATACGATAAATAAGCGGCATTGGCGTCGCTTGCGTAAACCGTAATGCGCTGAGTGGCTCGGTCAAGCCGATAATAATAGACAGAGCCGCTTCCTTTTCCATAATCAAGGAAAAAGTTGGCTTTCACGCGCTGTATATTTAAGAGGGGGCCTGCGTGAATATCGGGATACCAAAGAGGCAGGGCGTAGTTGGCTGAAAGCGCGTAAAATTCACTGTCGCGCGGATAGGCATACCCTCGCGGACGAAAGATGTGATTGGCAAATGTATAAGTGTTGAACTGATAGCTGTTAAAGGATTCTTGATAATTTGCTCTTCCGTATAGATAGTGATGTTTCGCCAATCCGGGGAAATAAAAAGCGGCGCGTACGGCCAGTTGTTGCCCTTGGTAATCGCTTTCAAAAGTGTTATAATATTCGAGGTTTAATGCTTGTCCCCAACGATACAAAAAATCGCGATAACTTGTTTTCAGCGTACGACTGAAAGCCAGGCTTGCCGCGTTGGTGTATAGGGGGGTATTTTCGTTCACTTTATCGTTATAGCTGTAAAGGAAGCCGGGCTCTATTTCTGCCAGGCGGCCATTCCTTTTGCTGACGGTTCTGCCTGCCTCATTTTTTACTTCATTGCTGAAGGAGGATGTTTTAATAATGCTAATTTTATTGCCAAGGGTAAGATAAGTGTGGAAGCGCGAAGACGTAAGCGTCCACGGTACGCGGGCGCCGACGGAGGTAACGCTTTCATTCCAGTCGAGATAGACGGTATTGTCTCCCCGTCTGGTTTTCCAGGTGTCGGAAGTTTGTCGATGCGTGTAATTATAGCTAAGGTCAAAAATAGGATAAAGGCCGGCGTAAGTAAGCGTGGCGCCCCATCCCGCGGTTTTCGCATAGACGTCATAGTTGAGGCCGGCGAAGACAGAAGTAGTGCTCAGCAAATCCTGCGAATGAACTCCAAAACTAGCCTGTGCCAAGGTGCTTGTCGCCAGCGGCCCCCAAGCATAAGGATTGACAAGGCCGCGAAAGCGCGAATATTTTTTTACGGGGTAATTTCGATTGGGAACAGAGTCCAGCAAATGCTCGTGTCCTTCTTGTTGAGCTAACACCTCGGCGGCGCTGTGCACGGGTTGCGGAGTAAACGGTTTCCAGTTTTGGGGTTCAAACGGAATGCTCGCGACGTCCAGTCCGTCGGCGCTTTGATCGTTGTAGTAAAGCGTTTTTCCGTCCGCGGAAACAGAAGGATTGTAGGCGCCGTAGCGCGAGGACGTGAGTTGAAAACGTGCCCCGTTCCGCAGGTCAATGGCAAATATATTGTCAATTCCCGTAGCGGGGGAATTGTATAAAATATAGTTTCCATGCGGCGTCGGATAGCCGATATTTTCTGTTTTAAATTCCCCGATGATTTTCTCTTCGCCGTCCAAGCTGTAGCTCACTAAATTTTTATTGCTTTTAGCGGTTTTGAGCGCGATAATATTTTTCCCTTCGCTGTCCCAAGCGGGCATCGAGACAAAGCCTTCGCGGACGGCGAAGGAACGGAGTATTTCGCCGCTTTCAAAATCAAGGATCACTATTTTATTTTCATATTCATGGTTCGATTCGACGGTCACGATTTTAGAGCCGTCGGGAGAAATGGAAGCGCCCGAATAGCGTGTTTTTTTGGTCAGTGTTTTTATTTTTTGCGTATTAAAATCATACGTCGTCACCACGCTGAAGGAACGTGCCTGCCATCGCGGGTCATAGCGGTATTCAGTCCATGCCATGCGGCGTTTGCTGTACGACCACATGCCCGTTTTATTGACGGGACCGGGGGTAAACAGAACGAATTCTTCCCCGTCGGCGGAAGTCATGACGGCTTGTTCAATATCGCCAATGCCTGACTTCAGTGAAATTATGTTTAGGCCGTCCGCTTCGTGAGGGTATTGGTAATTAGTATAAGTTTTGTTTTTTCTATGCGTGAGCGAAGTGAAGGGACTGATTGAAATTCCTTCCAGTTTTTTCTGATATTCCTTCGATAAATCTTGTGCCATTTCCTGATATAAATCCGTCAAATATTTTCCGGTTTCTTTTTTAACGGCGGATGAAAAACAAAATGGAATAAAGGGCAGACTCCACGAGCGTTTTGTTATTTTCTCCCAGATGTGGGGGTCGTGGGTGCGCTTGCGGACGTAGGAAACGAGGTTGTAGCCCAGCACATAATGATTAGGAATAAAATGTTTATAGCTTCGCAACGATTGTTTGTGGTAATCAAAAATTCTTCCTTCGTTCAAATTGGAGTTGAATGCTAAATTAAAATTTGGAATGCGTCCGCGCCCGCTTGCGGTGAAAGCCGTCTCTGTGGCCACGGCGTCGCCTTCCCAAAACCAAAACGGCGCCGCGACGGAAGCCATCCCCAACAACGCATTATTGCCAAACAACCAATACACGAGGCGATTGAAGCCGCGGGCAGCATGTTGAAATTGAACGATGTGACGGTATTCATGCGTGGCCAGCAAGTCGAGCCAATCATTATTTCCCAGGGAGTTATAATCCTGCGGGGACATGGTATAGAATTCGGAACGGCGCGGCGCGAGGGTAACAAATCCATTGCTTTCGGCGGAGCGATTTTGAAGAACGACGGAAATTTTTCGCGCCTTGCCTCCCATCGTGCGGGCTTCCGGGGCATGAATAGTTTCCAGCGTATTCGCCATGCGTTGCGCTTGACGGTCGAAACCTTCCGCGTAAAGAATGCGGAACGACGGCGTATTGACCTGCCGCCATTTCACCCCGGGCGGGTTCGTGCTTAACTCCGCATTTTCTTGCGCTTTCAAAAAAAAGGAAGTAAGCAACAGCAAACTTGCCGCTAAAATTCTCCGTAACTTAAAACACATATTCCGATATTATTCTTTCTTGAAAATATTGCCGATGCCTTTCCCCAGTTTTTGAATGGTTTCAATTCCTTTGCTCAGGGGTTCGGCGGAAATTTCATCGTATCCGTCGGCATAGCTGTTGCTGAACTGTTGAGGATAGATTACTAGCTTGCTGTAGGCGGCGAAGTGCTTTTCCAGTTTCGAGGGGATGTTTTCAAGCGCCATCATATAAGAGGCTGAACCTCGCCGCGCGGTGATAAGGATTAATAAATCGTCCTCGTGAATGTGGCGGCTGACGATGAGAAAGTCCTCCCAATCTTCAAAGTCAATGGCGGAAAGGACGGCGTTGAGTTTTTCTTTTTTAAATAAATATTCCACGGCTTCTCGCGTCGTTCGGTCACTGTAAAGAACTATGGGAATAGTCAATTCTTGCGCCAGCTTGGCGATTTTCGACGCCCAAAGCGTAAAGCCGTTTTCCCGTTCGGCAAGGGGCGGGGCAATGGCCACGATGCGCTTATGACTGATCAATGTTTTTTTAAAGTCGCAAAAGAAGGTGGTTTTTTCGTTTTGACTGAAGGCCGCAGTCGATTTTTCAACGATTATTTTTTCTAAAAAATTAACCCGTTGCGGCCAGCCCAAGACGATAATATCAGCCATGATTTCGCGCGAAATGCGGGCAATTCCGCTGGACGGATTGTGGTCAATGGTGGTGATGATGTTGGCTTTGGTTTCGGACGCCGACGCCTGCCGCACAAATTCCTCTAATTTATTTCTTGCTTTTAAAATATTGCTTTCCGCTTCGTGGTTGTTCGACACCACCGAAAGAATGGAAACAGGATTGGCGGATTTTTTATCTTTAATAAAGATAGAAAATTCCAACAGTTTTTCAAGCGTGCCCATGTCCACAATCGGCAACAAGATGTGTTCATTGTGAAGCTCTTTTTTCTGTTCTTCGCCGTCCATCTCGGTGTGGAGGACGACCTTCTTGGCCGCTTTTTCCGTGACAAAAGAGGCCACGATGCAAGTGATTAAAATGAGAACCACCGTTCCGTTCAAAATATTTTTATCTAAAATGTCGGCCTTATAGCCTACCAAAATTACGGCCAAGGTAGCGGCGGCGTGCCCTCCGCTCAAGCCAAAGATGAGTTGACGCTGGGCGGCCGAGTATTTAAAAACCAATTGCGTAAAGAAGGAGGCGAGCCACTTCCCCGCCAAGGCCACTAAAGAAAGCGTGCCCGCAATAATCAACGCATTAGGCCCGCTTAAAATCACGCGGACGTTCACTAACATCCCCACGCTGATCAGGAAGAAGGGAATAAACAAGGAGTTGCCTATAAATTCAATTCTATTCATTAATGCGGAGGAATGGGGGATGAGTTTATTTAAGGCAAGCCCGGCCACAAAAGCGCCGATGATAGGCTCCACGCCCGCCGCCTCGGCAAGAAAAGCCGCAAAAAAAACAACCGACAACACAAAGATATAATGGGAATGTTTTTCGCTTTCCAGATTTTGAAAAAACCATTTGGCAATTCTCGGAACGACCAAAAACATAATCGCCGAAAAGGCGGTGAGCGATACCCCTAACCGAATCCAAAACTCTTGATTTAAACTGCCGCGCGCATTGCCCATAATCACCGCCAAAATAATAAGAACGGCGGTGTCGGTGAGGATGGTGCCTCCCACGGTGATGGCCACCGCTTGGTTTTTTGAAACGCCCATTTTGCTCACAATGGGATAGGCCACCAGCGTATGCGTCGCAAACATGCTCGCGGTGAGAAAACTGGCGTTTATATCATAGCCCAAAAAGTAACGACATACGGGAAAGCCGATGCCGAGCGGAATAATGAAAGTGAAAAATCCAAAAACAAGACTTTTGTTTTTATTCGCCTTAAATTCATTCATGTCGAGTTCCAAGCCCGCAATGAACATAATATAGAGCAGACCGATGGTGGAAAATAATTTCACCGCTTCATCTTGTTCGACGATATACAATCCATGGGGGCCGATGATCACGCCCGAAATAATTAATCCGATGATGCCCGATATTTTCAGCTTCCGCAACAGGATGGGAGACAACAAAATAATCAAAAGTATAATTGAAAAAAGCAATACCGGGTTTTTCAACGGTATATGAAATTCGCGTAAAAGATGTTCAAAAAATTCAGTCATGGCACAAGATTGGTTTTGGCGTATTGTACGGCGGCAAAGATAATGAATAATGGTTAATTATTAATTATTAAGGGTGTATTACAAATTGTCATAGATTTGTATTATATTAAACAAACCCGAATTTTTATGACAAAGGAAGAATTTTTAGCCATAGCAGAAAAATGTTTCCCTGCTTTTCAAGAACTTAACCCGTACGCCAACTTATATGATTTTGAAAAGAAGTTGGTAGAAAACACGAGGGATTTCGCCAAAAAAGCATTTGAAAAATAACTAGGGGATGTGCCGACAGATCGGCGTAAAAAAAAACTATGTTAACTTCCGTAGGGAAGGTTGAAATAGCTAACAGCAATCCCCAAAGCGAAGGCAGTTTTGGATTTCAAATGAGTCCATATTTGCAAGAAACGGCTGTATTTGTGGGGCAAGAAAACACATACGAGAGAGGGAGCCACATACTTAAAAAAACAATGGGAGTGGAGATAAGTTCGGTTCAACTTCATCGGCTTTGCAATTGCTACGGAGAGGCTGTAGAAAAACAAGTCAGTCAAAGAAATATATCTCCT
>Ga0081606_1000489_pt2 | contig 11597 bp, 11 predicted proteins | sample EareggfetidaYelm_FD_71127 | JGI IMG/M metagenome (GOLD analysis project Ga0081606, IMG submission 71127) | Earthworm egg capsule microbial community from the University of Washington, USA - E. fetida Yelm (SPADES assembly) (version 2) | ecosystem: Host-associated > Annelida > Reproductive system... | reverse complement strand
CTCAGCCGCATGCCGGGCACTCTGCGCACCGGAAGTCGGGGCTGTTGCACGATCGAAGACTCGATGGATGCGCAGCGGGCAGCGAATGTGATTGGCATTCCGTACTACGTGTGGGACTTTTCCGAGCGCTTTAAAGCCGATATCGTTGACGACTTTATTGCCGAGTATTCGGTTGGTCGCACCCCCAACCCGTGCATGCGCTGCAATGAGCGGATTAAGTTCGCAGCGTTGCTTGAGAAGGCACTGGCGCTGGGCTTTGACGCCGTCGCGACCGGCCACTATGCCACGATCGTGACAGATGCCGCAGGTAACCGGGAGCTTCATCGCGCGAGCACGTGGGCGAAAGATCAGAGCTATGTTCTCGGTGTGCTCACCGCCGAGCAGCTTGCACACGCGTACTTTCCGCTCGGTGACACCCCCTCGAAAGATCTCGTCCGCGCGGAGGCAGAGCGCCGCGGGCTCTCGGTTGCACACAAACCCGATTCGCACGATATCTGTTTCATTCCCGATGGTGACACGAAAGGATGGCTCGCCGAGCGTGTCGGTGTCATGCCCGGCGAGGTGATTGACCGATCAGGTGCGGTTGTTGGTTCGCACGAGGGCGCACACGCGTACACGGTGGGGCAGCGTCGGGGGTTACACCTCGGTGTGCCCGCCCCCGACGGGCGGCCCCGGTTCGTGCTCGAAGTGCGCCCACAAGATAACACCGTCGTGGTTGGTCCGAAGGAAGCATTGGCAATCGCTCGGGTCGCTGGTTCACGCTTCAGTTGGGCCGGGATGCCGCCGGTTGATCCGGCGATCCCCTGGGCCTGCGAGGTGCAGATCCGGGCACACGCCGATCCCGTTCCGGCGGTTGCGGTCGTGAACAACGGAGAGCTTGTTCTCACACCGGAGGTCTCGTTCAACGGTGTCGCTCCCGGCCAGACCGCGGTCGTGTACGTCGGCACTCGAGTGGTGGGGCAGTGCACGATCGACCGCACCGAAAGCGCCGCTCCGGCAGAGGATGAGACCACCACACCGAGGGGTGTGGGATACCCGCAAGTGTGAGTTCCGACGCGAGTGCGGGATGTCTCGATGCCCGTTCGTATCGCCCCACACCATGCCCGTGAGTTCCGACGCGAGTGCGGGATGTCTCCGGTTGTGCTCCCTAGACTTAGCGACGTGTCATCCGAACCTGATTTCTTGACCCTCTCCCTGAGTGAGGCTGCAATCGAAGCTGCCCGGCTCACGGAGCAGATCACCGAAGCTCAGGCTGCGTACTACGAGCGCGACACCGTCATCATCGATGATGCCGAGTATGACGCGCTCATGCGACGATTAGAGGCGCTGGAGCAGGCGCATCCTGAACTTCACAGTCAGGACAGCCCAACCCAGCGGATTGGTGGACGGGGAAACAACACCCTGTTCGCCCCGGTCGAGCACACCGAGCGCATGCTCAGCCTTGACAATGTGTTTTCGGTGGACGAGTTTGCCGACTGGGCAGCTCGCGCACAGGTGCTAGCAGGCCGTGAGGTGAGCTGGCTCTGCGAGCTCAAAATCGACGGGCTGGCACTCAGCCTTCGCTACGAGCGCGGTCGACTCGTGTCGGCGGCGACCCGCGGCGATGGTCGGGTAGGGGAGGATGTCACCGAAAACGTGCGTCGGATCGCGTCGATCCCGGCAAAACTCGCGGGGGCGGGGCATCCACCACGGATGGAGGTGCGGGGCGAGGTTTTCTTTCCGAGCGCTCTCTTTGATGAGCTCAACGCTCGGCAGGTTGCGGCGGGTGAGCGTGAGTTTGCGAACGCGCGCAACGCGGCGAGCGGGTCACTGCGGCAAAAGGCCGAACACAAAAACGCGACCCAACTGGCGCTGATGGAAGATCGCCTGTCGCGATTGCGGGTGCTTGTTCACGGAGTGGGGGCGTGGCCAGACCCGCCAGTTTCCACTCAGTCTGAGGTGTACGAACTGCTCGCAGGGTGGGGACTTCCGGTGAGCTCCCACGCTCGCGTGGTTGGATCCGTTGACGCGGTGCGTGATTTTATTGAATTTCACGGCGAACATAGGCACGCGGTTGAGCACGAAATTGACGGCATTGTTGTCAAGATCAATGAGCTCGCGCTGCACGAACAGATGGGTGCAACGAGCCGGGCACCACGGTGGGCAATTGCGTACAAATATCCGCCGGAGCAGGTCAACACCGTCCTCCGTGACATTGTTGTGAACGTTGGTCGCACCGGTCGGGCGACCCCGTTTGCGGTGATGGAACCGGTGCGGGTCGCCGGTTCAGTGGTTCGACAGGCCACGCTGCACAATCAGGATGTCGTGCGAGCAAAGGGTGTGCTCATCGGAGATACGGTTGTGCTGCGAAAGGCGGGTGATGTTATCCCCGAGGTTTTGGGCCCGGTCGCAGAGTTGCGCGACGGGTCTGAGCGTGCGTTCATCATGCCCACCGAATGTCCCGAGTGCGGTACGACCCTGCGGTCGATGAAAGAGGGGGATATCGATCTGCGCTGCCCCAATGCGCGCAGTTGCCCCGCTCAGGTGCGGGGACGGGTCGAACACATCGGATCGCGCGGAGCGCTCGATGTGGAAGCTCTCGGTGAGGTGTCCGCCGCCGCGCTCACGCAGCCGGTTGTGCCCGCAGTGCCCCCGTTGCCGACGGAAGCACGACTGTTTGAGCTCACGGTCGCCGAACTGTTTCCCATCGAGGTTGTCGTTCGCGATGTGGAGACCGGGCTGCCACGACTTGACGAGGATGGCACACCGGTATCACGAGCCCCGTTTCGGCGGTTACGCAAACTCACCGGCGTCGATGCCGACCCCCCCTATGACCCCACCGCGACCGAATTTGCCGGGGACACGATGTGTGTTCCGGCCAAGGCCGCATACGAGCTCATCACCAATCTGCAGGGCGCAAAAACCCGCCCACTGTGGCGGTTGCTCGTCGCGCTTAATATCCGTCACGTTGGGCCGGTCGCAGCTCGCTCGCTCGCCGATCACTTCGGCTCGCTTGATCTCATTCGGCAGGCCAGCGGTGCCGAACTATCGGAGGTCGAGGGCATCGGGCCCACGATCGCCGACTCGCTTCGCGAGTGGTTCACCGTTGACTGGCACGTTGACATTGTTGAGGCGTGGGCGAGTGCAGGCGTGCGCTTCAGCACACCGGGACATCCCGGCCCCGGTGCCTCGACCACGGGGGGCGGTGTTCTCGCGGGAATGAGCGTTGTTGCAACCGGAAGCCTTGACGGATTTACTCGAGAGGGTGCACGAGAAGCGATCATCGCCGCAGGTGGCAAGGCAGCCTCGAGCGTGTCAAAGAACACCGATTTTGTCGCGGCGGGGCCGGGAGCCGGCTCGAAGCGCACCAAAGCAGAAGAACTCGGTGTTCGAATAATCGATGCGGCTCAGTTTGCGGTGCTTGTCAGCGAGGGGCCAGCGGCACTCGGTTTTGACGGGGCAGACGCGCTGCCAACCCGGTAGGGGATGCCTCCGACGGCAAACCCATCATCGAACGCGTTTGCGTTGCGTTTGGTGTTGGGTCCTCCCTCGCCCCTGCTTCCATTCCGACCACCCCGCGCTCCCCGATAGAATCGGGACATCCCCCAACCCATCGGAGCAGGATGTCTGACATTACTGCCGAGCAAGTCGCGCACCTCGCGCACCTCGCTCGGATCGCGCTCACCCCCCACGAGATCGAGCATATGACTCGTGAGCTAGGCCAGATCATGAGCGCAGTTGAGCGCGTCAACGAGGTAGCGACACCGGATGTCCCACCCACGAGTCACCCGATTGCTCTGCACAACGTTTTTCGCGCCGATGTCGTGGGCAACACGCTCACCACCGCAGAAGCGCTCGCCGGTGCACCGGAAGCGGACGGTACTCGGTTTGTTGTGTCCGCGATCCTGGGAGAGGAACAGTGAGCTGCCCCGAGGCCAGCGGAACGCTGGCGGGCAGCGGTGATTCTGGAAGCGGCAACCCCGCGGCATCCGAGCTCATTCGCCTGACCGCCGCTGAACTGAGCGCTCAGCTTGTTGCGGGTGAGGTGTCGGCGGTGGACGTCACACAGGCCCACCTCGACCGCATCAACACCGTTGACGGCACCGTGCACGCCTTTTTGCACATCGCCCACGAACGAGCCCTGACCGCCGCCGCCGACATTGACCGCCGCCGCGCCGCGGGCGAGAAGCTGCACCCACTCGCCGGAGTACCGCTCGCGATCAAGGACGTGCTCACAACCCGCGGCATGCCCACCACCGCGGGGTCCCGCATCCTGGAGGGATGGATTCCGCCCTACGACGCAACGTCAGTGCGTAGGACGCTTGATGCGGGCATGATCCCGCTCGGCAAGACGAACATGGACGAGTTCGCGATGGGCTCTTCCACCGAACACTCCGCCTACGGCCCCACCCGCAACCCGTGGGATCTTGACCGAATTCCCGGAGGTTCGGGCGGCGGGTCGGCTGCAGCCGTTGCCGCGTTTGAGGTGCCGCTCGCGCTCGGCAGCGACACGGGCGGATCGATTCGTCAGCCCGCGCACGTTACCGGCACCGTCGGAATCAAACCCACCTATGGTGCGGTCAGTCGTTACGGTGCCATCGCCCTGGCCAGTTCCCTCGACCAGATCGGCCCGGTCAGTCGCACCGTGCTTGACGCGGCACTTCTGCACGATGTCATCGCCGGTCACGACCCGCACGATTCCACATCACTCCCCGATGCGTGGCCATCCATGGTCGAGGCGGTACGGCGAGCGGATGTCGCAGGACTTCGGATCGGCATCGTGCGCCAGCTTGATTCCAGCAGCGTGCAGTCGGGGGTGAGCACTCGGTTCCACGAGGCACTCGTGCTGCTGGAAAAGAACGGCGCGCAGATCGTCGAGGTGGATGCTCCGCACTTTGAGCACGCGATTGCCGCGTACTATCTCATTCTCCCGGCCGAGGCATCCAGTAATCTTGCCAAGTTTGATTCGGTGCGGTTTGGGTTGCGGGTTACGCCACCGGGCGGAGGCACGGTTGAGCAGGTTATGGCGGCAACCCGGGAAGCCGGGTTTGGGTCCGAGGTCAAGCGTCGAATCATCCTCGGTACCTATGCGCTGTCGTCCGGATACTATGACGCCTACTACGGCAGTGCCCAAAAGGTGCGCACTCTCGTGCAGCGTGATTTCACCGCTGCCTTCGAGAAGGTCGATGTGCTGGCCACCCCGACCGCGCCGACCACCGCGTTCAAGCTGGGGGAAAAACTGGATGACCCGATGTCCATGTACCTCAACGATGTTGCAACCATTCCCGCTAACCTCGCGGGCGTGCCCGGCATCTCGGTGCCTGCCGGGCTCGCGCCGGAGGACGGACTGCCGGTCGGTATTCAGTTTCTTGCGCCCGCTCGCGAAGATGCCCGCCTCTATGGGGTCGGTGCCGCACTCGAACGGGCACTGCACGCGCAGTGGGGTGGCCCACTGCTCGCGCAGGCACCCGATCTCACGAGAATGATCCCCCTCGAAGGAGGTCACCGCTAGTGGCTCGCGCAGAACTCATGAACTTCGACGCCGCGCTCGACCAGTTTGAACCGGTCATCGGGCTGGAAGTGCACGTTGAATTGAACACCCGCACAAAGATGTTTTCCTCGTCACCTAATCCGGCGAATTCGCAGTTCCACAGTGCCGAACCGAACACACTCATCACGCCGGTCTGCCTCGGGTTGCCCGGGTCGCTGCCGGTGGTGAACGAAACAGCGGTGCGGTATTCGATCTCGCTCGGGCTCGCGCTCGGGTGCTCGATCGCGGCATCCAGTCGCTTTGCTCGTAAGAACTACTTTTACCCCGACCTTGCGAAGAACTATCAGATCTCACAGTCTGACGAGCCGATCGCGTTCGACGGCGGGGTTGAGGTTGAGCTCGACGGGGGTCGCACCATCGTCGTGCCGATTGAGCGGGCGCACATGGAGGAAGATGCCGGCAAACTCACGCACGTGGGAGGTGCCACCGGGCGGATCCAGGGTGCGGAGTATTCACTCGTTGACTATAACCGTGCCGGTGTGCCGCTTGTTGAGATCGTGACTCGGCCCATCTTCGGAGCCGAAAAGGATGCTCCCGCGCTCGCGCGCGCCTACGTGGCGACGATCCGCGACATTGTGCTCGCGCTCGGGATTTCCGAGGCGCGGATGGAGCGTGGCAACCTCCGCTGTGACGCGAACGTGTCGCTGCGCCCGCGCGGGGCACAGCAGCTCGGTACTCGAACGGAAACAAAGAACGTCAACTCGCTGCGATCCATTGAGCGGGCGGTACGGTACGAAATCCAACGGCAGGCCGCGATCCTTGCGGGCGGTGGCGCGATTACGCAGGAAACTCGACACTGGCACGAAGATACCGGCACCACGAGTGCCGGTCGGCCGAAGTCTGACGCCGATGATTACCGCTATTTCCCGGAGCCGGACCTGGTGCCGGTGGTGCCGGGCGCTGAGCTCATCGCCGAGTTACGGGCCGCGCTGCCCGAACCACCCGCCGCGCGCCGCGCGCGGTTGAAGGTCGAGTGGGGCTTTACCGATTTAGAGTTTCAGGATGTCGCCAACGGCGGGCTGCTCGCCGAGGTCGCAGCGACGGTGGCGGCCGGGGCATCCCCTGCTGCCGCTCGGAAGTGGTGGACCGGGGAGCTCACCCGGATCGCGAACGCAACCGGCCGGGATGTCACCGAGCTTGCGACACCCGCTCAGGTTGCCGAACTCGCGGCCCTTGTGAACGAGGGCACCCTCACCGATCGGCTCGCCCGGCAGGCGTTGGAGGGTGTTATCGCGGGCGAGGGCTCGCCGCGTGAGATCGTGGATGCGCGCGGACTTGCTGTTGTGTCCGACGATGGGTCGCTCTACGCGGCGATTGACGAGGCGCTCGCCGCGCAACCCGATGTGCTTGCGAAGATTCGTGACGGCAAGGTGGAGGCCGCCGGGGTGATAATCGGTGCCGTCATGAGGGCGACAAAGGGCACCGCGGATGCCGCGCGCGTGCGCGAGCTCGTGCTGGAACGGGCCGCTGCCTCGTAGCCTGTAGAACCTCTAAGCGGCTTCATTATCGCCCGGAAAGTGGGCGCTCTGAGAGGACTCGTGAGACCGACGACTTGCCGACTCCGAGAACCTTCGCGATCTGCACAATGCTGTGGTTGTCGGCGCGCATTCGTAGGGCTTGCTCGATGCGTTCAGGAGTCATCACGGACGGACGGCCGCCCACTCGGCCCTCAGCTCGTGCGTGCGCGAGACCGCGCTTGGTGTTGTCCCGGATCGTGTCGACGCGGAGCTGAGCGAACACGGCGACGATGCCGAACAGGGCGCGACCCATCGGCGTTGTGGTGTCGATATCAGGCTCGGTAAGACTCTTGATGTTGACGCCGCGATCGTGCAGCTCGGCCTCCTGAGCTGCCGGGTTCTGGTCACGCTTTGACACTCGTGCGTAGCCGACGATGTTCGTCATGGGTTCTCTCGATCAGTCTCGCCCGACGTCGGGGCGGTGCCCTGGCGTCTGCGGCACGCGGTTGGTGGGGCCGGCTCTGGTGCCCGGCTTAGTGGCTTCCGTGGCCGGTTTTGGGAACGATGCACGGTAGGGCGAACGGTCCCGGCGTAGCTCCGTCGACGTGCCAGGTGCCGACGTCTGAGGGGCCGGCGACCGCTCAACGGTCATCGCTCGGAACACCGGAACGAGCGACGCCGGCTGCGGCTCGTAACGGCCGCGATCCGGGCCGGAGAGCATCGACGCCTGGTTCCAAATCTCGGGAGTCACCCCGGACACCGCGGGGCTGTAGTCGATGCGGTACGGACTCAGCTCCGAGACCTGCTGCATGAACAGCTTGCCCGTGCGCCCGTTGCCGTCGCGGAACGGGTGCGCCTGATTTACGTAGGCGAAGACCTCGGCCGCCTTGGCGGCGAACTGGTCGCGATCCATCGTCGACCACTGAGCGCTGCGCACGAGCTGGCTCGCGTCGTTGAGGTACTGCGGGACGTCGGCCGGATGCGCAAACGCACTCTGGTTCTTACCGATACTGACTGTGCGGTACTCCCCCCGCCCACTCGTACACGTTGCCGAAGAGCTGCCGGTGAATGGCGCGCAGGTGCTCGGCGTCGTACGTCCTCGGGATGGCGATCGCGCCGCGCTCGATATCGAACTGCTGCGCACTCGTCTCGGAATACTCGCGCTTTGCCAGTGCGGCCCCGTCGCGCTCTCCGTAGAGGTTGCGCAGGACGGGGGCCGCCAGGCTCCCAGAAATACGAATCCCAGGAGGAGAACTGCGACGCCATCAGCTCGCGACGGCGTGTGCCCGGTGGCGCTCGGCTGCGCCTGCTGCGCGACGGTCGTACTCGCCCTTGTCGATTGCGCCGCGCGCGTAGTCGGTCAGGTTCTCGACGTCCTCGCGGTTCGGCACCCAACCCTCGTGCCAGCTCGACGCAAAGGAGTTCACGACGGCCGTTCGGGTCGCTTGGTCGAGGGGCGCGAACAGTTCCGGCCAACGGGCTTCGATGTTGAACTCAGCGGCCACGATGGCCCCCTTTCCTCGGTCCCGATCTATTCTGCCAGCTCGCCCGAAAACGGTCTATAGGTAGTTTCGGGATGAATCGGTTTCGGGCGTGAGTTTCGGGCCGGCCTGTGGAGTTCGACGCTCTGTGGCGGTGTTCTGTTACCGCTATGTGTCGCGACTACCGGGCCGCAGAAGCCGCCGCACGAGCGGCACAGCTCGGACTATGGGGAAGATGTCACCCGTCCAGTCGTTAAGCAGTGGTCAAGATTCTCGGCTGATGACGACGGGGATGATTCCCCACGCGTCACGAGAGCTAACCCGGAACGGATCGAAGAAACAAGAAACGTTCGCGGAGAGCGAGAAGCCCCAGGAGGTAAAAGCGATTCTGATCGAGTCAAGTCAATCTTTTGCCACGGAGATACCCAGCCCTCCCGGAAACCCAGCGACCCCACCTACACCCTGGATTGCGATGAGCCTGTTATGTTGAAAGCCGTGCTGTCCGTCACCTGAATGGAGTGAATTGATGTCTCTGGTCGTATACATTGGCAGCGTTACCGCTCGCCGCAACGCTCGCCTTTGGCGGATCTGGGGCGACGGTGGACGGCTCCACCGAAGCACTTCTTGTCCTCGGGTCATCGGCGCCAGCGGTGGCGAAAGCCAGTCTGGATGCCGTGCCACAGGTTGGCCGCATCGTGCCGATGCATACAAAGAAGCAGTGTGACCGTGAGATGAACGCCGGGGCGAAGGTGTGCTCGCGTCTTAAAGGACGGGCTGCGCCAATCTGTCACGCAGCAAACATGGTGCGTTATGCAGGGTGCCTGGTGGGCGCAAGTGGTTAAGCAGGAGCGTGTGGTCGTCGCCAGCCGAGAGTTCAGCACAAACAGTGGAGACTTGACGCTCAGAATCCTCGCGAGCACCGAAGACTCCCCGTCATTTGAATATCAGTTCCTCGACCAGAACGGAGAAGTGACGGAGTCTCTTGAGACGTACGGAGCAGACTCGCTACAAGCGTTGCTTTTCTGTATCACTGCCGCCGGAGACTATCTCCAAAGGTTTGTCCCCACTGCTTCCTTCGCCGACCTCGGGGTTACCGCCCTGCTCACGACCGACCTATCTGCCTCCGGCGAGTGGAGAGCGCAGGTGTCAATTCCTGCGATCTTGTCAACGTAGCCATCCCGATTCGTATCGGGGTACAGAGCGCGTAGGTACGGATCGTGATCCTGAGCAACGTCACCAGGTTAACGGCATTGGCCATCGAGGGGGAGTGGTTGAGCTTGGGCATGATATTGAGTTAGGAGCAACGATGAACGTTGAGATGCTGACCGCGGCGCTCTAGGAACGCTACTCAAAGCGACTCATCCACACAGACAACTCACGAATCTTGATTCTGGCTGGAACGACGGCATCCCGTACGTTCACCCTGGAAATCGGGGACGACTCAGCGAGGGTATCGGTCGGATGCATCGTCCACGCCGAAGCCATGGACGATGCATCCGACGTTAGACAGACCACCGGACGATCCCGGTCCATGCTCGCCACCCGCCGCAAGGCCGCGGGGTTCCCGACCGGGAAGACGTTCGACACCTGGGACGAGACCGTCTCCTCGATTCCGATCCCAACTCAGCAAGTGCTGCGCACGTTGGAATGGATCGGCAGGAAGGAGAACGTGGTGGTCTGCAGGCCTCCGGCACCGGCAAGACGTTCTTCCTCGAAGCGCTCGGCCAACACGTCGTCGAGGCCTGGCCGCACGCGGGCAGAAACTATTGGCCATTGACAGGCGTGGTGGGCGTCTCGGGAATGTAAAGCTTTCCGAGACACCCCCAACCTGTCTCGAGCTGCGGAACGGACTGCCGGAGTGCCGCGGCCCGATCTGTCTTGAAAACATGTCTTGCCGCAAAGTGTCTTTCCTTCGCCGTGTCTACGGGTTGTTGAGGCAGAATGGCTGGGTGAGGCATCTCGGATATACGCGGGTCAGCACCAGAAGCCAAGACGCGAAATTACAGGTCGATGCCCTGGTCAAGTCGGGTGTGCAGGAGCGGGACATTTTCGCCGACGTCACCTCGGGCAGCCGGACCGCGATCTCTCGCCCGGGGATGAAGAAGCTTCTCGAGTACGCCGAGCCTGGCGACACCGTCGTTGTCTGGCGGGTCGACCGCCTGGGGAGGTCCCTCATTGACGTACTCAATACGGTGAAGCTGCTTCGGGAGTGGGACGTGCAGGTGAAGAGCATCTCGGACGGGATCGATCCGTCAACGACATTGGGCCGCCTGATGTTGAACATGCTCGCCACTCTGGCCGAGTACGAACGCGAGCTGATCGCGGAACGGGTGAACGCCGGGATCACCGCCGCCCGGCAAAGCGGCACCAGGTTCGGCCGGCCCGTCTCCGATCCCGTCGTTGTCGCCGACAAGCTCAAGCTCGTCACGGAAGCGAGGGCGAAGGGCCGGATCGCGGAAGACGCAGCGAAGCTCGTCGGCTGGAGCCGTGCCACCCTCTACCGCCACCAACAGGCGCTCGCGGCGCGCGAGAGCACCAGCGTGTAGGTGACTCGTGGATGCGGCCGAGCGGTGGTATGTTCTTCGGCTGCATGTCGAAGACCAGATCCCGCTCGCCGTTCTCTCCCGTGAAACTGGGATCTCTGCACGGACCCTGCAACGCTGGCAGGGACTCTACCGGGCAGGCGGCATCCGAGCCCTTGACCCTCATTCGCGCACAGACAAGGGCGTTACACCCACCTCACTCAACATCCATCTCCTCTACCCCTCATCCGCGCACAGACAAGGGCGTTCGCCGAACCTCGGCCGAGACGATCGCGTTCATCGAACGGTTGGCGCTCACTCGACCTCGTCCGAGTATCGCCACCTTGCACCGCCTTGCCGCCACCGACGCGCAGGCACGTGAGCTACCGGCGCCGAGCTACGCGACGGTGCGGGAAATCATCCAGGCTCTCGATCCTGCCCTTGTCACCCTGGCTCTGGAAGGGCCGGTGTCCTACCGGGATAAGCACGAGCTCGTCTTCCGCCGCCGCGCCGAACACCCCAACCAGACCTGGCAGTCCGACCACACCGAACTCGACATCCTCATCCTCGGAGCTGATGGGAAGCCTGATCGGCCGTGGCTGACGAC
>Ga0081606_1000768_pt1 | contig 11620 bp, 15 predicted proteins | sample EareggfetidaYelm_FD_71127 | JGI IMG/M metagenome (GOLD analysis project Ga0081606, IMG submission 71127) | Earthworm egg capsule microbial community from the University of Washington, USA - E. fetida Yelm (SPADES assembly) (version 2) | ecosystem: Host-associated > Annelida > Reproductive system... | reverse complement strand
CATTTTCAAATGAGGGCGGAAATTTTGAGAGGCCCCCTGCCGTCAATTATTTCCCTTCTCTGGTTATTTATATTTATCTCCGCCCGCTAAATGATAGCCGACTGCCAGTTGGAAAGAGTCCATCTTATCATTTGTGGCCGACGATTTCGTTATGTCGGCAAGTCCCAGACTGTAACGAAGACTTACATTGACGCCAATGTTGTTGAAGGAATATCCCAATCCAAAAGGCCAGGATACATAAAGAAATTTATAGTCAGTTAAAGTATCGCTGTCCTGATTGCTTTGGCTCGCCAACATCCCCAGTTGCGGGCCTGTTAAACCAAATAATTCAGGCGTAAAATTTACTTTTGCCAATACCGTCAAGGCGATATAGTTTAATTTAACTTTGTTTTGACCGCCAAAGTTCCTGCCCCCGTAACCCGCAAACATTAATTCGGGTTGAACGGCAAACCTATCAGACATGATAAAGCGAAAGTAGCCGCCTAATAACATTCCAAGCCTTAGGTCGGATGTAGAGTAGGACTTATCTGCCGCACGTCTTGTATTCACCCATGAAAGGTTTCCGCCGGCAAGCGCGCCAAACTCGGATTGCGCAACAGCCGCTTGACAAAAGCAAAAAAGAACAGGCAAAATTAATTTTTTCATAATGAGCTTAGTTGTGTTTTTTTAAAGAAGAAAATCATTTTTTACAATCGGCCGCAAATTAACAACAGTTTGAGAAAGAACCAAAGATTATTCTTGGTCTCTCTCTTCGAACAGGCTATATATTCAGGCGTTAGGCTTTCCGCTTGCGCGGTTTTAAAGCCCAAAAAGCGCAACCTTTTTCGGGACGAAGCGCATTTGTCGGCGAAATATTTCTCGACGCGGCTCAAGACAAGAAGCAACCCCTTTTCTTACATAATCACCAAATCGTTGATTACTTCTTTTCCGAAATCATTTGTAAAAAGCAGGATGACATGTTTTTTGCTCAAATTGAGATCGTGCTTTAAACCCGGAGAATCAAGCTCTACAAACAGCGTATTATTTTTCAGAAAAATGCGCTTGGTATGCTCCGAGACTTTTTTGCCGAGCAGTCGTTCCCAAGCGGCAATCACTTGCCCTTCCTGAAATCGGGCGGACAAATTGCAAGACTCAAGCACCTTGCCAAACACTTCCTTTATGGAGTGCGCATCGTTGTCGGAAAATCGCGATTCGTTCATAGTCTTTTTATAGTTCCTTCTTCCACTTCATAAAATTGCGCCTCATATTTTTCCATTATCTCCCTGCACCGCGACAGGCGCGAATCGGTCAAAAACACTTGTCCTGATTTTTGAACGCTTTGAATACAAACCAAATCCAACAGTTTTTTAATCCTTTCATCGTCCAATTTATCAAAAATATCGTCCAATAGCAACAAAGGGTTTATGCCCTTCTTGTTTTTTAAGGTTTGAAACTCAGCCCATTTCAAGGCCATTAAAAACGATTTCTGCTGACCTTGCGAACCGCGTTGAGCCAGCAGACTGTCTTCCAGCATAAACAGAAAATCATCGCGATGAACGCCCGAGGTGGTTCGTTGCAAGACGAGGTCCCGCGAAAGATTTTTTTTGAGCGCCTCCGCCAACGGCATTTCGTCTTGGTCGGAGCGATAGTGAATATTTATTTTATCTCTGTCATTCGACAAGAAGCAATAGCAGCCTTGCGCGTGCTCAAGAAATTCATGGAGGAAATCTTTTCGCTTAGAATAAATAAAATACCCCGCTTCGGCCAACGCTTTGTCATAGCTTTCCAGCAAGGTCATGTCTGCGGCTTGGTTCTCCAGACTTCGAAGATAACTATTGCGTTGTTTTAATTGGTTGGAGTAAAGAATGAGCGCCTCTAAATATTTTTCATCCGTCTGCGACAGCAAAGAATCCATAAACTTGCGGCGCAACTCGCTGCCGTTCCAAATCAGCTCTATATCCAAGGGCGACATCAGCACTACGGGAAACCTTCCGATGTGTCGGGAGAAACGAGCGCACTCTTCTCCGTTTTCTTGTATCGCTTTCTTTTTTCCCGAAACAAAGGAGCAACAAACGACATGGCTTTGAGAATTTATTTCAAAACTTCCTTTAATAAAAAATTGTTCTTGTCCCGTCCTTATATTTTGCGCATCCGAAGAATTGAAAGCGCTCTTGGTAAATGACAAATAATGAATGGCGTCCAGTAAATTGGTTTTGCCGCTTCCGTTGCGCCCCGTCAAGCAATGGATATTGCCTTCCAACAAAATATCGGTCTCTTCATAGTTTTTAAAATTGTATAATCGGAGTTGATTCAGGCGCATAAAGATGGGGTAAAGGTAAAAACATTTAATGACTAATGACTAATGGTTGGCGGTCGATGGGGGACGGGCAACGGGCGCGGTCAATAGCTCCCATTTTTCAAATGGGGGAATTTATGGAAATTTTGAGATGCACTCAGACGCAAGTATTCCGTTGCGGCGCTGACTTCTGAAGCTAACCGTTGAGATTTGAGCCGATTTTTCCCTATATGACCTTTGGGGGCGCGCCATATTTTGCTTCTGGTTCAAAGAGCGTAAGCGGTTGCTCCTGCATAAGCGGCCTCGGCAACTTTGTCAAGAAGTTGGAAATAAAGAGTTCTTTTCCGATTGGGTCAGAAGTCTCTGTTTGGTTGCGCATGCCGTAAGTCAAGTCCCACGGAATAATGTGAGCGAACGAAAATAACTGCCTGATATACTCGCTGTCGTCGTAGGTGATAAGCCACTTGTGATTGCAGTTTTTCATGACCTCCGCAAAACGAATGTGGTCGAAACCTTTGTGCAGATTTCCGTTCTTTCCGTACAGCGCCGACTTGGTCGCGGAATGGTAAGGCGGGTCTAAAAAAAGAAAAACATTCTCTCCGTCTTTCTCGATTACTTTTTGAAAGTCGCAGTTTGTTACTTTTGTTCCCCGTATTACATCGCCGAATTTTTTTAGTCGGCGAATGCTGCTCTCCGTAAAGCGCCCGTGAAATGCTTGTTCGCTATAACCGCCGCTCTCGCTCGTCCCCGAAAAAGTGATTCTGTTGAAGATAAAAAACGCGGATGCCTTTTCCAAGTCGTTAAAATCGGAAATGTGTTCGGCAAGAAATTTATGCAGTTCTTTTCCGTTTGTAAATTGATTTCTCCATTCGTAAACTTTGCCAATTACCGCATGGACGTCCTTCTGGCACATTTCCCAAAATTTGAAAAGATTAAAATGTAAGTCATTCACCCAAAATTTTTTCTTCGGAAACCTTTGTTTCAGATAAATAAAAACGGAACCGCCGCCTAAAAATGGCTCTCTGAACTCGTCAAACTCGGGAACAAGCGAAGCAATTAAATTGACGGCTCTGCTTTTTCCGCCCGGATACCTCAATGGACTTTTAATCATAATCTGTCTAAACTTGCTTGCTTAATGTTCGCCGTAAAGTTATTGCTTTTGGTTTCTGCAAATAAACGTGTTACCCACATTTTTTGAGAAGGCGCAGGCTATCCAAAGAACACAAAAAATGCGTACCTTTGTGGCACTGCCTTTTCGACGGGAAAGCAAAAGTCAAAATAAACAGGAAATCAAAATTAAATCATTATGAAAAACATTCTTGTCCCTACCGATTTTTCAACGGCGGCGTCCAATGCGATGGATGTTGCTTTTGATATTGCCAAGCGCCGCGGCGCCGGCATAGTGCTTCTTCACGTGGTGGAAGAAGCCGAAAGCGAGTCTTACAACATTTCGGGAGAAGTAACGGAAGAATCGGGCGAAAACAGATTATTCACTTTTAAATTATTGGAAAAAGGAAGGAAGAAGTTGACGGAGTTTATCAACAATCCGGCCTATGAGGAGGTAGAGGTGGTTGGCGAACTTCGTTTGGGGAATGCTTTTCACGGAATTACTTCCATCATTGCCGAGCAAAACGTGGACTTGGTGGTAATGGGAGTACGCGGGCACAGCGCGGCGGAAGAGATAATCCTTGGCTCCACCACCGAGAAAGTGGTGCGCCGTTGCAAAAAACCGGTGCTTACCGTGCATCAAAAACCGCTCACGCTTGATTTCAAAAACATTGTGTACGCCACCTCCATGGACGAAAGCGAAAGCGAATTTGTGACCTTAGTTAAGGAGACCCAAAAATTTTATGACGCCGTGGTTCACCTTGTGCGCATCAATACCGCGGGCAATTTCCGCAGCGACTTTGAAGCCAAAGCAGCGATGGCGGATTTTATCAAAGCGCAAGGTCTTGTCAACTGCACCGTCAATGTCTTCAACGCTTACAGCGAGGAAGAAGGAATTATTTATTTTGCCGACAGCATCAATGCCGATTTGATTGCACTGGCCACTCACGGGCGTTCAGGCTTTATACAGGCATGGGGCGGAAGCATTGCAGAGGATGTGGTGACTCATGCCAGAAGACCTGTATTGACCCGTCGCATAAAATAATTTCAGCGGCCGATTCGCGCCCCGAGGATGAAAGACTACTATTTCATATTGGGTGTGTCCCCAAATGCTTCGCAGGAAGAAATTAAAAAGGCGTTTCGAAAATTAGCGACGCAATTTCATCCTGACAAAAATCCGGGCGCCGAGGAGAAGTTCAAAGAAATTAATGAGGCCTACGGAGCGCTTGGGGATAGGGCTAAAAGAGCCGCTTATGATTCGCCGCAAACGCCGACGGAAATTCAGCCGAACAGGCGTGAGCGCTTTGCTTATTTTTATCGGGCGGCGCGTCAAGCCCGACGGGAGAAAGAGCGTTATGAATATGAAGTGAAATGGAAGTATCGCCGAGCGACCCTGATCACTGCGGCAGCTTCCTTGTTCTTTTTGTCGTTGTTGGCGCTTGATATTTCGTTGCCCCTTAGAGAAGAAGCGCATGTCGTTGATTTTCCGAATTGGCCGATAAGTCCCCCCTTTCTGAAGTTGAAGCAGCTTGATTTCACCGACGGAAAATCGGTTCGCTTGCGGGAGCAGGCTTATTGGCTGACGTCGGAAAAGTATGCCGTTTGCCGCCTTACGCCTCTCTTCTCTTTGCCGCGATTTGTCCGCAATGAAAAACAGAGCTTTCCCGCCTTCGCCCTGATTGCGGATAATCTTATTATTCTCCCGTCCGTCTTGTTGCTGTGCGCTCTTGTTTTCTTTTTTTATTATTGGCAAAATAAGTTGGAAGATTTTTACAACTTGGCGACGGCGTGCGCAGTCCTGTTGATTTTGAATGTGGTGATATTGCTAATGTCAAAATTTTAAATTGAGTTTTTATGTCAAAAAACAATGATTGGAAAAAAAGAGAAGGCGTGGTTTTCTCCACCGACAAAGAGTTTCGCTTTGAATACGGGGAACGGCAAGCGGCTTCCGCGCTCCCGCCGAGCAAGCAAAGTTTAACCATATTGCTCGACAAACATTTGCGTGCAGGAAAGCAAGTCACCCTTATTCGCGGCTTTGTCGGCGGCAGCGAGGAGTTGGAAAAATTGGGGAAAACGCTGAAGACAAAATGCGGCGTGGGCGGTTCGACGAAGGACGGAGAAATTATTTTGCAAGGCGACCATCGCAACAAGGCCGCGGAGTACTTGACAAAAGACGGGTTTAGAATTAAGAAAATTTGAATCAAATATTTTCCAAAGGAGAAATCACGCGCAACGACTGCGGCATAATTCTCGCTTCAAAAACGGTATTAATTTCACGGGGTTCTCCGTCTGTGTGAAGCGGCGCGGGAGAAGAGGAGGTAATTTTGATAACCTTCGTTTTTTTAATATCGACAAAGGGCGAACGATGCGCTCCCCCGGAGAAAAGACGGTAAGCAAAAACAGGCGTTTGCCATATTGGAATTTTCTTTATCAAACATACGTCCAGCCACGAATCGCGCATGGAGGCCTGCGGCGCAATCACGGCATTGTTTCCAAACTGGCGGGCATTGGCAATGGGCAACATCAAAAGTTTGTGCGATGATTTTTCTCCCTCCATTTCCAATTGATACTCATTTTCCCGATAGTTGAAAAATTCGCGAAAGGCAATTTTTGCATAACCTGAAAATCCTCGCTTCCCGCTCTTTCCAAAGAGATGCGCAATGTGTCCGTCGAAGCCAATGCCCGCCACGTTGACGGAAAAATGTTCGTTCACAAGAAACGTATCAACCAGTTGTATGCCTGACGAAAGTTGTTTCAAGGCTTTCTCCGGTTGAAGCGAGATGCCCAGATGCCGCGCCAATCCATTTCCGGAGCCGCAAGGAATAATGCCAAGCGCCGAAGAGGTATGGACGAGACCTTGCGCTGTTTCATTGATGGTGCCGTCGCCGCCCGCGGCAACAATCACATCAAATTGGGAAGCCTGCCGTCGGGCAATTTCTGTGGCGTGTTTGGGATACTGCGTAAACTCCAGTTCATATTTCGCGGAATTGGCGCGTCCCCAGTCGGCAATAGCCTTTTCAAGGGGAACATGCTTCGCTCCCGATTTTTTATTAATGATGAAGAGTACGTGAGTCATTTGCTTGAAATAAAAAAAAACCTCCGCGGAAGGAGGCCAAACGGACGAGAGGAAGCAACGATTTACTTCAGCGAGTTAACGTGCTTGGCAAGCCTTGATTTTTGATTGGCGGCTTTTTTCCAGTGAATGACTTTCTTTTTCGCCAACTTGTCAATCATGCCTGACACTTCCCGCAGAAGAGCTTCAGCCTCTTCTTTCTTGCCGATAGTTTCAAGTTTTTTTACTTTTGTTCGGGTGGATTTCACTTGATAGCGATTGCGCAAACGCTTCGTTTCGTTTGCTCTTATCCTCTTTTCTGCTGATTTATGATTTGCCATATTTAATTCTTAATGGCACAAAGGTATGGATATTCTTAAATATTGCAAATGACGGATTCTTAATTTTGAGGGGCGGCGAATGTCCCGAAAAAAATGGCTAGAGACCAATGATTAATGGCTAATGATTAAATGGTTGGCGGTTGCGGGCAATGATTGAACGGGGAACGATTGAGCGGGAAATGTTTGAGCGGGAAATGTTTGACGGGCAATGACTGGCGGGGAATGGCTGACGGGCAATGATTGAGCGGGCAATGACTGGCGGGCAATGACTGGCGGGCAATGACTGAACGGGGAACGATTGAGCGGGCAATGATTGAGCGGGCAATGATTGACGGGCAATGACTGAACGGGGAACGATTGAGCGGGCAATGATTGAGCGGGCAATGACTGAACGGGGAACGATTGAGCGGGGAATGATTGAGCGGGAAATGACTGGCGGGCAATGATTGAGCGGGCAACGATTGAACGGGGAACGATTGAGCGGGGAACGATTGAACGGGGAACGATTGAGCGGGCAATGATTGACGGGGAATGGTTGAATGGGAAATGGTTGAATGGGAAATGGTTGGCGGGCAATGATTGAGCGGGCAATGATTGACGGGGAATGGTTGAATGGGAAATGTTTGGCGGGCAATGATTGAACGGGGAACGATTGAGCGGGCAATGACTGGCGGGCAATGACTGAACGGGGAACGATTGAGCGGGGAATGATTGAGCGGGAAATGACTGGCGGGCAATGATTGAGCGGGCAATGATTGACGGGGAATGACTGGCGGGGAATGGCTGACGGGCAATGATTGAACGGGGAACGATTGAGCGGGGAATGGCTGGCGGGCAATGATTGAACGGGGAACGATTGAGCGGGAAATGATTGAGCGGGAAATGGTTGAATGGGAAATGGTTGGCGGGAAACGGCGTGCGTTTTTTTAATGAATAATGAGCCATGCGACTTTGAGCCTTTGCGACTTTTTGAGGGTTAGAGGCGCTCTTGTGTCCCCCTGTGCCTTGCGGCATCCCCCCTGGTACGCCAACCTCCGCGAAGAGGCATTAACCATTAATCACTGCCCATTATTTCCCTTATTTTTGGGCGATTAAAAACAGGTCAATTCCTTGCTCGGCGTTTTCGGTCAGGAAGAAATCGGTATGGTTTATGGAGAGCGTCAAGTCCGAATGGGTATTCTTTAATTTATTTCGATTCATGCGATTGAGAATTTCGTAGGGGATGCGGAGCAACTGCCCCGGAAGGCGATATTGCAATTTCAGCACATCCCACTTCATTATTTTTTCCACCGATTTTTTATTCTGTTCATAATAAGCCATCACTTTTTGGTTGCCCGAAATTCCCTTCATGGAGAGGCGTGAAAAATAGGGCTGTGCTTTTTGCGCTAATTCTTCGGGCGCGTATTCGCGAATATGCCAAGGATTGCGCGAAAGCGACATGGGGCGGTTGGGCGTGGTGAGCATTGCCAAGCCGCCGGGTTTCAGCACGCGGCTTATTTCCGATAAAAATAAGGCGTCGTTCTTGATGTGTTCAATCACTTGAAAGCTAACCGCAAAATCGAAAGAGTGGGCTTCAAAATGGCGGAGCGGCGGAAACGAATCGCAAATATATTTTCCTTGCGGGAATTGTTTTTGCAGGCCGGCAATAGCCTCTGCATTGCGGTCGATGGCTGTATATTCGCTCACTCGCGGCATGAGGCATGACACGCCGCGACCTTCGCCGCAACCCACTTCCAACAAACTGCCTTTCGCCATTTCGGCCGCTTGCACGTAGGGGTACAGCAATCGCTGATGAATGGGATTGTCGGACGGGATCGATTGAGATGCAATTTCGGTTGAATAGATAGCCATAAGAAAATAGTAACTTTGCAAATATAAGACAAAGCAAATGGAAATTCAGTCGCAGATTTGGTATTATTGCAAAAAAAAAATAGAGCTATGAGAAAGATAGGCATTTTGGGGTGGTTGCTTCTTCCGCTTTGCGCCGCGACGCAAAGCATCAAAAGCGCCAATTTCAAATATTGGTACGACGTGGAAAACCCGGTGGACGTGAATATCAATTTGACAAGAAGAGATTCCAATATGGAAATCCAATACAATTTAGTTTCGCGAAACAGCAATGCTTCCGCCTACCAAGTGACTTGGGAAAAACGAAAAACGCTCGGACAGGAGCGCGGCGAAACCCTGACCCCGAAAGATTCGGTTTTGTCGTCTTCCGCGTCTTTGCGCCGCGGGCTTTTCGCCGTGCCTGTTGAAGACAATCCTTATATATTGGTTTGCAAAGTTTCGGATCCGTCCTCTTCTTTTTCGTGGATATACTATAAGATCATCGAGAAAAATTTCCCGACCAACGGGTATCTTGTCAAACAAGGGGCGCGGGTTGAAACCCATTATTTAACAGAGGGCAGCGCGGTGCAGATTGTCCCTCCCCGTTTTCCGTTGGTCTGCACTTATTATAAGCAGGCAGGCAATCCCCCGCCGCCGCCCTATTCTGTCGCCTCCTCCGCAGACAACTTTCACAAGTACGATTCTACTTTTATAATAAACAGCCCCGATTTTCAATTCACAAAACAAGGGCTTTATTTATTTCAAAACGACACCACGGCGGCCGAGGGATTTTCCGTGTATGTGACGGCGAAAGAATTTCCGAAGTTTGGAAACATCGAAGCCCTTTCCCAACCCATTGTATATCTCACCACGCCCGACGAGTTTGCCGTGCTCAAAGCCGCGGGCAATGACAAATCCAAATTCGACAAATTGATTTTGGGCATCACCGGCGATAAAACAAGAGCAAAAAATTTTATGCGAAGTTATTACCGTCGGGTGGCGGCGGCCAATCTTCTTTTCACCTCCTACAAACCCGGGTGGCAGACGGATCAAGGCCTTGTCTATATCATCTTCGGCTTGCCCGACGACATACACATTACTTCCGCAGGCGAGGTTTGGAATTATAGCGCGTTGAAAACCAAATTCATTTTTGCAAAAAGCGGAAGCGTTTACTCTCCCGACTACATGGCTTTAGTGCGAAGTCCGCAACTCAAAGACGCCTGGCTCAACGCGGCGGATTTGTGGCGCAAGAGCAGATTTTAACAAGCCCCATGGAGAAATCAGAAGTAATCTTCGGAACGCGCGCCGTGATAGAAGCCATTCGCGCCGGAAGGCAAATTGAAAAAGTGTGCGTACAGACCGGCCTTTCCAATGACCTGATAAAAGAACTTATCAACGAAACCTTGAAACACGGGGTGCCCTTGAGTTATGTGCCGGCTCAAAAACTCAACGGATTGTCCTCCAAAAATCATCAAGGCGCGGTCTGCTATTTGAGCGCGGTTCAGTATGCGGTTTTGGAAAACTTAATTGACAAAGCGTTTGGCGAAGGGCGCGATCCGTTTTTTTTAATTGTAGATCAAGTCACTGATGTGCGGAATTTTGGGGGCATAGCTCGGTCAGCCGAATGTGCCGGCGCGGATGCCATTATTCTCTCCGCCAAAGGAAATGCGCCCATCACTTCCGACGCCATGAAAACGTCGGCGGGGGCATTGAGCCATGTGCCCGTTTGCCGGGTAAAAGACATGAAGGAAACGGCGGAACTCCTTTGCCACAGCGGCATTCAGTTGGTGGCTTGCACCGAAAAGAGCGAGCAGTCTATTTACGACGTTTCGTTGGCGGGACCTTTGGCTATTATTGTGGGTTCGGAAGAATTTGGCATTTCGCCGTGGTGGCTCAAGAAGGCGCATCATTGCGCACACATTCCCATGAAAGGAAAAATTGATTCCCTCAATGTGTCCGTAGCCGCAGGCATTGCTCTCTTTGAAGCCCTGAGGCAGAGAGGAGTTAATGATAATCCTAAAATCCTGTAACCTTGTAACCCTAGTCTTATAATCCTAATCGGGACAGGTTTGTTTTTAGCAATTCCCGCGATTTTGAAAGGTGATAATCAATGGTTTTTCTTGTGCAGTGAAGTTTGGTTTCGATGTCGCGGAAAGACAATCCGTCGAGTACCTTCATTCTGAAAATTTGCTGGGTCTTGGAGGGCAGTCGGCTAATTCGTTCCTCCCACAACTCGCTCGTTTCATGGCGGATGAAATGGGTTTCCGCCGATTCGTCTTGTCGGGGGATGAAATTTTTGTAATACTCCCAATTTTTCTTTTCCGACATCAGCGTGCGAATGGCGCTGATGCAGTGGTTGCGGATGCAGGCGTGCAGGTAGTACGACACATTAACAATCCGAAGCGAGGTTTGCGTATTCCAAATTTTGATGAACAGGTCTTGCACCACTTCTTCGGCGTGCTCTTGAGAAGGCAGACTATTCACCGCTTGTTGCAAAAGGGGTTGCCAATAGCGGCGAAAGAGCTCATCAAAAGCCTTTCTGTCGCCTTGTTGGAGAGCGGCAAGCAGTTCCTCGTCTTGATAGTCGGGGTATGGGTTCATGCGGCATGTTTTTGATACTCAAATATTGAAGTCTTTCTTCAAAATTCCAAATACTTTGACTGACGTTTATTTTTATATTTGAAAATCAGTCAGTTGAAAGACATAGCCCGAAAGGTTTCTAAGGCGTACAGGAAACAAGGCGAGGAGATATGCCCCCTTTGGAGTCAGTCGGTTGCGGGGACGTTGTTTTCTATTTGACGACAGCGAAGCCTTAAATAATGGTTAACCCGAAACTTTTGGGGTTTAGGCAATAGGCACGCCTCATTTTTTCAACCTCATTTTGGCAGACACATTGCATTCGGCGAGGCGGCGCTCTTGCGGGCGTTAAGGGGACGTTCTTCAAGGGAGGCCGATACAATGGTTAATGGTCCATGCCCCGTCCATTCCCCGTCCGTGCCCCGTCTATGCTTAGACTAT
>Ga0081606_1000767_pt1 | contig 11629 bp, 11 predicted proteins | sample EareggfetidaYelm_FD_71127 | JGI IMG/M metagenome (GOLD analysis project Ga0081606, IMG submission 71127) | Earthworm egg capsule microbial community from the University of Washington, USA - E. fetida Yelm (SPADES assembly) (version 2) | ecosystem: Host-associated > Annelida > Reproductive system... | reverse complement strand
GCTGCTGTGGTCCTTGTGCATGCCTTCGTCACTAGCAGAATTGATCACAGTTGCTCAGTCCTTGTTGGTCTCCCGTTGGGTTTAATAGGACGTCTTGACCGGGTTCTTCGATCTGCTGCCCACCTTATTGGTCATATCCTCAAATATGCCTCGGTTTCTGTTTACATGCGTGATGTCCTGCACTGGCTCCCTGTCTCCCAAAGCATTTTGTATAGGATTTCAGCACTTGTCTGGCGATCTGTAACTGGTTGTGACCCATCTTACTTTACCGATCTCTGTAGGCCGGTTTCGGATCTAGCTTCCCGCCGAGCCCTTTGTTCTTCAAATCGTGGTGAGCTCTTGGTTCCTCGGGCCCACTCTGCGCTTAAACAGCATCGAGCTGGCCCCTCCACTTACACTGCGCTTGCTGCCCTGGAACAACGCGTCTCCTTTCTGCAAGCTTTTTAAGACATTTCTCTTTGGCCGTAGCTGGACTGAGAGTGCCTCTGAATAGGTTTCTTTAAGAGGCACTACATAAATATCCGGAATGAATGAATGAATCAGCCCTTGCACACCAATCGTACGGCCAATACAATACAATATAATATTCATTTATTACATAAAAACTCTAGCTGACACAGTTGCAATAGGCCCTTAGCCAAATTTAAATATTAGCTGAACCACTAGAATCTTAGTGTTTTGGATTGTTTCCCATGTGAAATTACTGACCACCACTGCACACATAATTCAAATTCATAAGAAATCTCAGAAAACTGAGAAAGCTTTCACGAAATCACAATGCCATGAGATTGTCACCACAAATAACAGCAGATGGTAAGCAATAATTTTAGATGCAGATTTAGATTTTAAGAAACTGAAGGATGACGACAATAGAAACTGGGCAATTAAAAGAACATGGCTTCATTAGGCAACTATACAGAGACTTTGACATAGACTCAATATAGTGATTTCAGTCTTATAGAAAACATCCACAATGCCAGAAGCTGTGTCCTCCTAACAATCTTTCAGTCATCTCTTTTATAACCTTCTGTCAGAAGGAGTGTCCAACAATGTTCCCTCTAAGCTGTGCGTGCTCACGGGTCGTGAAATGAGCGCACACAAGAAATTAGGAGCGCACAAAAATGTTTTTTCTAAAACTGCTTTTGCACATATTTCATACACGTTGTTCCAAATACAGATGAATTCTGGTAATATGTTGAACAAAAGAAATTGTTTGTGCACACAAGCTGAAAAAATTAGAGTGAACATTGGTGTCCAGCCATTCCATTCTTCTAGAACATTCTGGTGCATGTACCAGTTTGAAAGAACACCTCCATCTACCAAATCCCTAACCATCCAAACAATGCACATTGGACAAACTCTAGCAGGATGCTCTTACTGTAGACAACCAAATCTGATGATCCCTAAGGACTAGTTCACTCCCTCATTCATTTCCCAAAGAAGGTTTAGGGTAAAAAAGCTCACCTTAAGTCAAGCTCAGCGCTGGAATGTATTAATAAACACCAAGGAAAGAGGAAGTGAAACTCCCTTAGCTGTATCAAAAAAGAATTGATACAAAAGGAGAGTAAAGAAGTTGGCTTCACTGCTTACTTACTGTTTGAAAACGTTCTGCCAATAAAGAAGTCCGCTTCAAAGTTATCTGACGACGCCGAGGGCGACATCTTTGGAACAAGACTTCTGAACATCTTGTGGCATTCCTCAGTGGCATTATCCATCAGGATTTCATACCACATCAGAAACAGACGCATTCCCTCTCTCCTCAGCTGCAATCACGATCAAACAAACACAATCAAGATCAAACGCAATCATGATCAAGCACAACCATATTCAAACACAATCACTGCCTTGCCCTGCAGCGGCGTCAATCTGGTTTGAAATTTGGGGGTTGTGGGATCCGGGTCCAAAAATTTCAACTTTTCCCAGGCAAATTTCAGAAAAATTTCAATTTCTCCTGGCAATTCTCCTCCCAGAAAATCAATTTTCCAGGCAAAAATTTCTGATGACCTTCTAAAATGTCCGTTTGTTATGACAACATATGCCATTTACAGCTACAACTTACAACTATGCAAATTATTCTATTTCTCTTTCAAATTTCACCACTTTCCAGCATACTTACTGTGCATGATAACATATTATAATATTTCACGACCCATCCACGACCCCCCAGCCCGAAATCTGGGTGTCGCGACACCCCCAACCCTCCAGGATTAACGCCTATGTTGCTCTGGTCTCTTGCACTACAAGAAGTGAAATACTGAATGGTCTAGCAAACAAGATCATCAGAACCGATATAATTTTTGGGGCGTGGTGGCTCATTGGTAGATTCGTGGTCTTTAGTCCGAAGGGTCATGGGTTAAAATCTCGCTCTAGCCACCACGTAAAGATCTTGGGCAAGTCCTTCACTCGCAATTGCTTGTGGCGCTTCGGCGTGAAACTTCGACACAGTATCCGTGCTGTGTCAGGAGCGCATCTGATTAGTAGCGGACTTGAAGACGCGCTATAGAAATAGCCAGAGTAAATGAATGTTAAATATCTGTGTCCACTCCAGTTTTGCTGTCTACTCCCTATGTCATTCCAACAAAAAAACGTAACTTGATCACTAATTTTCTATAATTTCAGTTCAACAAATTACGTTCTTACTACCTTACTTAATCCAATCTTGCAATTCAAAGAATCAATGTACTTTTAAGGAGTTTCCACTGTGAAGAAGTTTCCTCATAATTCGTCCTAAAATAAAAGAAAGATCTACAGTACAGTCTGTTAGATTTGCTTCACAGTTTTAACCAATAAAACAATGAAAAAGGCGACAAAAGCACGCAGACATTTACTACAAAGAAGAAGAATAGCAGTACCTTACGCTAGCCCTGAAGCAGCCTTAGGCACGAAGTGTTAGCGACTTCGTTTTAAAAGCCTCTGCAAATGCAGGTTGGTGGCTAGTCCTCTCCCTCGCCATCTCATCTATCCATGAACAGCGTACAATCGGTGTACTCGTCATAGCTGAGTTTGCTGGGGGCTTGGGTGGAGCAGAAAAATTGACACAAATTTCTGCCCTGGCTTTGACCCCTCCCCGATCTCTCGATTCGGATTGGCAGTCCAGCACGTTGACAAATTTCATCTTGAAAATACGTTTAAAAAATAAATAGTATCCTACGATAAAATAAATGTCTTATAGATGACTTTAGTTAATTAAGCTTTGTTAAAGACGAGGTAGAGAGACTTATTCTGACGTTCGCATGGGGAGGGGTCCACAAATGTACGAGGTGCAACAGAGGGATGGAGGTACGAAAATATGACTTCTTGCAAATGTAATCTATGGATGGGTCCTTAGTTGACATGTGGAGGGAAGAATCAGGTATATCTTAATCTAAAATGGTGAACTTAGAATAACAAATTGGTTCTAACAAAGTTGAGGAAAAGGATGTTTGAAGACATAAATGAGATTGATAAGCAGTATTATTCAAACGAACAATGGAGGAGAAAAGAAATTAGGTTCAATAGATATTTATTCATTCATTCAGGCTATTTCTATAGCACCTCTTCACGTCCACTACTACTCAGAGGCGCTCCCGACACAGCACAGATAGTGCCGGAATTTCACGCCGAAGCACCTCAGGCAACTGTGAGTGAAGGACTTGCCCAAGATTCCTAAGTGGCGGCTAGAGCGGGAGTTGAACCCATGACCCTTTGGACAAAAGGCGTCGACTTCCACCAAAGCACCACCACGCCCCACTGATATAATGAGATTCAAAATGTCGGAAGCTGACAAACGTGAAGTTTGAAGTCACCAATAGGTAAAAACTTGATTAAAGCCTCAGGTGAAAGCATGAAGAAAAACTCATCAAGCAAGACAGGCGATCTGGAGAAGTAGCAGACAAGGTAGGGGACGAAGAATGTTGAACACTGTTGTTAGGTCAAAAGTGAATGTGAGAAAGATAGATGTACATGATGACAGAAGTCAAGGATGACAACTTGTTATTAAGTTGCACTGCATGATAATCAATACAGCAACAGGGGCACATGATATCTGTTATTATTGCATAATCTGTATTTGTGGGCAAGTCGCAGTATATCTATCCATCCTTCTTTTGATTAAATAAATATACATACATGCCACCTCACGTTATGCCAAATTACGGGTCCACACGCTAAGTTTACAAGCACAGTGGCTATTTATTCACGTGTAAGTGGCTGATTATAGAAAGACAATCTTCACCTTGTCACCTTGCGCCCTCAGTTCTTGGAACTCTGGCAACCATCGTGTCAAGCCTTCTCCATTGTTTCCTTTCTTTTGTCACGTCTCTTAGTTCCGCCAGCTTCATTCCAGTTACTTCATGTATTTCATCCATCCATATTCTCCTTGGTCGCCCTCTCCTCCTCCTTCCCTGTCCACATGCCAGCATCATTCCTCTTTCCAATCCATCTGATTGCATAACATGTCCAAAAAATCCCAGCTTCCTTCTTATCGCTGTTTGCCGTTGGGTTTCATCTTCTTCTATTCCAATCTCCATACGTACATTTTACAATCTTACATTTTAAAATCTTACACTAACAAATTAATCATTGTTGTGTTCATGTTTATGCATTAGTTCTATCTCCAATGGTTGATAAGATAATTTAATCTATTTCTTAGCAGATGAAAACATTGACAAACATCAAAAACATTGTCTAAAGATTACCAATGCTGTGAAGTTGCCATCTTTTATGTATCATTTCAGGAAGAAGAGTAAGAATTTTCTACAACAGACAATATGAACCCGAACTGAAGCAATTTATGAATGTTTACATACAATACAACTGAATACTTAAAGTAAGCTTTAACAAAAAAGGGATGCACGAAAATGTGTTATGCAACATTCTTAATCATAGTACAACGTGAATAGAAGGGGTTTTAATTTGAGTTAAATTGAGCAACAGATGTGCAATGACAACTGAAGACAGAAGACTGTTCCATTGTTTAGGTTCTGAGACCAAGAAGACACGATTAACCAACTTCAGATTTGTGTTTAACTGCAGAATGTAAGAGGGTGGTGTTTGGACACAAAAAGGTCATGCATACATAGGCCTACTTATAATTGACTGGGCACTTGGGCAGGTTCAATGGTGATAGCGGAGTGGAATATAGGACTTCTATGATCAAAGTTTAGTAATAAAAACAAGAAATAACACTATAATAACAGTTCCTGCTGAAATCTCACATCAGTATCTGAATCAGAGCCACCTGAACAATTTGCACATGATGCTTCTAGTTCCGAACCTTTAAATGCCGGGCGTTTATCTGTTTTGGCACTTTTCTCAAAATAATTGTTCGTGCAGGGCTTAATTTCCGAACCGCATTGCTCTGCAATGGCTGGGCCCATAAAAATAGCCCTTAGCATTTTTGAAAGATCTTGAAAAGCTCTACAAAGATAAGCAAAAACCTCAATTTTTATAATTTTGACCAAGCTCCTGGTTTTGAGATAGCACATCATATTACTACAGGTGCTTGATCCTATTTTCTATATCATCTACATGTCTGAACTTGGTCCTCTCGTTACTGCCTATGCTCTCCTGGGCCAGCTGTATGCTGATGATATCCTGGCCTACATGCACAGTTTGGCATCTGATTCCATGGCTGCCGTTCAGTTCGGGCAATGACCTTGGCCACGGGTACCCTGGATGTCATCAAATTAACACTTTTGTCCAATGTCCATGCCTTTGTTACATCTCGGCTTGACTACTGTTCCACACTCTACGCGGGTCTCCCTGCTGTACGTCTAGGCTGCCTCGAATGGGTTATCCCAACTGCAACACACCTCATAAGAGGCATTCCTAGAACTGGACATATATCTGCCTACATGCTAGAGGTACTCCACTGGCTGCCCCTACAGCAGCAGATCATATTCCATATTGGTGCCCTGGTCTGGAGCTGTCCATTCAAAGGAACAGGGGTTACTCTCTGTTCCTTTTGTCAGTACTTCCACAACCCAGGCCCATGCATTCTCGGTGGATGGTTCCACTGTGTGGAATGGGCTTCCTTTGGCACAGTGATTGCTACCCAGGATTCTTTCCAACACTTTCTATTCCAGCCTCAAAACCGTTCTTTTTAGTCGTGCTAGGGTTGGCAGTGCTTCTGAATAGTAACCTTTAAGAGGCGCTACATAAATCTCTGTAATGAATGAATAATATATGCTTACAATAACAGTTATAATAGACACAAGTAATCAATAACTGAACTGGTTAAACAATACAGTATTATTAGCAGCAGAGGATTTGGTCATTTTCGATAAATTATTTATCTCGACTGAGCTCTGAACTTTCCGAACGATAGCAAGCGATAGCCATGTATAGCAGATCTCTACCCACGATGACATCACTCACCATAGAGAGGTATTGCCATCAGCGCATCCAGGCTTATTATATCTATGGATTCAACACCCAATCAACCCACCCATCTATCTATCCATACACACAATTAAAACATCAGTTGGCAATAAATTGGAGTCCATTCAACAAATCTGGGAATTTTGGTCTGAAATAAGTGACATATGCACAGTTAATAAACAGAGAAAATTAAATCACCTCAAGTATGAAAAGCATGTAGTCCAGTTCCTCACGGTGAGCTTTGTTTGCTGTTAAAAATAAAATATCTCTCACTGTATTAAGTTTGCACAACATTCTAGCAGGAGTCAGAGGAAACTGGTGAACTCATGTTCACCAGTTTCCTGCCTGGTGGTTGTCTAGACTCAATCATCGCTCACAATGATGGTATAATCAGCTTGCAGCCTCCATCATTCATTCATTCCGAATATTTCTATAGCATCTCTTCCAAGTCCACTACTACTCAGAGACATTCCCGACTACAGCATTCTATCTATTTATCTATATATCAACTTATATAGCGCCCCTTTAAGGTAACTACTCAGAGGCACTCCCAGCCCAGGCTCGGCCAAAGAGGAGAGTCTTAGGAGTTTATAGAAAGAACTGGGAAGGTCCCGTGACAGAGAACGAAGGTCAGAGGGAAGACCATTCCAAACAGATGGACCCACAATCGAGAAAGCCCTTTTCTGTCTGGTGGTAGTGCAAGCACCACAAAGTCCCCCAGAGCAGGCCAAAGTCAGGATAAAGAGCTCCAGAAGATAAGAAGGCGCATTACCAAGAACACAATGCCAGACAATAGAGGAGATCCTATAATGGATGCGCTGCTGAACTTGGTGCCAGTGGAGTACATTCCGCATGTAGTCTGTGATATGGCCAAACCTAGGCACACCACCAATCATGCGAACAGCCACCCGCAGAACACCCGCAGAACACCGTTCAAAGGTTGCAATCGAACTTGAGGGAGTTCACAGTAGAGAGAAGAGCAATAATCTAATCGATTAGCTATGAAGTCATGAACCAGGGTAGAAGCGGAAGAGGAGGAAAGAGAGCGGGAAACAACCCGTAGCTGACGCAAATGGTAATGGCAGGATCGAGTCAGTGCAGCTATGTGCTCAGCAAAAGACAGTTCTTGGTCCAAGATGACCTCAAGATGACCTTTCTCTTCTCTACCTCTGTCCGAGAGGACAGAGGTAGAGAAGAGGTAGGGAATTCAGCAGAAAGGGACTCAGAGTCCAGCTTATCCAGCTGCTGGCTGGTGCCCAACCAAATATACTGAGTTTTATGCGGATTTAGCCGCAAGTCATTATAGATGACATCCAGGCATTGAGAGCGTCCGTGGCCTGGGACATAGTTCGGATTGCAGAAACTGCCTCAGATGCTGAGCAATGTTTATAGGATTGAACGTCATCAGAATAGGAATGACTTGCGAGGGAACAAGACCTGTTTAGCTTCTTCTCTTAATTGCACCTACAACATAGAAGTCTATTTTAAAAGTCAACTTTAAAAAAATTTAAATAGCGAAATTAAGTATAAAATGAATTTATGGAAAACCTATACATGTAGCGTAGGGCCTATTTTATTTTAAAACTTGATAAATTGTTAGAGGTAGTTATAAAACAAATGCTATGGTGCCATTTTTGTCAAATAATGGCATCTACAACATAGAAAATATGAAAATAAAACTCCTTTAAATTTTAAAATAGCGAAATTAAGTATAAAATGAATTTATAGAAAACCTGTGCATGTATCATATCTAATTAAATGTAGTAATAAAACAGATGCTATGGTGCCATTTTTGTGTCAAATAATTGCATCTACAACACAGAAAATATGCAAATTTATAGTTAAACCATACGCTTTGTGCAAAAACGTATATAATTGAAGAGTTTAGTTGGTATGAAAAGAGAAAATCGCGAGAAAACAGATGCTGAGATGTTGCCCTTCATCCGCGTGGATCCCTCCAATCCAAGCAGAATTTACACTGCAGTGTTTTTGCGAAAAATCAATGTATGCTTAATGGTATCAAGATGTGCTTTGTCACATATTTGACCAACCGATACACATAAAGGCAGTCTAAATTATTGCTGCATCTACAGATTTGGGAAATTAGTAGTCATCCTTGGTGGTTCCATCTTCTTGTGTTTTACTTGGGTGCAGTCGGATTCAAAATGGGTGGCAGTGGATTGGAAACTCTGTGGGAAACTGTTTATCTGTCAGGATCAGTGATACACATGATGACCGGACATGCATATTCTCGAACTGTGCGAGCTCATCTCCTGACCTCAGCTGTATTGCATGCCATGCTGCTCTCAACTCACGAGCATCTGAATAATGAAGATCAGAGGAAAAGACTGTTCATTGCATGCACTTCTAATTAATACAGATTGCTTAAATGTCAATGTCCTTGAAGATGCTGCAATCCGTGAGCTACTCAAAAGTATCTCATATGCCAGATCGCTTTTGGAGTGGAAACTTTACTGATCAAACCATTGAACAAGATCTCATGAGACTGTTCAAATCGTCCAGTGACATGACTTGTGGTCAAGGAAATGAATGAATCCATTCAGTTAATGTAGGCCTACTGTCAGTTATGACAGTACATTAACTAAATGGATTCATTCATTTTCACCGTGCATTTCTATTTGTGAGGGTCTTGCAAAATTTGTGAATATTGATACTACCTCATCTGAACACTGCAAAGACTTGTGTCCGAGCCGTCAAACACGTGATCACAAAGACTTTGAAACCTTTTTGCAGTGGCTCAAGGGCCACTCGCTTTTCACGTTCTCGAATCACACATCAGTGGTTGTGATTTCAACTGGTATGGTTGCAGATTCCTCTGTAAACTGTGATCTAGGTGCTAGCCTATTATATAGGCAATTCTGCAGCCGTATTACATTGCACTGCTATGTGCAGTCAGTGTGAACTTCAAACTTGTAAAAACATTACAGCTCTTACTTAGCGATGAAGATAAGATCAAATAAAATCTTCAATGATACACGTCCTTACTCAGTGTGGCTTAATTATTAAATTGCTTGTTTTCTATGTTGTAGATGTAATTATTGGACACAAAATGGCACCATAGCAGTTTTAAAAAGTTAAATTTTGAGTTAAGCTCCACCTGGATTTTTTGGGGGTTTTAGTATGTTACTCCAGATGATATTGCTGACGTTTTCTGAAAAATTCAGCTTTATAACATTTTTTTCCCTTTTTTCCTAATGCTCCTGGACTATGGTGAGGTAGTTGTTTCATCAAAGAAATCATCCATAACATGTTCCAGTATTATATCATCAACATGATGTGATGTTGGCATCCAATATAAAGAGGTTTAGCTAATCCGAGCTTTAAAAATGCTTTTGTAGTCTTGTGACAGCACCATTAGATTTTCTTGTATTTGTAGAGACTGTATCAGGTCAGGAATAATCATCTTATTTGCAAGTTATTAATATTAATGAAGCAGTCTTTATTCCTTTACATATTGTCTCAACTTTTCCATTGATCAGTTCAAGAACAGCTAGTTTAACTTCTATTTTCATTTTTCAAAACCACTTGATACTTTGTCTTCTTTATGTGCTTCCCATCAAAGCGCAAGCTCCAGTTTTCGCTTTTTAAAGTTTCCATAAAATGTGCTCTTAATTTTTCTCCTACTTCCATTGTAGTCTTAAAAACACCACATTGACTTGGAGTTGGAAGAGAAATTACTCTTAGTGCAAGAGTTTTGCAGACTGTGTGTACTTTTCTTGTACTAAGTTTTCCTGGTGTCACTAACCAAACACCTGGTTCAGTTCTTTGCGTTTCAGATGTTGTTGGAGCCTCCAGATGATTTTCACAGCAACTGCTAGAATCCTGTTTTTCTTCTTCAGTATATCAGAATTCTTTTCTCTTCACTGCTCAATTCAACATTGAGTCTTGGCTGACTTGTAGCTTCATCAAATTTACATTTCTAGGATGAACTTCTTCTGCATCTGTCTTTAAGGTACAAAAACCAACTTTTATATAATTAAATACATTTATACATATATAATACCTATTATATTTATAATAGGTTTATAACATATATATTCCTCATTGTATTTAACCCTGCAGGGCCTCCACCCTCCTTTAGAGATGATTGCGTGAAATGGCTTATTTATGACTTTTTTCACTTGGCACACAGTCACTTTCTAATATTATTGTTTAATAAATATAATAAAAATTACTTCATTAATTCTTCCCCTAACATTAATTTAGAATTCAACTAGAAGCAGTCTTCATGTAATGATCACAAATCTCTTCTTTAAACTTTCAATCTATATATACCAACATATCATCTATAATCTCCTTAACAGCGTCTATATATAGAAATGCTTTGGGGTGGTGGGGTAACATTTTTTAAGAATTGACACCTGCCACTGGTCTTTTCTTTAATTTTGCATAAAAACTCCACAAGAAATAGCATGGGGAAATTGATTTTAAAAATGTCATATCCCTAGTGTGCATACGTTATGGACAACCTCTGATTTCAAAATACACGTATTACAATTACACAAATAGGCCTACAATAATTATATTAATGTTCAACAAATTTCAGCCGTTACTTTTGAGTTTACTGGTGCGTCCCGCGGCTTCATGGTTATATCTTGTGCGGCCCGCGGGGTCAAAAAGGTTGGACAGCACTGATGTATGTATAAACGAATATATCATCACTTTGTGCGCATCTCTGAATGTCTGCGTATGTATGTGCGCATATACGTATGTCAGTGTATATATACGTACATATACATATGCATACATGCGTATACATACATATACGTGCATATATAATGTCTAGAAAGGATAATGTGCATATCGGTCTATGTATTGTACATAACGTATGTACATTATATCGCTTGGACTGACAATGAGAGGAGCAATGGACTTGACAAGAGACCAGAGAAAATGAAGATAATTTGTTCGTACCCATCGCCCCAAATGGCTGGCGTCAGGAACTGCTATATATATAATATATATATATAATATCCACATGTATATGTATACATATATATATACACACATTGTATTGTATTGTATTGTATCTACTATCTATACATTCTTCTGTTAGTGCACACCAATCAGAAGCGCTTCCAATGCCAGAGACCCAGAGAGAAGAGAGTATACAGTCTTGAGAGAACGAAAAGAGGCACTTGGCTCACAATGCAGTTAATAAAGTGGATCGCGTAGAAGGAAGGAGTTGGTTCCAAAGCGAAGGGCCAATGATTGCAAAGGCTCGTGTCTGAGCCATAGAAGTCTTCGC
>Ga0081606_1000766_pt1 | contig 11661 bp, 11 predicted proteins | sample EareggfetidaYelm_FD_71127 | JGI IMG/M metagenome (GOLD analysis project Ga0081606, IMG submission 71127) | Earthworm egg capsule microbial community from the University of Washington, USA - E. fetida Yelm (SPADES assembly) (version 2) | ecosystem: Host-associated > Annelida > Reproductive system... | reverse complement strand
ACCGACGGTGCGAGGCAGACATGCTTGACAAGATGACCGGACAGTTGGGTTTTCACGGCGCTGCGCTGGTGTTGCGCGCGCAGCGGCAACGCACCATTGCCAGCAATATTGCCAATGCCGACACCCCGGGCTATGCGGCGCGTGATTTCAAGTTCGGGGATGCGCTGCGGGAGGTCGCCGGCACGGGTTCGGGCCTGGCCCTGCGGGGGGCCGGTAGCACCGACCCGCGCCATATTCCGTTGCCCGCCCTGCCGGGCAGCGCCAGCGCCGACCGGAAGGGCGCGTCGGGCTACGCCGTGCAGACCGCGCCGAGCCTGGACAACAGCACGGTCGATATGGACCGCGAGCGCGCCAGCTTCGTGGACAACGCGGTGCGCTACGAGGCCACGCTGCGCTTTCTCAACGGCCGCGTCAAGACCATGCTCGGCGCGATACAGGGTCAGTGAGCGGCACGCAACGCGCAACGCGCAAAAGGGGGCCAGGCCATGTCCATGCTTTCCATCTTCAACCTGTCCGGCAGCGCCATCAGTGCGCAGGCGCAGCGGCTGAATGTGGTGGCCAGCAATCTGGCCAATGTCGATGCCGTCGCCGGGCCGGATGGTCAGCCGTACAAGGCGCGCCAGGTGGTGTTCCAGACCGCGCCGCTGGGCGCGCCCAGCGCAGCCGGGGTGCGCGTGATCGCGATCAGCGAAAGCCAGGTGCCGGGCCGGCGCGTGCATGACCCCGGCCACCCCTTGGCCGACGCGCAGGGCTATGTGACGCATTCCAACGTGAACGCCGTGCAGGAGATGGTCGACATGATTTCCGCCGCGCGCTCGTACCAGAACAACGTCGAGGTCATGAACACGGCCAAGTCGCTGCTGCTCAAGACGTTGCAGTTGGGCCAGTAACCGCGCCCGCCATCCCCGAAAGACCCGCCATGATTGCCAATGCCACCCAGGCCCCGCAGGCCCTGCCGGGCACGGCGGCCCCCCAGGTCGCCACAGCCGCCGTTGCCGCCACTGCCGCGCCCGGCATTCCGGGCGCCAAGGCCCAGGCCGTGACCGACCCGTCGGCGGCCCAGGACCGGTTCCTGAAATTGTTGGTTGCGCAATTGAACAACCAAGACCCGATGAATCCGCTGGACAATGCCCAAATGACCTCGCAGATCGCGCAGATCAACACGGTCACCGGCATACAGCAGCTCAACCAGACCATGCAGCGCATGGCCGCGCAGTTCGACGCCTTGCAGCTCATGCAGGGCGCGGCCCTGGTGGGGCGCAGCGTGATGACCGAGGGCTCGGCCCTGTCGATGGCCGGCAAGACCGGCCAGGGCGGTTTCGACCTGGGCCAGGCCGCCACCGGCGTGAAGGTCGAGATCATGACGGCCGGCGGCCAGGTGCTCGACAGCATGGACTTGGGCGCACAGGACGCCGGGCGGCATGACTTCCGTTGGGACGCCAGCCACTACGCCGGCGCCACCGACGGGTTGCAGTTTCGCGTCACGGCGGCCAATGGGGCGGGCGCGCTGGATGCGACCGCGCTCAGTCTGTCCAAGATCAGCGCGGTCGGCGCCGAAAACGGGCAACTGGTGCTGACCCTGGCGAACGGCAAAAACATCGGCTATGGCCAGATCGAGGCGCTGCTTTGACGCCGGTGCGCAGGGGCAGGGGCAGGATCAGGATCAGGATCAGGGGAGGTGCAGCATGGGTTTTCAGCAAGGCCTGTCGGGCCTGAACGCCGCCAGCAAGAGCCTGGATGTCATCGGGCACAACGTTGCCAACGCCAATACCGTCGGGTTCAAGTCCGGGCGCGCGGAGTTTGCCGAAATGGTGGCCTCGGCCATCGGCTCGGCAGATGGCCTGAATGCCGGCATCGGCGTGGATGTGGCCGCTGTCGCGCAGCAGTTCGGCCAGGGCAGTCTGACGATCACCGGCAACAACCTGGACGTGGCCATCAATGGCGCGGGCTTTTTCACGCTCACGCTGCCCGATGGCACGCCGGCCTATACCCGCTCGGGCAACTTCAAGCTGGACAAGGACGGCAACATGATCACCAACGACGCAGCGCGCGTGATGGGCTACCCGGTGGACCCGGCCACCGGGCTGCGCACCGGCGCCGAGCCGGTCGGCATGGTGTTCCCCACGACCGCGCCGATTCCCGCCAAGCAGACCGGCACCATCACGGCGGCCTTCAACCTCGACGCCCGCGCCCCCGATGCGGCCGGCAACCCCGCGGCCCAGCCCCCGGTGCCGGCCACGCCGCGCACCACCTATGGCACCTCGATCAACGTGTATGACAGCCAGGGCGTGGCCAAGCCGGTGAACCTGTACTTTCAAAAAACCGCCACCGCCAACACCTGGGCGGTGTACGACCGGCTCGACGACCCCGGCGCAACGCCACCCGTGCAGGCCATGCCCATAGGGCAAATCACGTTCGACAACGACGGCAAGATCACCGGCCCTGCGGCGCCGGCGCCGGCCACCGGGTTCGCGCTGCCGCTGAGCATCGATCCGACCCCGCCGAACCCGAACGGCCTGCCCGCCTACACCGTGCAGCTCAAGCTCGATGGCGTGACCCAGTTCGGCACGCGGTTCGCAGTGTCCAGCCTGAGCCAGGACGGCTATACGGTGGGCGAGCTGGCCGGCATCGATATCGAGAGCAACGGGATGCTGATGACCCGTTACTCCAACGGCGTGACCCGCTCCGAGGGCCAACTGGCGCTGTCGCGCATCCGCAATGCGCAGGGCCTGGCGGCGGTGGGCAGCAACAACTGGGTGGCCACCCACGCCTGCGGCCCGGCCGTGGTGGGCACGGCCAGCGACGGCAACTTCGGCGCCCTGCGCTCGGGCGCGCTGGAGGACTCCAACGTCGACCTGACGGCCGAACTGGTCAACATGATGACCGCCCAGCGCACCTACCAGGCCAATGCGCAGACCGTCAAAACGCAGGACCAGGTGATGTCCACGCTGGTCAACCTGCGCTGAATGGAGCGCTGCGATGGACCACATCATCTACACCACGATGACCGGCGCCGGCGCTGCCACCTACCGGCAGGCCGTGCTGGCCAACAACCTGGCCAACATCTCCACCGGCGGCTTTCGCGCGCAACTGTCCACCTTCCGCTCCGTGCCGCTGCAAGGCGACGGCGCCAAGACCCGCGTTTTCGCGCTGGAGGCCACCTCGGGCTACGACGACAGCGCAGGGCCCGTGCAGCACACCGGCCGCAACCTCGATGCGCTGGCGGCAGGCCGGGCCTGGTTTGCCGTGCAAGGCCCGGACGGCACCGAGGCCTACACCCGCGCCGGCAGCTTCGAACTCTCGCCCACCGGCCAACTGCTGACCCCGGGCGGCCTGCCCGTGCTGTCCGATGCGGGCACGCCGATCGACCTGCCCCCCGGGGCCGACATCACGCTGGGCGCCGACGGCAGCATCAGCGCCAAGGTGGCGGGCCAGCCGGCGCAGACCGTGGGCCGGCTCAAGCTGGCAACGCCCGGCGCCGAAGACCCGCTGCAGCGCGGCGGCGACGGGCTGTTTCGCACCGCCTCGGGCGAGCCGCTGCCCAGCGATGCCAACGCCCGCATGTTGGCCGGCGCGCTGGAAGGCTCGAACGTGAACCCGGTCGAGTGCATGGTCGGCATGATCGCCGCAGCGCGCCAGTTCGAGCAGCAAATGCAGTTGCTGCAAACCGCCCAGACCAATGACAAGAGCGCCAGCCGATTGCTCGGCGTCAACGACTGATGGCACTGCGCCGCCACGAGGAGGAACCCCATGATCGACGCCCTGTGGATCGCCAAGACCGGCATGTCCGCCCAGCAGACCCAGCTCGATGTCATCGCGCACAACCTGGCCAATGTCTCGACCACCGGCTACAAGCGCAGCAACGCGATGTTCGAGGACCTGATCTACCAGAACCTGCGCCAGGTGGGCGCCAACAGCACCGAGCAAAACCAGTTGCCCACCGGCCTGCAACTGGGCCTGGGCGTGCGCACGGTGGCGACCAGCCGCTGCTTCGTGCAGGGCAGCCTGCAGGAATCCAGGAACAACCTGGACGTGGCCATCAACGGCAACGGCTTTTTTCAGGTGATGCTGCCCGACGGCAGCCTGGGCTACACGCGCGATGGCTCGTTCCAGGTCGATGCCCAAGGCCGGCTGGTCACCGCGAACGGTTTGCCCGTGGCCAACGGCATCACCATTGCCGCCAACGCCATCAGCGTCAGCATCAGCGCCGAGGGCGCCGTGTCCGCCATCATGCCCGGCAGCGTCCAGCCCCAGCCGCTGGGCAACCTGGCGATGGCCAGCTTCATCAACCCGGCCGGCCTGGAGCCGATAGGGCAGAACCTGTTCAAGGAATCGGCCGCCTCGGGCCAGCCCCAGCAAGGCATACCCGGCAGCAACGGCCTGGGCGTGATCAAACAGGGCTTTCTGGAAGCCTCGAACATCAACATCGTCGAAGAACTGGTGACGATGATCCAGACGCAGCGGGCCTACGAAATGAACTCCAAGGCCATACAGACCTCGGACCAGATGCTGGCCAAGCTCAGCCAGTTGTGATCTGCGCCGTGATGCCCGCCGTGGCGCCGATCGTGAGGCCCATCATGGTGCCTGCGGCCATGCGCCGCCGCCCGGGCGGCCTGCGCTGCGCGCAGCGCGCCGGCGCCATGGGCCTGCTGCTGTGCGCGGGCTGCACCAGCCTGGCGCCCGTGCCGCCGCCCGTGGACATCCTGTCGACCACGGCGCCAGCACTGGCTGCCGCAGCGCAGGGGCCACGGCCGGTCACGGGCGGGCTGTTCCACAACGCCAGTTACCGGCCCGCTTTCGAGGACCGGCGCGCGCGCATGGTGGGCGACAGCGTGACGATACAGATCGTGGAGAACGTGACGGCGAGCCAGAAATCCTCCTCGACGGTGGATCGCCAATCGCAAGTGTCTGCCGGCGTGCAGGCCCTGCCGTTCATCGGCAAGACCCTCACCGGCAAACTGTCCCTGGGCACCAGCGCCGACAACACCTTCTCCGGCAAGGGCGGCACCGAAAGCGCCAACACCTTCTCCGGGGCCATCACCACCACGGTGGTCGAGGTGCTGCCCAACGGCCACCTGGTCGTCACCGGCGAAAAGCAGATCGGCGTGAACCAGAATGTGGATGTGCTGCGCTTTTCCGGCACCGTAGACCCGAGCGCGTTGCAGCCGGGGAGCATCATCGCCTCCACCCTGGTCGCCAATGTGCGCGTCGAATCACGCGGCCGCGGCGCGCAAACCGAGGCCCAGGCCATGGGCTGGCTCGGCCGGTTCTTCAACACCGTTGCGCCGTTCTGACGCTGACGGACTGGCGCCGTGTTGCCGCCACCCGCATCGGCGGCCGCTCGGGCCACGGCCCCATGCGTTGCGCCCTGGAAGAAGCCGGCTCCCCGCTGGCGCCCGTGGCGTGCCGGAGCCGGGCGGCCTGTGCGCATCTGGCCGCCGTGGTCTGCGGCAAGCAATGGGAATGCGCTCTGGCGTCCGATCGGACAGAGCGGCGCGAATGCCCCTGGAAATATGGCGACAAGCGAAAGCAAACAGCGCGTTGGCGGCAAACCGCAGGGGATGCTTTTCAGGCACGGCGCAAGGGCGGCATGGGCTAATGGCGCAGTCAAGCCGGTCAATCCGTTTCTTTTCCGGTTTTGTCTGGCGGCCAGCGCCGCCGCACAATGATTGCCATGAAAGCCCTGCCGAAAGCCCTGCTTTTTGCCCCCCGCAGCGCACACCGGCTGTGGCCGCTGCTGGCCCTGCTGGCCGCCGGCGCCGTCGGGCCGGCCCAGGCCCTGCGCATCAAGGAAGTGGCGGCGGTGCAGGGCGTGCGCAGCAACCAGTTGACCGGCTACGGGCTGGTGGTGGGGCTGGACGGCACGGGCGATCAGACCACCCAGATGCCCTACACCACGCAGGCCCTGTCGAACTACCTGCAACAGATGGGCCTGAGCCTGCCGCCCGGCGCGGCGTCGCAACTGCAACCCAAGAACGTGGCGGCGGTGATCGTCACCGCGCAACTGCCGGCCTTTGCCCAGCCGGGCCAGACGATGGATGTGAATGTCTCGTCGGTTGGCAACGCCCGCTCGCTCAAGGGCGGCACCCTGGTCGCGACCCCGTTGCGCGGCGCCGATGGCGCGATTTACGCGCTGGCGCAAGGCAATGTGGTGGTCGGCGGCGCCGGCGCAGTGGCCGGCGGCAGCAAGGTGCAGATCAACCACCTGAGCGCAGGCCGCATTCCGCTCGGCGCCCAGGTGGAGCAGGCCGTGCCGACGCCGCTCAATGAGGGCCAGAGCATCCGCCTGCAACTGAACAGCATGGACTTCCAGACCGCCCGCCGCGTTGCGCAGGCGATCAACGCCACGCTGGGCCAGGGCCTGGCCACGGCGCTCGATGGCCGGACGGTGCAGGTGCAGGCCCCGATCGACCCCGACGCCCGCGTCGGCTTCATCGCCGACCTGGAAGAACTGCCGCTGGAATCTTCCGCGCCAGCGGCCAAGGTGGTCATCAATGCCCGCACCGGGTCGGTGGTGCTGAACCAGTCCGTCACCCTCGGGCCTTGTGCCATCGCCCATGGCAACCTGTCGATCACCATCAGCCAGATGCCGGTCATCAGCCAGCCCAACCCCTTGTCGTCAGGGCAAACGGTGCTCGCGCAAAAGAGTGACATCAGCATCCGCCAGGAGGCGGGCAACGTCATACAGGTGCCGGCCTCGCCCCGGCTGGCGGATGTGGTCAAGGCCCTGAACGCGCTGGGCGCCACCCCCGGCGACCTGCTGTCCATCCTGCAAGCGATACAGGCCGCCGGCGCGCTCAACGCCGAGTTGGAGGTGATCTGACATGCCCCGCCCCCTGACCGCCGTGTCGCGCCATGCGGCAGCCCGTGGGGCGCCCGGGCGCGCCGTGCACCGGGAGCGGGCATGGCCCTGACCCTGCCCCCGAACACGCTGGCGCTGGACATCCGCGCGCTCGATGCCCTCAAGCAAGGCGCGGGCAGCAGCGCGCAAGCCGCGCAGACCACGCGCGAGGCGGCCCGGCAGTTCGAATCGCTGTTCATGCACGAGCTGGTCAAGAGCATGCGCGCAGCCACGCTGAAGTCCGGCTTGATGGACAGCGGGCAGGCCGACCTGGGGCAGGACCTGCTCGACCAGCAACTGGCGTTGAGCCTGTCGGGCATGCCGGGCGGGCTGTCCGAGGCCATCCGCCGCCAGCTCGCACGGCAGATGGCCGGCGCGGCAGGGGATGCAGGAGGTGATGCGAACGGCGGCGCGAACGGTGGCGCAAACGGTGGCGCAAACGGTGGCGCGAAAGGCCCTGCCGACGGCGCCCCGGCATCGAGCACCCTCGGCCTGCAACCGCCGGCAGCGGCCAGCGCAAGCGTTGGCGCGCCTTCCCAAGAGCGCGCCCGCTTCGTGCAGCGCCTGGGCCACAGCGCCGAGCGCGTGGCCCGCGACAGCGGCATTCCCGCCGGTTTCATGCTCGGCCAGGCCGGCCATGAAACCGGCTGGGGGCAAAGCGAAATCAAGCACGCAGACGGCAGCAACACCTTCAACCTGTTTGGCCTGAAGGCGGGCCAGGGCTGGGCCGGCAAGGTGGCCGAGGTGCGCACCACCGAATACGTGGACGGCAGGCCGCGCAAGGTGCTGGCCAAATTCCGCGCCTACGACTCCTACGAAGAATCGTTGCGCGACTACGCCCGGCTGATCAACGGCAGCCCGCGCTACGCGAAGGCGCGCGCGCAGACCGGCTCGGTCGTGGCCTACGCGACCGAGTTGCAAAAAGCCGGCTACGCCACCGACCCCGGCTACGCCCGCAAGCTCAGCGGCGCCATCCACAGCGCATTGCGGGCGCAGCGCACCCAGACCTGAACCACCCGGGGCGCCACCATGGGACTGCTCAACGTCAGCACCCGCGCGCTGTTGGCCGATCAGGTGGTGCTGCAAACGACCGGCCACAACATTGCCAACGTCAATACCCCCGGCTACTCGCGCCAGAGCGTCGCGCTGCAGACCGTGCCAGGCCAGTTCACCGGCAACGGCTACATCGGCCAAGGGGTGGACGTGGCGGGCATCGTGCGCAACCAGAGCGAGTTGCTCACGCGCCAGTCGGCGGCGGCGGGCGCCGCGCAGTCGGCCGACGCCGTGCGCGCCGAACGCTTGGGCCAGTTGCAGGATGTTTTCAGCGGCGGCAGCGCCGGCCTGGGCGCGGCCATCAACGACATGCTCAACGCCTTCGCGGATGTGCTCGGCGCCCCGACCGACATCACCGCGCGCACGGTGGTGCTCACGCGCATCGACGAAACCGCAGCGCGCCTGCGGACGGCGGCAGGGCGCATGGACGAGATCCAATCGGCCGCCAGCGCGCAGTTGCACAGCAGCGTCGGCGTCGTCAACGACCTGGCCATGCAGATGGCCGCCGTGAACGAGCAGATCACGCGCGCCAAGGGCAATGGCCAGACCCCGAACGACCTGCTCGACCGGCGCGACCAGATCATCCGCGACATCAACCAGCAATTGCAGACCACGCAGATCCCCGCCGACGATGGCAGCGTGGGCCTGTTCGTCGCAGGCAGCCAGCCGCTGGTGCTCGGCAACACGGCGACCAGCCTGTCGATCGCCGACGCCAGCGCCTTTTCCGGCAGCGGCCAGGCCCGGTTGTTCTTCAACCGCCCCGGCGCCAAACCGGTGGAGATGGACGACAGTCTGCTCGGGGGCGGGGCCATCCCGGGCCTGCTGCGCTTTGACAACCACGACCTGAGCGAAGGGCGCAACCTGCTCGGCCGCATGGCCATGGGCCTGGGCCTGGCGCTGAACCAGCAGCAAAACCAGGGCCTGACGCTGGACGGCCAGCCCGGCAAAAACCTGTTCGGGCTGCCGGCCAGCATGCCGGGCCATACCAGCGGCGCCGGGGTCGGCACGGTGACCTTCAGCGACCCGACCCGGTTTGCCGCATCGGACTACGAGATCCGCTTTGCCACCGGCAGCGCCGGACAGGTGGTGCGGCTGTCGGACGGCCAGGCCACGCCGTTCACCGACCCCGCCCAGTTGGCCGCACAGGCCATCGACGGCCTGCGCTTTGACCTGACCCGGCCGGGAGCGCCCGGCCAGAGCATGCTGTTCAAGCCGTTCGGCACGGCGGCGTCGAACATCCAGGCGCTGGTGCACGCGCCGCGCGACCTGGCGGCGGCCAACCCGGTCATGGCGGCCATGGGCAGCGCCAATGGCGGCACATTGCAACTGGCCGGCCTGAAGGCCACGGGCCTGCCCGATCCGCCCGGGCTGGTGTTGCCGGCGAATGCGGACCCGGCGGCGACACCCCCCATCGCGGGCGGCGTCCAACTGCAATTCGATGCCGGCCCCCCGCTGCGCTACGACGTTCTGGACCGCCGCACCACCCCCCCGACCACCGTGGCCACGGCCCAGCCCTATGTCTCGGGCGCGCCGATCGCCATCGATGGCTGGGAGCTCAGGCTGCAAGGCGCGCCGAACACGGGCGACACGGTGCTGATCGGCAATGCGCTCGACCCGCAATACGGCGACCGCTTCAGCCGCGATACGGGCAACGCCAGCGCGCTGATGGACCTGCGCGACCTGAAGATGTTCGACGAATCCACACTCAGCGACGGCTACGCGCAGGCCATTGCCCAGGTCGGCACGCGCACCCAGAGCGCCAAGTTCGCCGCCGATCTGTCGCGCACCATCGCCGCCAACCTGGAGCGCGACCGCACTGCCATCTCGGGGGTGAACCTCGACGAAGAGGCCGCCAGGCTGATCCAATACCAGCAGGCTTTCCAGGCCTCGTCAAAAGTGATGCAGGTCGCGCAAAACATCTTTGACGCGCTGCTGCAGGGCCTTGCGCGCTGAACGTCCGGCAAACCTGGGAGATCGACATGAGCAATGACATTACCCGCCTTGGCACGGCCAATATGTACGACAGCGCGCTGCGCAACCTGGGCACGCGCCAGAGCCAACTGGCCAACCTGCAGGAGAACCTGACCTCGGGCAAGCGCGTGGTGCGGGCCAGCGACGACCCGGTGTCCGCCGCGCAGGCCGAACGCGCGCTCAACCGCCTGGCGCGCATTCAGAGCGACCAGCGCGCACTGGCCGCCCAGCGCAACGCCATCGCGCTGGGCGAATCCACGCTGGGCGATGCCGTCGACCTGGTGCAGAACTTTCGCGCATTGGTGGTCAGCGCCGGCGACGCCAGCCTCCAACCCGAAGACCGCGCAACCATCGCCAACCAACTGCAAAGTCTGCGCGAGCAACTGCTGCAAGTGGCCAACCGCAAGGACACCAACGGCGTTGCGCTGCTCAGCGCGCTGGGCAGCGCGCAGACGCCCTTTGCCGGGCCGTTGGGCGGCACCCCCGACTACCGCTTTGCCGGCCAGCCCGGCCAGAGCGCCAGCGCCGGGGCGCGCATTGCCGCAACGCTGGACGGCGACGCGGCCTTCATGTTCGACCCCCGGCGCGACGGGGTCTACACCGCAACCGTCAGCCCCATCCCGACAGGCCGGCAACTGACCACCAGCGCCGTCACACCCACCGCCCCGCGCCTGGTCACCGGCGACGACTACCGCATCACCTTCAGCGCCGCAGGCCCGGGCGCCACGCCCGGCACCAGCAGCGCCAGCTACACCATCACGAACAGCAGCACCGGCGCCGTGTCCGCCCCCGTGCGGCTGCCCGACTTTCGCGCCGACGAACCGCTGACCGTGACCGTCACCGGCATCCCCGGTCTGAGCCTGGACATCCAGGGCCTGCCGGCCGACGGCGACAGCATCACGCTGCGCCCCGGCACCAGCCTGTTTGGCACGCTCGACAGCGCCATCGACGGCATCCGCCGAGCGCCCAACCAGAACGCAGCCATACAAAGCGTAGGGCAGGCGCTGGCCAATATCGACCTCGGGCTGGAGCGGGTGCACGACATGCGCGGCTATGCCGGCGAACTGCTCAACCGCGCCGACCGCATCTCGGGCGACCAGACCCGGCGCTCGATACAGCTCGAAAGCGACCGCTCCCGGGCCGAGGACCTGGACATGATCCAGGGCATCTCGGACTTCCAGAACCAGCAAGTGGGCTACCAGGCGGCGCTCAAGTCCTACGCCCAGGTGCAAAGATTGTCGCTGTTCCAATACATCGGCTGAGCACTTGACCGCACCGGCGACAGCGCCGCATCCTGCTAGTGTCGCGTCACCGGTCAGATGTCGTAGGCTGCGCGCAGCCATCGGAGCGCAGCGCAAGGCGCATCGCGCAGCCCATACCGAGCGTATTGGCAAGCGATGCAACGCCGCGATGCGCTTCGATGGCCAGCGCAGGCCGACAGATGATCGGTGACGCGACACTAGCAGCGCCACGCCGCCCGACGGTGGTTTGCATTGGTTGTCGATCACGCCGCGCGCCGCGCGCAACCCCTGGAGCAGACACGGCCCACGCCCAGAATGCCGCGCCGCCGGCTTTGCCGGAGCGCTGGCGTCGCGCCCATCGGGATGCAGGCGCTGCGGGCGAGATGGGCGGGATATGGAGCGGCCCACATCAATCCGCCACGGCCATGCTGTGGATGACGCGCCGCAGAAACGACTCGCACTCGCGCAACTGCTCCAATGCCACGAACTCATCGGCCTTGTGCGCCTGTTCGATATGGCCGGGGCCACAGATCACGGTCGGAATGCCGGCGGCCT
>Ga0081606_1000765_pt1 | contig 11663 bp, 7 predicted proteins | sample EareggfetidaYelm_FD_71127 | JGI IMG/M metagenome (GOLD analysis project Ga0081606, IMG submission 71127) | Earthworm egg capsule microbial community from the University of Washington, USA - E. fetida Yelm (SPADES assembly) (version 2) | ecosystem: Host-associated > Annelida > Reproductive system... | reverse complement strand
TTTGGACTGTTTAAACGGAAAATATTTATTATAGGCGCAGAAGAGTCTATCATTGATTACGGTTAGAATATCATCAGGATTATTAAGAGCAAGGACATCATCCCAGGTCTCATTTTCAACGAAAGTATGAAAATTGTTAAATGCCTGCTCACTTTTGTGCCGACAACTATATCAAGTTTAGGCTTAGGTAGCAATTTTAATTTACAATCCAGAATTACAAAAATTGGAAGATGGTCACTTATATCATGCAGCATACAATATACACGAAACAATTGGGCGCGACAATTCGTCTCGGACAATTCGGCGCAAAGTATATATTATAAATTTTATAAGAAAATCTCGCTTCCACTCACCACTCAGCAATTCCGCTTCCATTTCAGCAATTTTTCATCAATCCCGCTCCCATTTCGGAAATATTTTTTATCAATTCTAAGTCATATTGTTTTGATCACAATAGGCCTATTAATCGAATATATGACTCTATATACAGATATGCACTATAATCGAATTAAAAAATTTATTTGATGACAAATAAATGTTGCTGAAATATTTTTTATCAATTCTAAGTCATATTGTTTTGATCACAATAGGCCTATTAATCGAATATATGACTCTATATACAGATATGCACTATAATCGAATTAAAAAATTTATTTGATGACAAATAAATGTTGCTGAAATATTTTTTATCAATTCTAAGTCATATTGTTTTGATCACAATAGGCCTATTAATCGAATATATGACTCTATATACAGATATGCACTATAATCGAATTAAAAATTTATTTGATGACAAATAAATGTTGCTGAAATGGAAGCGGAATTGATGAAACATATTGCTGATATGGAAGCGAAATTGATGAAAAAAATATTCCTGAAATGGAAGCGGGTTTGATAATAAAGTGCACTCTTTCATCACAATTCGCCTGGACTATTGCCTATCCCTTTACTCTGGTTTGCCTTCTGTTCGCCTGGCCAGCCTAAGCCGTGTTATTCGCTCTGCGGCGCGTCTTATAGGGCAAATACCCAAATTTGGTCATGGGTCTAGTTACATGCTGGAGGTCCTTCACTGGCTCCAAATCCGGCAGCGTATAGAATACAGGGTCGCCTCCTTGGTGTGGCGATGTCAATTGGGCCTCGCTCCGACTTACCTAATCGACCTTTGTCGACCTGTATTGGGTTCTCGAAGTAGTCGCTCTCTGCTCTCATCTGAGAGGGGGTTGCTCCCAGTCCCGTTCGCCCGTACCACTATCATGCTAGCCGCGCTTGCTCTGTTGTGGCCCCGACGGTATGGAATAGCCTCCCTCCTGCGCTCCGCCTCCTACCAAGGACACTTTCAGACACATTCTATAATCATTAAAAACTGTTCTTTTTGACCGTGCTGGAGTCGGGAGCACCTCTGAGTAGTGTCGTTGAAGAGGTGCTATATAAATCCTTGAATGAATTAATGAATGAATGAATGAATGAATGAAAAGTATTGCTGAATTGGAAGCGGGATTGATCAAAAATGTTTGCTGTAATGGAAGCGGTTTAACGAAAAATATTGCTGAATGGAATCGGGATTTGAGAAAAATATTGTTGAATGATAGTGGGATTTTCTAATAAATTAATATTATGTACTTTGCGCCGAATTGTCCGCGACGAATTGTGGCGCCGAATTGTCCTCGCCGAATTGTCCAGCGCCGAATTTTCCGCGCCGAGCTGTCCGCGCCGAATTGTCCTGCGCCGAATTGTCCGGACACCCGACCGCGCATGGCCCTCTATTGCCGGCTACGTATTGCGGCGAAGGCCATTTTTGGCCGGCACCTGTGGTATGACAATCCGTCCGGCGTGGTAATCCGTTCGGATAACTCTAAACATAGATATCGATGGTCCTGATAGTGCTGTGACTGGTTCTCGTTACCAATGACGTCACATAGCAACTCTCAAGCTAACTTGTTAATTTGACTATAAGATTTAGTCTGGACAAGACATGAATCGACGATCGTAAACTCTAGATTTCTAGAGCGTCCATGATTTTTTCATCAACCCACCTTCAACTTATGCTAATACATTTTCATCAGTCCGGCATCCACTTACACTATGATTTTTCCACCGGGTAATCGTAAGCATGTGATATGACATTCCGTGCTCTATAGCAACGAACGTGGGCGGGGCCGGACGGATTCTCATGCCGGATGGATTCTCATACCACACCGGCATGGTATTTTCAACTGAGAGGGCCTGTTTACAACATTGATATACTATTCACATATTGAAAAATGTGATGTGATTATACTGAACCCCTCGCGACTGAACTAGAATATTTATTACATTTTGATTAAATAGGTGGATATACGGTGAAGTTTGAAGACGATGGCATCGAGCATAATTGCACACCACGAGAAATCCGTAGAACAGCCACATCGTCAACTACTGAAAATATGCCTACGTCCTCTTTTAGTATTACAAAAGCAACAAGCAGTAGACATGGAATAAATAAGTGGCAAAAGGCTAGATTGGAAAATGAAAAAAGAATTAGCAATGTAGCTCCAGACATGCAACACGAGTTAGAATCAAGTGATATTGCAGGATCGTCAGAATTACGGTCATCTGATGCTGCACCATCTAATTCTGGTCGAATGAAATCAGTTTCATCAGCAAGAGAAGCATCACATTTATTTTCGGCTGGGGCAGCATCCGACTCAAAACAATGTGATCCATCAACGGGTCCAGTGGAAATACCTACAGCTTCTTCAGCATTACTCCTGCTGGACCCTGTACAATCAGTTTTCTATGCGGGTTCACCTGATCCAATGCAGTCAGTTTTATCAACAGCACTAGACACGGTGGCATCACATTCATTTTCAGCACTAGAAACCTCAGGCGCAGCACAATCTGATCCATCACCGGGTCAAATGGAATTAGTCTCATCAGCTGTAGCCTTAGTGGACCCAGTAGTATTACATCGACTTTCGGTTCCAGCAACTTCGTCCACAGCTCAAGCAGTTCCAACAGCATTCGATGCGGAATCACCTGATTCAATAAAGTCAATTTCATTAGCAGCACTAGACACGGTGGTATCACATTCATTTTCAGCACTAGTAACATCAGCCCCATTGCAATCTGATTCATCACCTGCGCCATCTGATTCTGATCGAATAAGATCAGTTTCATCAGCAACACTGGACCCAGGAGCATCACATTTACTTTCGGCTGGAGCAGCATCCTACCCAACACAATGTGATCCATCACCTGGTCTAGTGGAAAAAGCTTCTTCAGCAGTAGTGCCACTGAATCCTGTACAAGCAGTTTCCTATGCGGTAAAATCACATTCGTTTTTAGCACTAGAAACCTCAGGCCCAGCAGAATCTTATCCATCAGCTGGTCCAATGGAATTTTCCTCGTCAGCTGTAGCTGTTCCAGCAACTTCGTCCACAGCTCAAGCAGTTTCAACAGCATTCGATGCGGGATCACCTGATCCAATTGAGTCAGATTCTTCAGCAGCACTAGACACGGTGGCATCACATTCATTTTCAGCACTAGCAAGATCAGCCCCATTGCAATCTGATTCATCACCTGGGTCAATGGAATTAGTTTCACCGGCAGTAGGCCTATTGGACCCGATAGTGACACATTGTTTTTCGGCTCCAGCAACATCCGACCTAGCATTAACAAATTCACCAACAACTGATATACTACACTTTGTTTCCTATGCATTTTCCAATGCAGTAGCAACGGTTTCAGCGACAGGTGCAGAAGTGGAAAACAATGCCTCACAAAATGAATTTACTACAATCAATTTATCTGATTTAGAAATATTGGCAGGAACTGAGTCGCTATTGAGTACTTCTGGAAAACTCGAAACAATCAACTTATCTCACTTGACAGACATTATTGAAGCTGAAATTGTAACTAATTCCGGCAATCCAAGTAACCCAATTGATACAGCTGCACAGGATTTCAACGATGCCACTACCGATGTTGCTGCAACAATCTCGAATAGTGACGACGAACATGCACTCCGGTATGAACCTCCTTTGCAACACATAGGTCTGATGAAGTGTAAGGTATCTGCCCCATTGAAAATTAGAGTGTTTGATAAGGTCAACTCGTGCTTTATTTGTGAAAAGTTATTAAAAGTTAAACTCACCCGGCACCTGACATCTGTGCATGTTGACAATATTGAAGTTGCAAGAATCCTAAGCAAATCCTGTAAGAAGGAAATTGAAAAAGAAATGGAGTTGCTACGACACAGAGGAAACTTTTTCCACAATGAACGTGTGCGGAAGCTTGGAAATGGATCACTAATACTGGCCAGAAGACCCACCGATACGCAAGAAGTTGATGTCAATCAGTACGGGCCATGTCCGGATTGTTTGGCTTATGTGGCTCTTAGCAACCTATGGCGGCATTGCCACTATCATTGTATTTGCTCTTCTGGTAACAAAGAAAAGGGTAAAAGGGATATTGTGATGGAATCCCAAGCACTGCAGGATTCTGTAGGAACTGGTGCTTGCGATTTGTTACGTGATACAGTGTTTAGATCTTTTCGGAATGACGAAATATCTCGGGCTGCAAAAAGAGATTCGCTCATTGTTGACATAGGAAATTTGCGAATAAGGAACGTTGGGGCAGAAAAATATGCAAGTGTTGCGAATAGAATGCGGAATGCGGCAAGACTTTTACTCAAGTTAAGAGAACTGGATAGCAAGCCAAACGGTTCAATTTCTGACTGGCTTAACCCCAAGTCATTCGACCGAATTCTGGAGGCTGCTGAAAGTTTGTCAGGTCAGGTTGTTGACGAAGACACTGGCCATGCACAGCTGGAGTATCCATCTGTGGCAAAGAAGATTGGCCATATATTGGTGCAACTGGCTGAAAGAAAAAGAGGACTGGCGATGAGGAGTGATGACGAGGTTGCAGAGAAAGATGCAGTTAAATTCCTCGCTCTGCACCAAGCAGAGTGGACGGAGCAGATCTCAGCAGCTGCTTCTAGAACTCTGAATCGCCGAAAATTCAACAAAGCAAATAACTTGCCGACAACAACTGACATTAAGAAACTAACTTGTTATCTTGCCAGTGAGACCATAAAGCTGTTGCACAAACACTCTGAAGGCGGCAATACAATGCAATATTACCGTGAATTACAAAAAGTAACCTTAGCTCGCCTGCTTGTCTTCAACAAGACACGGCCTGGAGCTGTCTCACAGCTCCCCTTAAAAGCCTACAGTGAACGACCAAACTGGAAAGTAGATGGCATTCAAGACGTCCAAGAAAGCATGAGTACTATTGAGCAAGAATTGTACAGCAGAATGGACATGGTTGAAGTCCAAGGCAAGGCCTTCAGGAAGATTGCTTTAATTATACCCCCTGATGTGAAGCCTGCAATGGACGTCCTTGCAAACAAAACGACTAGGGACCAGGCCGGTATCAAGGAAATGAACAGGTACTTTTTTGCGTGCCCTGGAACCCTAACCAACATTCGAGGAGGAGATGCTCTTTGCAAAATCGCAAATGATGCAAAACTTGAGCATCCGGATCGCATCAGGTGCACAAAATTGCGAAAATATATTGCCACCGTTTCTCAAATCCTAGCCCTGAACAGCAACGAAATGTCGTGGTTGGCGACCCATCTTGGCCACGACATTTCAGTCCATAACAGCTTTTACAAGCTACAGGAATCTTCGATCGAACTTTGCAAAGTTTCCAAATTGCTGTTGGCGGTTGACAGGGGAGAAGTTGGAAAGTGGGCTGGGAAATCTCTGGAGGAAATAGAACCCGATGGTATGTGATAATAATTGGTAATTTTTAGGATGAGGTGATTTGTCTAAAATTAAGTTGCTTATGGTGCACATTAAAGAAGTTATATACAAACACATTAATTAATAAAACAACGCAGTTTAATGAATGATTTAAAATCACAGACAAGTAGGGAAGAAGTGGCACCCTTGATTCTTTTTTCCAGTTTTCCAGTTTCTCTGAGAATATATAACCCCTAGTAAATATGTAAAGGTGTCATTTAATTGTGAATTATGTAGCCTATCATACAAGATATTGCATCATTCAAACAAACATCAATTTAAAAAGATATTAAAACTTTAGTCGAGTAACCCAAAAAAGATCTTGGGTGCCTAGTTGCCTACAGGTAGGCATGCACCCTTGATCTCATGTTGACACCCTTGATCCGCTGTATTCACACATACTCTTATATTAGCAAGTTTAATCAAAATAAAAAAAACTCATGTAGAATTGACAGTATTGTGATAAATCTTGCAGCAGCAGCGTCAATCTAGTTTGAAATCTGGGGGTCGTGAATCTGGGTCAAAAAATTTGGATTCTCGAGGTATACTTTCAAAAAATTTGATTTTTTTCGGGCAATTAGTAAGTAAGTTAATTTACATGAAGGATCAAGGGCGCCTATGGATCAAGGGTGCTACTTCTCCCCTACTTGAAGATTTTCCAGGATTAGTTTGTCATATGCTGATCACAAGTTTCACACGAAATGCAAATTGCAGATTGACATGCCAATTACAGATATTCCTCTGGATTTCAATGATTCTGATGGCGAGCTTGCTGATACAAATACAAATGGAAATCTATCTACCACTGATTCTGCAAACAAACCAATTTTTCAAGCCAAAAGTGGTGCTCCAAAGAACTGCAGCGAAGCCATGCAATCCCCAACGTCAATGAGCTCATCAACATTGTCTACAACTAAGATACCCGCAACAATGGGCAAGAAACGGAAAGGTTTGTGCAACAGATTATAGGTTTGTAAGAGATCTAAGCTGTTGCAGCCAAGGGAGTGATTCGCAATTGCTTTTTTAATGCAATTTAACATAAATTAAATAACATTATCATTTATATGGTAACCAAGAAACAATTAACATACAAGTAACAGACCATAGTAAGATGACTTAGTTAGTTTATCACTAGGTAACAGTAACATATACCGTGAACACTTCTAATGCACTCAAGTAAGTCATAGCTGATAAAACATTTATACACAAACATACTGGTTGAATATTTTACATAACTCCTGAGCTAGGCAGTCTATGATTATGCTAGTAGTTTTTATGCTGCCCTCATTAAATCTATATCTAGATGCAACTATCCCAATGCAACCCTCATTTCCCTTAGAATCTAATTCACGCACACTTTGCTCCGTTATTCAGACTTCATTATTCACCTAATGGTGTCGTTTTCTTGTTAATTGTTAAATCTAAGCAGCAGATGATGCTAATGTGGACTCTAACATCGCCTTGCGCTATTCGGATTCAGACAGCCCCTCCATCAATGAAGAACCAGAACCAAAGAAGAATAAACATAAAAATATCAAGCAACATTCTGATAAAGGTAATAATTAGTTAAACTATATTCATTCTATCGAATTTCCCAACTTTGTTTCTTCACCTCGGTCCGAGATCTAAGTATTCTATTGTATAAGGAACTTGCTTTTGCAACTCTTATTCATTGGCGCCATTGCCTCTATGGCGACTGCTTCTATCACCGCCCCACCTTCGCACTTTTGTTCGCTCTCTTTCAATTGATGTTGCAGTTACACTTGTCTACTCTATCGTTACAGCGAGATTCAACTATTGCTAACATTCCTTAATCGACATAAAACTGTTTTGACTGTACTGGAGTAGGAAGCGTCTCTGATTATGAAAGTATTTTACAACGAATTCCTCACCTCAATGTTTCATGGAACAATCTCAATTATACCCTCATTCCATGAGCTTCTATTTCAGGTTCTCTTTACTCTATTATTGTGACCGTAGTAACACTAATTGCATCGTTTATATTTATTAATTTTATCAATCAAAGCAGCAGATTATGGTAATGCGGATTCTGACAACGACTGGAGGTATTCGCAAGACGAATCGGATTCAGACAGCCATTCCCTCAATGCTGAACCAGAGCCAAAGAAGATCAAGCGAAACTATGTCAAGAAACCATCTGATAAAGGTACTAATTATTTGTAACTTACTTTTGCAAATCGTATCCATTGTCAACTACCTCAGATTCGCACTGCTGCTCGCTCTCTCTCAATTGGTGTTGCAACTACACCTATGCACTCTTTCGTTAAAGCTGCAGGTCTTGAATATTTCCTAGCGGCCTAGCCTCATATTCCTGCATACAATCTGTACGGCGGACCTACTTTGACCGTATCCTACTCTTTGCATGGCGCCTTAACCGCCCTCTTTATACCCAATCCAGCCACATAACAGTTACTCGCTGGAGGTCCATCGCCGTCTCTCTGTCCGTCAGCGCATAGAGTGCAATATGGCACGGCCTTTTTTTGTGCTGCACCTCCTGCCAAGGCATTTTTCTACGACATTCCTTAGTCACTAGAAAAGTGCGTTTCTAGTGACGAAGTTGGAAGTGTATTTGAGTGTTGCAGTTGGAAGTGTATTTGAGTAGTATACTTGAACAGTGCCGTAAAAATAAGGCAAAAGTCAATGCATGAATGAATGCTTATTATGAATGCTTTCTTTGTAATCACTGGTAGTGACAACCAGAACGTCTAAACAGGATTTATCCTAAACAAACTGTCTAAGCTTAGGCATTGATACGTATAATATCGATTTACAATTGCAATCAGAAGCTTGAATGCGGCAGTGAACATCCAGTTACAGTTTTCTCCTCCGTCAAGCGTTTGCCGGCGATGAGGCCCTAACAAGAAATTTTCAAGTTGATCTCTCCCTGGCTTTATCCGTCGCTTCTCGAATGTCCATGCCCTATGCCTTTATGTCTTCCATAATGTTATCCATCCATGTTGGTGTTCCACTCTCTCTTCTCCCGTCTACCAGCGCCAGCTATGTGGCGCCATTGTTGGTAGTCTTCCATTTTCCATTCTCGTTACATGCCCGAACCATGTCAGCCTTCTTTTCCTAATTTTGTCGATTATTATTTCTTTTGTACAATCTTCTCGCGCATTATTTCATTGCATATTCTTTCTCCGTCTTAATTTTCCTAGTATTCACCTCAGCCAGCTCATTTCTTCAACCAGTAGCTTCCTTTTATCCTCCAGCACTGCGAGCCATATAGTAGGACTGGTATAACCAGTGTTTCGTATAATTTCTTTTTGTTCTTATCGATATTTTATTTGATCTCCACATTTTCCTCAGTCCTCAAAACATCGCTGAGGCCAAACTAATTCTTCTCCTAATATAATTTGTGTATTGAGCATCTTCGGCTATAAGGCCTTCTAGATAGATGAAATTCGTTATCTGCTCCAGCGTCTCTCCCTCTATTTTCACCTCCATCTCCTCAGGTACTTTTCCTATTGTCATTGTCTTTGGTTTTTCCCCGTTGATTTTTAGTCCGAATATCTTGCTGCTTGCTATTCTGGACCCTATCTGTTAGTTAAAAGTAGGTAACATAGTATTCAACTTAGCGTTTTATTATTAAGCGTTTGTAGTCAACATAGCGTTTAATTATTAAGCGTGCATATTTCTTAACTTACTTTGGCATTTTAAAAAGGTAACAATATCCCAAGCCCGAGGACTTTTAACTATCTGGTTTACAGTAGCCCGCATTTGGACTGCTTGACCAATAAATTAATGTCGGATGGGGTGACAATTTTGCACTTTTGATTCTGTTTAATCGCTCTGGTTTGACTTTTAAATGCTTGACTTTAATTCAGTATTATAATTTAAAAGGTATGGTCGCTACAGTATTTAATAGCAATATTATTTAAATTGAAAATGTGATTGTGCTTTCAGATACAACGGAGAAGGATAAGGCTCTAATATATGAACATTTCCGTAAGGAAATTAATTCATGTAATGTGCCTAGAAAATTACCAATTACAACGTTCCTATGCGCCCATCGAGAAAGATTGAGCACTAGCCGACAGGATTGGATATCAGTAAAAAACTGTATTAATACTATGGTACAGAAAGTCAGAAGAACTTTGAAACGAAATTAGATTCATGACTAATATTACATTAAACATGCTTTAAACTGCCTACGTAGAAAATCTATACGTACTATCTTATGTGCAATATAACTTCAAAGCGAAACATTTTTACTAAGGTCATCTTAACCAAGATACAGGAACTGATAACTAACATAGCGTTTACTTATTAAGCGTGCATATACCTTAACTTACTTTGACATTTTTAAAAGGTAACTATGTCCCAAGCCGAGGACTTTTAACTATCTCGTTTACAGCAGCCAACATAGGACAATAAGAAGCTCTCAGTTGGCATTTTTATAGGTCTGACCAAAGCTTTCGACACTCTCGATTATCCTATACTACTGACGAAGATTTTGAGCTATGGAATAAGGAGTACCAAGCTGCAGTCATTTAGGAATGATAATGAAAAGAGAATCTAGCAAGTGCAATGTAATAAAGTTTCTTCTTATTCCATGTTTATTACCTGTGAATGCCCACAGGTGATAAACTTAGGGACTTTATTGTCTGATATTTATATTAACGATCTAACCAATATTTCTAAACTTTTAAGGCTTGAACTATTCGCAGATGATACGATAGTATACTGTGCGCATGATTCGATGGAAGAGCGACAAAGCGTAGGTCCTAGTTCACAAGGAACTGGAATTACCTTCATAATGGTTTAATATTAATCGTCTGTCCATAGAAATCAAAAAATTCTGCTCTATTCCATTCCATACGCATAACAAGACTTACCGGTACATATAAAAATCTTTGAGGACGATATAAAGAAGGTTAATGATCCAAACCTTTTGGCAAACTACATGGTTGAATCCTTAACTTGGACCAGCCACACTAAATTAATTGCTTACAACATAGATAAATAACTGGAGTGATAATAAAGAATACCTATTTGGTATCAACTAACGTTTTAAATAATCTGTATTATACCATGATTCACCCATATTTGTCCCTACGGAAATATAGTCTGAGCGTCAAATTACGCTTTACGAATTAACTGCCTTAATGTACTCCAACGAAGAGCAATAAGGGTTATTGCCAGGGTAACTTATAGAGTATGAACTGACATAATATTTTAAGAAATTAATACAATGACATTCGAAAGCATGAATAAGTATTTTTCAGGAATCTTCTTATATAAAAATGTAAACATTTGCTTGCCAAAATCATTTGAAACCTTTTTACGCAGATAAAGGATAGCCGTTGTCATAATGCGAGGTATGTGGGTAAACTCGTAACTAAGTATGCTAGGTCCATCTACCCCACATTTTTTAATGTAGAGGGCTAGTAGTATGGAACGAGATTGCGCCAATTATGCGTTACATAAGAGCTACTCTAATATTTATTGGAGCCTGGAAGTCATAATATTTATATTTCATATATTATATGAAATATTATTAAATAGTTTATAAACCAACTATTAAAACTACTGCGAATGTATAATACAAGGGCACTAGCTACGAAGAATGGAGATGGGGATACCTCTCTTAGCGAACTAATCAACATAATTATGTGCAACGGTCGGCCATTCATGCATATAATAGTCGCGCATTATAGCTACAAGCATACTGCCGCTAACTAATATTCCTAAAGACACCACTGAATGAAATTAATTAACTAATTAATTAATTAATAATAATGATGATGATGATAATAATAATAATAATAATAATAATAATAATAATAATAATAATAATAATAATAATAATAATAATAATGATAGTGATAATGATAATGATAATGATAATGATAATGA